>Ga0123330_1001716_pt1 | contig 21060 bp, 8 predicted proteins | sample BioC13SIPDNA_2_FD_89704 | JGI IMG/M metagenome (GOLD analysis project Ga0123330, IMG submission 89704) | Anaerobic biogas reactor microbial communites from Washington, USA - Biogas_R2_A C13 SIP DNA | ecosystem: Engineered > Bioreactor > Anaerobic > Unclassified | place: Washington, USA... | reverse complement strand
GAGACCCTGCTGGAGCGGGTGGTGATCCACTCGACCCAGTACCCCGTGACCATGACCCGCGCGGCGGCGCTGACCATCGCCGATAGCACCCTGGTCTCCGATGGCGACCCGGGCCGCTCCATCCTGCGCGTCGAGCCGGAGCCGGACCCCACCCGCTATGCCTGGACCACGGACCGGGCGGTGGCCCTGCCCGGCGCCAGCGCCCAGCCCCCCGCGGCCAGCGCGGCGCTGTGGGGCGCGGGCGGCCAGCTCTACGCGGCGCCCGGCGGCGCGAGCCGGCAGGTCTACGCCCTGACCCCCGCGCTCCCCGGCCAGGGCGCTTGGACCCCGGCCTATCCGCTCAAGCACTATCTCCCCGGCAACGGCGGGGCCAGCCTGGTCCCCAACGGCGACGCCCTGCACCAACTGCACAGCACGCTCCATTGGCCCAAGCTGGGCGGCCCCGCCAACGGCGAGATCAACGCCATCGCCCTGGCGCCCAACGGCGACATCTATGTGGGGGGCCAGTTCACCCAGATCGGCGGCGTCACCGCCTACAACGTGGCCCGCTGGGACGGCGCGCAGTGGCATTCCCTGGGCGCGGGGCTGGATAACGGCGTGAACAACGTCGTGAACGCCCTGGCGGTGGACCAGCGCGGCACCGTCTATGTGGGCGGCTGGTTCACCAAGGCGGGCCAGCTCGACGTCGGCTACCTGGCGGGCTGGAACGGCTCGTCCTGGTTCCTGCTGGGCGCGCCCGGCGTCGATCCCGCCAGCGCCCTGAACGGCGTCAACGGGCCGGTGCACGCCCTGCTCTGGCTGCAAGACCCCAACCCGAACTTTATCGGCGCCCTCTATATCGGCGGCGCGTTCTCCCAGGCTCGCGGGTGGGACCCGACCGGCACGTTTCACACCGGCTGGCTCGCGCCCAACATCGTCGCCTGGTACGCCGACTGCGCCAACCCCGGGGGGTGCTATAACGCCCCGGGCAAGCCGAACGGGTCGGTGCGCAGCCTGGCGCTGCTCCCCGGCAGCGGCCCGAACCAGACCATCCTGCTGGGCGGCACCTTTACCCAGGTGGATACCCGCTTCGACGGCAGCGTGATCCTCCCCGCCAACCACGCGGCGACCTTTACGACCAACGTGTACCTCTGGTCGGCGCTGGGCGCGGGCGTCCCCGACCCCGTCACCACCCTGGCCGTGGACCCCCTCTCGGGCGACTGCTATGCCGCCAGCCGCGAGATGGGCGCCACGGGCATCCATCGCTGGGACGGCGCGAGCTGGACGCTGGCGAGCGGCGTCAGCGGGCAGTTCTCCGCCCTCGCCGCCGACGGCGGGGGCAGCATCTATGCCGGCCGCCTGGTCGACGGCGCTGTTTATGTCAAGCCCTGGGACGCGAGCGACTTTCAGCTCCTGGGGACCGAGGCCCCCGGCGGCTACACCTATTACTGGACCGGCGCCCTGGCCGCGGACGCCGATGGGCACGTCTATGCGGCGCCCGTCGCCTCGGGCCCCGGCGTGCTCCTGAGCGGCCTCAGCCGCTGGGCCCGCGCGGGCCACTATCGCCGCGACCCCGCCACCGGCGCCTGGCTCCAGCTCGCCTATCAGGCGCCCCCCACTTCCTCCCTCTGGTGGACCTCGGTGGTGGGCGATGGCGCGGGGAACCTCTATGCCCTCTGGGGCAGCTACACCAGCGCCAAGCTCTACCGCTACGACGCCGCGACCAACACCTGGGCGCAGCTCGCCTACCCGACGCTGCTCTTCGACTATCGGGCGCTGGCCTGGGCCCAGGGCTCGCTCTATGCCCTGGGGCACTCGGACTCGGCCTGGGGCGAGGTGTGGTACCTCTACCGCAGCACCCCCGGCGGGCCGAGCTGGGAGCAGCGGGCCATGCCCCCGCTCCCCGCGGGCGCCGCGACCGGCGACGGGCTCGTCTGGCAGTGGGACGGCGCCGACCACCTCTACATGCTGAGCCAGGGCGGCGCGCGGCTCGATCGTTATCGCATCAGCGCCAACGCCTGGGAGCCGCTCCCCGCCCCGGCGCTCTCCTTCACCACCGCCGGCGGCCCGACCCTGGCCCGGCTCGGCCAGCACCTCTATCTCTACGCCGCGCCGGGGAGCGGGCTGGGCACGAACCTGCTGCGCTATGGCCGCGTCGGCCTCCCCGACCAGCGGCTCACGATCCGCGGGACCGCCTTCGTCGCCCCGCTGGGCGCGCCGGTCCCCTTCTGGACCAACCTGAACCCCATCGGCGGCGATTACGCCTTCCGGGTGCAGGCCGGCGCCGATAACGCCTATGCGGCCCAGACCGGCGCGGCCTGGCTGCCCGGCCTGCCGGCGGGGGCCAGCGCGCTGACCCTGGCGCAGGCGGATTTTGTGGACGCCGCCGACGGGGTCTATCGCCTGGGCGCGGGCTCGGTGCTGGCCGCGGGGTACCATCGCCGCCTGGCCGAGGCCCACGTCTATCCCGCGCTCGCCGCCTGCGACCGCTGCGGCGCGGGCGGCGACCTCGTCTGGGGCCAGACGGCCTTTGGCGAGATCGCCGAGGCGGTGGCCAGCGGCGCGGCGCGCGTCCTGGTCCATCCGGGGCGCTATCCCCAGCCGTTCCACCTGGTCTCGGGCGTGGAGGTGCTGGGCTATGGCGCGGGCGTGACCATCGTCGAGGCGCCCAGCGGCGGCTCGGGCGCGCTGGTCCGGGCCGAGGGCGTGGCCGGGGCCGTCGTGGCCCGGCTGACCCTCTCCGGCAGCGCCGACTGGGAGGGGCTGCGCGTCGAGGACGGGGCGCGGGGGATCACCCTGGCCCGCAGCATCGTGCGCGACGCCTCCACCGGCGTGCGCCTGCGCGGCGATAGCGCCGTGGAGCTCGTCCACAACACCATCGTCAAGAACGTCGACGGCGTGACCGCCGAGGGCGCCACCCCCGTGGACCTGCGCAACACCATCCTGGCCTACAACGCGGGCATCGGCCTGACCTACGGCGCGCCCAGCCAGCTCACCAACAACTATAACGGGTACTGGGGCAACGGCGCGGCGATGAGCCCGCTGGGCGCCGGGCCGGGCAACCTCTTTGCCGACCCGCGCTTTGCGGACGCCGCCGCCCACGACTATAGCCTGGGCGAGGGCTCGCCGCTGATCGACGCCGGCGCGCCCGGCGACCCCACCCCGCCCGGGACCGGCGGCCGCGCCGACATCGGCTGCCTGGAATACGGCGGCGCCGCCTTTTACGCCGACCAGGGCTACGGCCCGGCGGCGCTCAACGACGGGCTCACCTGGGGCGTGGACGCCTTTGGCTCCATCCAGGCCGCGCTGGACGCCGCCCAGGACGCCCTGGCGGGGCTGCAGGGGGCCATCCCCAGCGGCGGCTATCGCGTGGGCGTGGGGCCGGGAACCTGGTTCGAGCGGGTGAGCGTGCCCAGCCACGTGCAGCTCCTCGGCTCGGGCGCCGAGCGCTCCACCATCGACGCGGGCCACGCCGGCAGCGCCGTGACCTTGGACGGCGTGGTGGAATCGGGCGTCTCGGGCTTTACCCTGCAAGGCGCCGACGCGGGCGGGGCGGGCGTCTCGGTCGCCCACGCCTCCAACCAGGTGCGGATCAGCCGCAACGTGATCCGCCAGAACGCCTCCCAAGGCGTCCGCTGGAGCGGGCGGTCGTCGGGGAGCGTCGCCTTTAACACCATCGTGGACAACGGCGGCGCCGGCGTGCTGGTGGAGGGCCCGGCCTGCTGGGCCGAGGCGCGCAACAATATCCTCTCCGGCAACCTGTGGGGGCTGCGCGCCGTCTCGGGCGGGCTGCTCCGCAACGCCTATAACCTGCTGGACAACGCCACGGACCTGGACGGCGCCGTCGCCGGCGAGGGGACCGTGATCGGCGATCCGGCCTTGGCGGGATCGGGGTATTACACCCTCTCGACCGCCTCGCCCGCCGTGGACGCGGCGGACCCGCGGGCGGCCGCGCCCGCGGGCGGCGGGGTGCGCGCCGACCTGGGCTACCGGGAGCTGCTGGCCAGCCCGCTGGCCCTGGTGCTGGGGCCGCAGGTCCATTCCACCGTCACGGCCAACTCGGGCGTGGCGCGGGTGGAGGTCGGCTGGCGGCTCGTCGCCGACGCGACGCAGCCGGTCACCGCCACCCTGCCCCTGGCCTGGACCACGCTGAACGCGCCCGTCGCGGGCGAGCCGCTGCACTTTTGGAGCGCCCCGCTGACCCCGGGCGCGGCGGGGCTCTACCGGGTCTATACCCGGGCCGCCGACGCCGCGGGGAACGCGGAAACGGACGAGGCCGACTGGTACGCCGGGGCGGTGGCGGCGGACGCCACGCCGCCGGCGATGGGCTGGGTCACGCCGCCCCCCGCCACCACCGGCGCGCCGGCGGTCTGGGTCGTCGCCGAGGCCAGCGACTATGTGGACGACGGGTCAGGGCCGCGCTTTGCCGTGGCCGAGGTCTCTTTCCAGATCACCGGCCCGAGCGGCGCGGCCAGCTATCCCGCCGCCTGGGTCGACGATGGCTGGGACGAGGCCAGCGGCGCGCCGCGGCGCTTTGCCGCCTGGGTGCCGCTGGACCGCGCCGGCAGCCACAGCCTGTTCGCCGTGGCGGCGGACGAGGCGGGGCATCGCGCGGCGAGCGCGGCGCGCGCCATCTGGGCGAGCGGCTCCGGCCCCGTGGCCGCCATCACGCGCCCGGCGAGCCCGGCCAGCGCGCCCGCCCGGGAGATCACCGTGGAGGGCTATGCCCGCTTTGACGCGCTGGACGGAGTCGGCGAGGTGGCGGTGAGCGTGGACGGCGGCGCGGCGACGCCCGCCGTGCTGGCCGCTCCCCGCGCCGGGCTGTCCGCCTGGAGCGCGGCCATCGTCCTGCCCGACCTGGAGGGCTTGCATACCGTGGCCGCCGTCCCCAGCCGCGGGGGCGTCTCCGGCGGCGCCAGCGCCATCACCGTGCGGCTGGACCGGGAGGCGCCCGCGCTGGCCGTCAGCCAGCCCGCCGCCGGGGCCTATGTGACCGAGACGGTGACCTTTGCCGGGACCGCCGCCGATTCCGGCAGCGGCCTGGCGCGGGTGGAGGTCAGCGTGGACGGCGGGGCCGTCTGGCGGGCGGCCTCGCTCGCCGGCGGCGCCTGGAGCCTGAGCTGGCCGCTGGCCGGCTGGCAGGATTTCGTCAGCTACCCGGCGCGGGTGCGCGCCGTGGACCGCGCGGGCCACGCGACGGCGGTCGCCTGCCCCATCACCCTGGATAGCCTGCCGCCCGACGGGCTGGCGCCGGTGGCGTTCAGCGCGCCGGTCGGCCAGCACCTGGACCGCGGCGCCGTGCTGGAGATCGCCTGGCCGACGCCGGTGGACGCCAGCGGCGTCGTGGAGACGCTCCTGGCGGTGGATCGCCAGCCGGAGAACGCGCCGAGCGCCCCCGTGGCGGGGAACGCGCGCAGCGTGACGCTGGACGCCGCGGGGGACTGGTACGCCCACCTGGCGGCGCGCGACGGCGCGGGGAACGAGACCCTCGCCCACTATGGCCCCTGGCGCGTGCGCGACATGGCCAACCCGACCTTTGCCGCCCGCCGCCAGTCCATCGTGCTGGACGGGCTGATCGACACCGCCCACGACGAATGGCGGCCCGGCGACCTGGTGGGGCTCGACGCCCGCTCCGGCCAGCCGCAAGCGCTGTATGTCACCTGGGACGGCCAGGCGATCTATCTCGGCTGGAGCGGCGCCTGGTGGACGCTGGACGGCACGCTGTGGGCCTACCTGGACGTGGCCGACGGCGGCGTCACCCTCGACGTCCCCGAGCAGCGCGCCCTGCCCTTCGCCGCCGACCTGGCCGTCCAGATCGAGGGCCCGGAGCTGGGCACGCTCTGGCGCTACACCGGCGGGGCGTGGCAGACGGACGCGCTCGACTTTGCCCACGGCCCGGCCGGCGACGCCGAGGCGCGGGTCCCCTGGAGCGTCGCCGCGGACCGGGCGGTGCGGCTGGTGGCCTTTGCCCTGCCGCGGGGGAGCGCCGCGCCGCGCTCCGCCGGCATCAAGCTGGCGGCGGCGGGCAGCCCCAGCGAGCCCTGGGCCGCCTTCCCCAACACCAACGTCCTGACCAACACCCTGGACAGCAACTATACCTGGTTCGGCGTGGGGAGCGTCACGGACCCCGGCGCCGGCCAGCCGCAGGCGCGCGCGGCGGCCTGGAGCGTGAGCAGCCCGCAGCCGCTGGGGGCGGCGCTGTGCGCGGGGAGCGACCTGACTTACCGCATCGCCGTGGAGAACCGGGAGCCGAGCGCCCTGGCGGGGCTCGCGCTGACGCTGGCCGCCAGCGCCGGGCTGGGCTACCAGAGCCAGGCCGGGGCGACCTGCGCCAGTTGCGCGCCGGGCGCCAGCGCCTGGACGCTGAGCCTCCCGCCCGTCGCGGCGGGCGCCACCCACGTGGTGACCGTCACGGGGCGGCTGGCCGCCGACCTGACCGGCTTGCAGGCGGTCACCAGCACCCTCGCGCTCTCGCTGGACAGCGGGCCGCTCACCGGCGCGCCGCTCGTCGCCCAGGTCGCCCACCCGGTGGACGCCCTGCCGCCGGCGGTGGCCATCGACGCCGCCGCCGCGCCCGCCATCCCCGCCACGGTGCAGACCTTCACCGGCACGGCGACGGATGGCGGCGGCTCGGGCGTGGCGCTGGTGCGGGTGCGGCCCGCCGGCGGGAGCTGGCAGGCCGCCACGGGCACGCTGGACTGGTCGGCGCAGCTCGCCGTCCCCAGCGCCAACGGGGCCGCCTTTACCCTGGAGGCGCAGGCCGTGGACCGCTGCGGCCGCGCCAGCGCCATCGTGGCGCAGAGCTATCTGGTGGATACGACGCGGCCCGCCATCACCCTGAACGTGCCGCCGGTGATCACCGTCGCCTATCCCATCCTCGACGGCGCCAGCGCCGACCCCTTCCCCACCGGCGGGCTGATCCCCAAGGTGGAGTGGCAGGCCGACGACGAGGCGGCGCCCTGGGAGCTGGCGCTGGGGCCCTATGCCCCGCTGGACGGCGCGCAGGGGTATGCGGTGGCCTGGCGGATCGCCCCGCAGGACGGGGTGCAGCGCCGCCTGCGCTCCCGCGCCACCGACGCCGTCGGCAACGTCTCCACCACGCCGTGGCAGCTCACCGTGGTGGACAATGTGGCCCCGGCCATCCAGGTGACCCAGCAGATCTCGCCGGTGGTGGTGAGCGACTATCTCCCCGGCGGGACCGGCGCGCCCGTGCTGGGCGGTTGGGTCACCGACGGCTCGGGGGTCGCCCTGCTGCGGGTGGCGCTCACCGACCCGCTGGGAGGGGTCTATACGCAGACCGCGCCGCTCTCCGGGGCGGCGTGGCAGTTCGCGCCGCGGCTCGCCAGCCCCCAGGCGGGGCTCTACTGGCTGCGCGTGGAGGCCGTGGACGCCCACGGCAACGTCGCCGCCAGCGGCCCCTATCCCCTGTGGGTGGGCGACCAGGCCATCGCGGGGCTGGCCATCGCCCAGAGCGGGCCGACCATGCTCCACAGCCCCGTGACGCTCTCGGCGTCCGTGGCGGCGGGGACCAACGTGACCTACACCTGGAGCCTGGGCGACGGGACCACCGCCACGGGCCCCACGGTCCACCACCTGTACCCGGCGGCGGGCTCGTATACCGCGGTGGTCACCGCCGCGAACGGCGCGGGGCGCGCCACGGCCAGCGCCGCGGTGGTCATCCTGCCGCCGACCGGCGTGCTGGAGGTGGACGCGTACTGGCCCACCCTGTGCGCGGGCTGGAACTATCGGCTCGAGATCGCCTACACCAACATCTCGGCCATCGCGCTGAGCGACGTCACGCTGGTGATCACCGCGCCGACGTATGGCCTCGTGCTGTGGGACGACTCGTCGGCCGGGCTGGCGCCGGGTCCGAACCCGGGGACGGTGGGCTGGAGCCTGGGGGACGTGGCGGCGGGCCAGACGGCGGCGCGCACGCTGGGGCTGCACGTCTATGCCAACGCCCCCCACGGGACGTGGCTGGAGGTGGCGGCGGCGGCGAGCGCGGCCGGGGGCGGCGTGGCGCGGGCGCTGGAGCGGTTCGAGGTGCGCAACGACGGCTATTGCGCCGGGAGCACGCCGACGCCGGGCGTCTCGGCGACGCCGACGGTCACCGGCTCGGCGACGCCGGGCGTCTCAGCGACGCCGACGGGCACGCCGACGGTCACCGGCTCGGCAACGCCGGCCGTCTCAGCGACGGCGAGCCCGACGATGACGCGCACGCCCAAGCCCTCGGCGACGCCGACCGCGTCGGCGACGCCGACGGTGACGAGCGCGCCGGCGCAGCGGGTGCAGTTGCCGCTGGTGATGAGGTAGCCGGCGCAGCGTCCGCACAGCGATGATGCGGCGCACGGGCCCGCACGGCGTTGGCGTCCGCACGGCGATCAACGCGGCATGGAATGCCGACGCCGTGCTACGCGCCATGGAATGGCGTCGACAGCGCCCGATAAAATCGGGCTATGGGAGCGTCTGCGGCATAGAATGCCGGCGGCATGGAACGCTCTAGCCTGATTTGATCAGGCGCTATCCCGGCATTCCATGCCGCCGTAGCTCGGCGACTTCATCGCCGAGCGAGCACCGAACATGGCGATCCATGCAGCGTTGCGAACCGCGTCCGCACGGCGATCAACGCGGCATGGAGTGCCGACGCCGTGCTACGCGCCATGGAATGGCGTCGACAGCGCCCGATAAAATCGGGCTATGGGAGCGTCTGCGGCATAGAATGCCGGCGGCATAGAATGCCGGCGGCATGGAACGCTCTAGCCTGATTTGATCAGGCGCTATCCCGGCATTCCATGCCGCAGACATGACCGAGCTCAATGCGGCACACAGGAGAGAGACCATGCCCTTCCACCAACTATACTACCACTTCATCTGGGCCACCAGGAATCGGCTGCCCTTGCTGACGGCGGAGGTGGAGCCGGTCATCCATGGGTTTCTTTGGGCCAAGGCCGTGGGCTTGGGCGCGCACGTCTACGCCCTGAACGGCACCGAAGACCACATGCACCTGGTCGTCGCGGTCCCGCCAACCATTGCCCTATCCAAGTTCATCGGGCAGATCAAGGGCGTAGCCTCTACACGCTTTAACAAGTCAGGGCTGAGCGAGAAACCTTTCTTCTGGCAGGAAGAGTATGGCGTGTTGTCGTTCGACGCCAAGCGCTTGCCCAACTATATCGCTTACGTCAATCGCCAGAAAGAGCACCATGCCTCACAGACCCTTATCGCCGCGCTGGAGCGCAGCGCCGCCCTGGAGGATCGTGCTATCCACGAGCCAACCGTGGATTACGAGGTAGAACCTGCGCCAGAGGGCGCGCTCGGCTCGGGGACCGATCGGTCTGGCTAGAGCGGCACTCCTTGCCGCCCGGCATTCCAAACCGCGTAGGCCCCAGAAGCCCGATTCCATCGGGCGCCGCCGCGTAGCACGGCGTCGGCATTCCATGCCGTCCGGCATTCCATGCCGCGTTGATCGCCGTGCGGCCTCCACGCGCCGTGGGCCTGCCTCCACACGCCCGCTCGGCGATCAATCGCCGAGCTACGTCGGCATGGAATGCCGGGACAGCGCCTGATCGAATCAGGCTTGAGCATTCCTTGCCGCCCGGCCCTCCAAACCGCGTAGGCTCCAGAAGCCCGATTCCATCGGGCGCCGCCGCGTAGCACGGCGGCGGCATTCCATGCCGCGTTGATCGCCGTGCGGCCTCCACGCGCCGTGCGGCCTCCACGCGCCGTGCGGCCTCCACGCGCCACGCGGCCCCCCACGCGCCACGCGGCCCGCGCATCCCCTGCGTCCCCCGCCTCTCCCTAGCTCGCCAGAAACTCGAGCACCAGCCCGTCCGGCAGAGCGAACCAGTGGGGCCGCACCTCCGCATAGCCGCGCCGCCGGCATTCCGCCGACATCGCCTCGCGGTCCGGGACCACCAGACCCAGGTGGTGCATCCGCCCCTCCGGGCCGTCATAGCTCGGGTCGTGCACCAGTTGCAGCCCCTCCACGAACCAGACGTTGGAGGGCACCTCGCCCTCCGCGCGGCGGCGCACCGTGAACCCCAGCAGTTCCTCCAGCAGCGCCGTCATGCCGTTGATGTCCTTCACCTTGATCGCCGTGTGTCCGATGGTGGCCTTGGCCATGGTCGTTCCTCCGTGTCTGGGATTGCCGCACAGCATACGCGATTGCGCCATTTCGCAAGTCGGAGAGGGGATGCAGATAAAAAAAGGATCGCACGGATTTGGCTTCTATCCGTGCGATCCTCTCGATCCGCGTCCCTATCCTACTTCGGCACGGCCCGCATCCGCGTGACCAGCGGCCGCACCCGCTCGGCATAGATCACCAGCCGCTGATCGTACGCGCCTTGCACGATGTTGCCCGTGCAGGTGATCAGCGACAGGTACGAGCGCCCATCCGGCGAGGGCTGCGCCGCGCGCCCGCTGACCGGGCCGGCGCCATAGATCCGCGCCAGCACCGCCGGGTCGCTGGCCTGCCGCGCCGTGTAGGTCGCCTTTTCCGTGACCACATAGCGGATGTCCTGGCCGGTGCGGGTGTTGCGCACCACGATCCAGTCGCCGGGGCGCAGCCGCTTGAGGTGGACGAACAGCGCCGGCTTGCCATGGCCATAGACGTGCCCCGCGATGGCGGCGACGCCCGATTCGCCCGGCGCCCCGCTGCCCATGTACCAAAAGGCCTGCTGCCAGACGGGGTCGCCCAGCGGGCCCATCGGCGCGTCCATGGCGCCCTTGGCCGTGACCCCCACCGCCAGCACCGGCGCGTCGATCCCCAGCGCGGGGATGCGCAGCTCCAGGTTGGCCGCCACGCCCGCGCTCCGCAGCGGCAGCGCGGCGGCGAGACCCGCGCCCGGCGCCAGGGCGGGGAGCCCGGTATCGGGCAGCCCGATCACCACCGGCGCGGTGGGCGTCGGCTGAGCCACCGGCACGGTGGCCGTGGGCGCCTGGGTAGGCGCTTGCGTGGGAGCCTGCGTCGGCGCGCTGGTGGGAGCGGACGTCGGCGTCAGAACCACCGTCCCGGTGGGCGTCGGCGTCAGAGCCACCGTCCCGGTGGCCGTCGCCGCTGGCGTCTCGGTGACGCCCGGCGTCAGCGTGGCGCCCGGCGTCAGCGTCGTTGGGATAGTGGAGCCCGGCGTCGGCGTCTCAGTCGGCACTCCCGGCGTCAACGTGGTCGGGATCGTCGAGCCCGGCGTCGGCGTGGAAGCCGCTAGCGTCTCAGTAGGCGTAACCGCCGGCGTCAACGTGGTCGGGATCGTCGAGCCCGGCGTCGGCGTTTCGGTAGGCACTCCCGGCGTCAACGTCGTCGGGATGGTCGAGCCCGGCGTCGGCGTCTCAGTCGGCGCCCCCGGCGTCAGCGTGGTCGGGATGGTCGAGCCCGGCGTCGGGGTCGAGGAGGCCGCTTGCGTCTCCGTGGGCCCCACGGTCGCCGTGATGGTCCACATCTCGGTGGCCAGCGCCGTGGGCGTCTCGCCCGGCGTGGTCGGCGTCGGCGTCGCGGACGACGCTGGCGTCGCGGACGCCGCTGGCGTCGCGGACGCCGCTGGCGTCGCGGACGACGCTGGCGCCTCGGTCGGGGTGTCCGTCCAGGTCGGCGTGGCCGTGGCGGTGTCCGTGGGCAACGGCGTGGAGGTTAAGGTCGACGTCGGCGTGGCGGTGGCGGTGTCCGTGGGCAAAGGCGTGTTCGTAAAGGTCGGCGTCGCCGTCGCCGCGGGCGCGGGGCAATCCACCGGGAAGGCGTCGCGGTCTCCCGTCGGCGGGAACTCGCCGGTATAGAGCGTCACGTCGTTGACGATCTGCGTGCCGTTGATGACGGTGGTGAGGAGAAAGACGTGCAGGTGCAGGCGCACCGACTCGCCCGGCTGGATCGGGGGCAGGGTCCAGCGCACCGAGTGCGACCCGGGGTCGTACTCGCCGTAGGGGTAGGAGCTGCCCGGATAGTTGGTGCTGTTAAAGCGCACCTCCGCCGGGAGCTGGTCCACCACCACGACGTTGGTCAGGGGCGCGTTGGTGGGGTTGGTGATGGTGATGGTGTAACGCTGGCCCCAGCCGGGGCAGAGCAGCTCGTGCCAGCGCACCTTGTCGATGGTCGGCGCGGGATCAGCCGCCGGCGCCGCCGATCCTCGGAGCGCCAGCGGGCTGGCCCACGTGAGCAACGCGACGACGATCGCCGCGGCCAGGATGTAACCTACTTTACGCATGTCCTTACTTGTTCCTCTTGTCATGGCAAACACACAGGTCCCCTGCCTGTATTATACATCATGACGTGGAATAAAGCACATAGGATTCGGGTACTGTTTGGGCTCGCGCCAGTTCGCTCCGCCGCTCTTGGAGGCCGAGGCTTTAGCCGGATTCGGCGCAGCCCACCCGGCTAGAGCCTCGACCTCCACGGATCGGGACGTCGTTTCCGCCGCCTCCAGCGGCCATGCGCACGCCCTGACTCGGATTGGACAAAACAGCAAAAGTGTGGTAAGAATAATACAGGCAAGCGTGCAGGGGCCACCTACCCCCCAGCCTGCTGGCTATGTCGGAGCGACGAGGCTCAGGTTCCTGTGACGGAAAAAGGAGGAGACATGGCATTCGGCATCGAGCACGGAGCGTCCAAGGCTGAAGTCCGCAAAGCGTTGGGATTGCGCGAGACCATCTTTGACCTGGAGGCTTTTTACCGCCAGGCCTACGAAAAGGGCGCCCGGCTGGTCGGCCTCTTGGGGCCCTCGGGCAGCACCTGGTCAGGCGCCAAAGCCTACCTCGAGGAAGCGCTCACCGAGGCGGGCGCCGATATCCCCATCATCTTTGTGACCAACGGCACCAAAGAAGGCACCGCCGGCATCCTGACCCGCACCGTCAGCAAGCATTTCCCAGTGCTGGCCATCTACCCCACCGAAATCTCGGAGGACCTGCTCAACCTCCCCTACGTCACCTTCCGCTTCCCCGTCCCGCCGGTCATCGCGCACGTGAGCTATTGGGAAACGGCGGCGGTCCCCTTCGTCGCCTACCTCAGCTCGCTCATCTGCATCGGCGGCGGCAGCGGCACCACCTTTGTGGTGGAGGCGCTCTCCGTCATCAACAAGCGCCGCATCGCCTTTGACCGCGACCGCTTCCTGGGGAGGACGCCGGGCTCGGTGGCCTCCATCGCCTACGTGCCCATCGCCTCGGAGCCGCGGCCCGCGCTGGCCAAGCGCATCAAGTGCGGCGACATCGGCGGGTTCTATGGCGTGCTGGACCAGGACGACCCCAGCACCCTCGCCGAGTTCATCCGCAACGCGTCCTAAAGACCAATCCCCCCTCCCCCCCTGCATAAGGGGGGCCAGGGGGGATCTCCTCGCCTTTTACGGCAGCTCGCTCACATACGACGCCGCCGCATAGAGCTCCACCCGCGCGGGCGTCGCGTCGAAATCCAGCGTGACCTCCGTGGCCGCCTTGCCCTTGGCCGGGAGCGGCCCCGCCGACCCCCGCGCGCCGCCGATGATCCCCCCCGCCGCGTCATAGAGCACCGCGTAGGTCCAGACGTTCTTGATCTCCCGGTCGTAGGGGTTGGCGACCTCGCCCGTCACCCGGGCCAGCCCCTGCCCCGGCTCGTAGCGGACGTTCTCGACCGCAAAGGGCGGATGCGCCTCCACCGGCGTCCACTTGTTGCGATAGACCCGCGTCTCGATCTGGGCGACGGGCTGCGCGTCCGAGACGTCGAAAAAGCCCGTCACCCCCAGCGTCTGGCCGGGCAAGACCAGCGGCGCCACCCCCGACTCGGCGCCGAGGACCGTCCCATCGGCGGCCAGCACGGTCACCTGCCAGAGCCCGCCGTCCATCGCCCAGCCCGCGTTAGGGTTCTCCACCAGCGCGGCAAAGTTGACCCGGCGCGGCCCGGCGGCATAGCCCTCCTGCCGCACCACGGGCGGCTGCACCCCCGGCGGGTCGGCGTCGGCGGGCAGCGCCAGCGCCTCCTCCATGCCATAGAGCTCCGCGCCGGCGACCTCGCCCCCGGCGACCGCGTAGAACGAGACCCCCGTGTGGTCGTTGGGCAGGATGAACTCGATCCGGTCGAACCCGCCGCCGATGATCTCGCCCTGGGCGTTATAGAGCACCGCCGAGGCCAACGGGTGCGGCGCGACGCGGGCATACGGGTTGGCGAGCAGGCCCGTGGCCCGGGCCGAACCGGGGATCGCGGGATCGCCCGGCAGGTAGGCCGCCGCGCTGCCGCTCAGCCCCGGCGCGGGCGCCATGGCCAGCGCCATCCCGCCCGTCGCCCCCGCCTCGATGCGCGCCACCTTGACCTCCTGCTGCAAATAGATCAGCGCCGCCAGCCCCGTCTCTTGCCCGGGCAGCAGCGACAGGACCCCCTGCGCCGTCCCCACCCCCGCCCCCGCCGCGTCGTAGGCGGTAATGTGGTAGCTGGCCATCTGCAGCGCCAGGCCCGGGTTGGGGTTGCGGACCAGCAGCCCGACGCCCACAGCGCGGCCCTGCTGGCCAAAGCCCTGCTTGAGCACCTCGGGCGGCAGCGGCTGGGGGGTAGGGGTCGGCGGCGCGGGGGTATCGGTCGGCGTGGCGATCGGCGGGCGCGTCTCGGGCGCTGAAGACAGCGCTTGCGGCGTGGACGCCGGCGCTGAAGACAGCGCTTGCGGCGTGGACGCCGGCGCTGAAGACAGCGCTTGCGGCGAGGACGCCGGCGGCGTGGACGCCGCTTGAGGCGTGTCGCTGGGCGCCGCAGTCACCGTCGGTCGGGCCGACACGCCGGTGGCGGCTGATACGGCGCGGGCCGTGGCGGTGAGGCCCAGCAGGTCGCTGTCGTTGGCGGTAGGGGTGGGAGTGGCCGCGGGGCCGCAGCCCGCCAGCAAGATCACCAGGGCGCAGAGCGCCCAAAGCAGCTTATGTCGTCGCATGTGTCCCTCCAGACCGGGCCAGGATGCGCCGGGGCAACCGATCTCAGCATATCACCCAACGCGCGCGGTGTCAAGCACCAGCGCCGAAGGCGAGATCCCCCCTTGCCCGCCTTACCAAGGGGGGGTAGGGGGGATTCCCCGCCGGGCGGCATGGAACGCTGGGCCGATGCGTCCCCATGGCGCCAGGCGGGGTACCTCGGCGGACCTCGGATGGGCGCCCATGCTCAGAGCGGACTCCTCAAGCCCGATTCCATCGGGCGCTGCCGAGTAGCACGGCGACTCGTCGCCGTGCTCTTGCCCCCCTTACCAAGGGGGGTAGGGGGGATTTCCCGCCGGGCGGCATGGAACGCTGGGCCGATGCGTCCCCATGGCGCCAGGCGGGGTACCTCGGCTCACCTCGGATGGGCGCCCATGCTCAGAGCGGACTCCTCAAGCCCGATTCCATCGGGCGCTGCCGAGTAGCACGGCGACTCGTCGCCGTGCTCTTGCCCCCCCTTACCAATGGGGGTAGGGGGATTCCCCGCCGGGCCGAGGCTGAGCCTCGCCCTGGAGTCCGAGGCTGAGCCTCGCCGTGGAAACCGAGGCTGAGCCTCGCCGTGGAAACCGAGGCTGAGCCTCGCCGTGGAAACCGAGGCTGAGCCTCGCCGTGGAAACCGAGGCTGAGCCTCGCCCTGAAGGCCGAGGCTTTAGCCGGATTCGGCGCACCCAACCCCGCCTAAAGGCTCGACCTCCGCCACGCGAGACGACCTCCGCCCTGGGCGGCTTTGCCAACGCCGCGGGACCGTACTAGACTGGGGATGGTATCTATTCTGCGAAATCCGCGTCTCATCTACAGGAGAGGTCTCCGATGAAGATCCTGGTCGCATCCATCGGCCACGAATCCAACACCTTTAGCCCCCTGCCCACCCGCTGGGCGGATTTCACCGTCCGCCGCGGCGACGCGCTGCTGGACACGGCGGCGCTGGGCGATAACGCGCTGGCCGGCATCGTGGACACGCTGCGCGGCGCGGGGGTGGAGCTGGTCCCCGCCATCCACGCCTCGGCGCTGCCCGGCGGGCTGGTCCAGCGCGACGCCTACGACCGGCTCCGCGCGGGGCTGCTGGAGCGCGCCGCCGAGGCTCAGGGCGCCTGCATATTCCTGCACGGCGCCATGGTCGCCGAGGGCGTCGAGACCGCCGACGCCAGCCTCGTCTGCGCGCTGCGCGAGGCGCTGGGGCCCGGCGCGCCCATCGCCGTGGCCATGGACATGCACGGCAACGTCACCGCCGACTGGGTCCGCTGCGCCGACGCCATCCGCGCCTACCATACCGCCCCCCACGTGGACCAATCCGCCACCGGCGCCGCCGCCGCGCGGATGATGCTGCGCATGCTCCGCGAGGGGTTGCGCCCCTCCATCGGTTTCGTCAAGCTGCCGCTGATGTACCCCGGCGAGTTCGCCCGCACCGACTCGGAGCCGATGGGGAGCATCATGCGGCTGGTGGCCGAGATCGAGGCGCTCCCCGGCGTCCTCTCCGCCTCGCTGATCAAGACCCACTCCTGGAGCGACGTCTATGACAAGGGCATCAGCGCGGTGGTGGTGGCCGAGGGGGCCGCGCTGGCGCAGGCCCAGGCCGCCCGGCTCGCCGCGGCCTTTTGGGAGCGCCGCTACGACTTTCCCAAGAGCGTGGAGGCCTACCCGCCCGACGAGGCGATCGCGGTCGCGCTGGGCGCCGCCGGGCAGCCGGTCTTTCTCTCCGATTCGGGCGACAACCCCACCGCCGGCGGCACCTCGGACGTGCCGGCGCTGCTGGGGCGGCTGCTGGCCCGCCGCGCGCCCAGCGCGCTGGTCTGCGGCTTTTGGGACGCCGAGGCCGTCCGCGCCTGCCATGCCGCCGGCGTCGGCGCGATGGTCCAGACCACCCTCGGCGGCAAGGTGGACCGCGCCAACGGCGCGCCGCTGCCGGTGACGGGGACGGTGCGGCGGCTGGCGGAGGGGGATTTCTACCGCGGCGGCTCGCGGCTGGCCGTGCTGCGCGTGAGCGGGGTGGACGTGCTCCTCTCGGAGGAGCGCATCGCCGTCACCGACCCGGCCCAGTTGCGCCGCCTGGGGCTGGAGCCGCTAGAGTACAAGATCGTGGTGATGAAACAGGGGTACCTGTTCCCCGAGTTCGAGGCGCTCAGCGTCCGCTCGATCCTGGCGCTCTCGCCGGGGGCCACCCATTGCGACCTGACGCAACTGCCCTTCCGGCGGGTGCGCCGCCCGATCTATCCGCTGGACGCCGACACGACCTGGTCGCCGGGGTGAAAGCGCGCGGGCACGGATCGGACCGGATATCCACCACGAAACACACCAAATACACGAAAGGTGACCCGGCCTTTGCCGGTTCGTGTGGTTCGTGTGTTTCGTGGTTCCAGCTCCTGGCTCTGGTGGACGTCGGGATTGGACCGGATATCCACCACGAAACACACCAAATACACAAAAGATGGCCCGGCCTTTGCCGGTTCGTGTGTTTCGTGGTTCCAGCTCTTGCTTTTCGCAGCGGAGCCATCCGGGGGCGGCGTTTGCACGCCGCATCCGTGTACGCATTTTGAGGGGAGGTTGCCATGTCCAACCAAGTTAGCGTTGGGAGCCGTGTCCCCGCTTCCGACCTAGGCGCGCGCGCAAGAGGCCGCAGCAATCGTCATGGCCGTATCTGGGCCTGCCTGCTGCTCCTGGGGATCTGCGCCGGGTTGCTTGCGCTCGCGCTTCCCGCGCCGGCCCTGGCCGACGGCGGCCCGGTCCTCGTCCTGCTGGACGGGCGATTCGAGGCCCGCGGGTACCGCCAGGATGGCGTCTATTACATCGCCATCACCGCCAGCCCCTCGGTCCAGTGGCCGCTCTACGACCTGCGCGCCTTGGGGGTGGACCTGACCCCCGCCCAGCTCGACCACCTGGCCATGAGCCCGTACGAGTGGACCGTGGACTCGCCGGACCCCGCCCTTTTCGCCGCCGTGGGACGCCAGTACGCCAACGAGTGGCTCCTGACCGGCGGCCTGGACCCCACCCTGGGCACGCGCTACCGGCTGCGGCACCAGGGCCTGTGGGCGGAGGCGCTGGGCTATTACGGCGCCGCGCACCCCGCGCCCGACACCACCCATGTCTTTCGCTTCGCCTTCGACCAGGAGATGGCCCTCGAGTCGGTGCGCGTGGCGATCGATGCGCGCGGCCCCTTCGCCGACGTGGATTCGCAGGTGGACGCGGGGCTGCTCCTCTTCGCGCCGCCGGCCACGCCCTCGCCCACCAGGACGCGCACGCGCCCGCCCACCACCACCAAGGTGCCGACGGGGACGGCCACTCGCACCGCCACCAAAACCCCCACCGCGACGCCGACGTCGTCCGCGACACCGACGTCGTCCTCGACACCGACGGCCACGCCCACCCGCACCGGGACCGCTACCCCCACGGCGACCGCGTCCGTCACGCCGACCTGGACCCACACGCCCACCCCCACCGCGTACAAGGCGTGCTATACCTCTCGCGCGGAGGAGGTGCTCCTGTACAAGGTGGAGGAGTCGCTCTTTAGGCCATACGCGGTCACGCCGGGGGTCCCCGCGGACGCCAGCCTGCTCGCGCTGACGCCGATCCCCGCGCCTCCGGCGCCGGCGGGCTGGAACCAGCCGGGCTATGCGCCGGGCGCGGGTTGGCGGCCCGCGGATCGGGTCTATTGGCCGGTCTGGGAAGCCTACCCCTGGCGCCCCTACCCGCCCCACGCCGACATCCTGGGCGTCCAGGGCGAGGACGGCCCGGAGGGGATCGATGGCACGACGCACCTCCTCCGCGGCCAGGTGACCCTGCATGCGCCGGCGGCCGGCTGGCGGGTCACCAGCGCCCTCCTCCGCACCTGGAGCGACAACCGCGCCAACTGGTACTGGGACGGCCAATTGATTCGCCAGAACGTGCAAGGCCCCATGGGCACGGAGGACGGGGCCGGGGAGCCCGTCGGCTGGCTGGAGCTCTACCCGGAACATGTGGGCGCGCTGGGCGGCGTCTACCAGTTGGCCATCCAGAACAGCAACGACTATTGGTACATCCCCAACCCGCAGGGCACGGCCTGGGAGGTCTGCGTCTGGTGGGAGCGGCGGCCGGTGGGCCCGTATCTGCCGCTGGTTCTCAAGGCGCCCTGAGCCGCTGGCGGGCCCTGCCGGACGAGATAGGAGGCTGTCATGGCGAAAGCGGCGGACCGTGTCCTGTTTCAGCGCCAGAGCGAGCCCCGCGAGGGCGCCTTCACCTTCCTGGTCCCCCAGGGCTGGACGGTGGAGGGAGGCATCGTGCGCGCCGACCACCTGCGCCAGGTGGTGAACGCCCAGAGCATCGAGGCCAAGCTCGACCTGGCCGTCATGGCCGACGCCGCCGGGCGGGTGATGTTCCGCTGGTGCCCGGCGGTGAAATACTCGGACCCGCGCCACGTCCTCACGGCGCAGATGGGTTGGATGCCGGTGGGGAGCGTCTACCAGGGCACGCTCCTCTACCCGGCCATGCCCGCGGCCCAGTTCATCGAGCAGATGCTCTTTCCCTGGGCGCACCCGCAGGGGCAAGACGCCCGGGTCATCGAGGAAAAGCCGCACCAGGACAAGGCCCAAGAGGCCTGGCAGCGCAGCGTCTCCGGCGGCGGCCTGCAAACCGTCGTCTATGACGCCGCCTCGGTCACCTATACCTACGCCGAGGGCGGGGTCCGCTTCAAGGAGACGGCCTACACCCTCATCGAGTCGCTGGGCCAGGCCGCCGCCGGCCTCTGGACCAACCTGAACACCGTCTATTGGCGCGCGCCCGAGGCCGAGTTCGACGACTGGGCGCCGGTGTTGCGGCGCATCCGCGAGTCGGACCAGGCCAACCCGCGCTGGCTGGCCGAGGAGCGGGTCAGCCAGGAGGTCTTGAGCATGGCCTTTGCCAACGCCCAGGCCGCCGAGCGTTACCGCGCCCAGCGCGCGCTGGAGGTGCAGCGCCAGATCCAAAGCGAGCTGCAGCAGATGCTCGATCACAAGCGGCAGGTCCAGTCGGACATCCGCTACGACCAGAACCTGGCCCTGCGCGGTCAGGAGGAGTACTATAACCCCGTGCTGGAGCGGCACGAGTACGCCACCAACGCGTGGCAGCACCGCTGGGTGAACAAGGACGGGCTCGAGTTTTACACCAATTGCGAGGGCGACGACCCCAACCGCGACGAGCTGGGCGGCCGCCGCGACTGGCAGCGCAGCCCGGTGGACCGCCAATACCCGCGTTAGGCGGGGAGTGAACCACGAAATACACCAAATACACGAAAACAGGATAGGATCGCTCCGGTCCTATCCTGTTTTTTTCGTGTGTTTCGTGTATTTCGTGGTTACTCCCCTCTGAGCAAGAGCGGCAGGTGCGCCCAGTGGTCCGGCGGCGCCAGGGTCGCCGTGGGTGAGGGGGTGCGGGTGGACGTGGCGGTCGGCGTGCGCGTGCCGGTGGGCGCGCCGGTCGAAGTGAAGGTCGGCGTCGGCGTGCGGGTGCCGGTGGGCGCGCCCGTCGAGGTGGGCGACGGCGTCGGCGTGGCGGTGGCGGGCGGGGCGCAGAAATCGTACCGCACCGTCAGCAGGGGGCGCAGCGAGGCCGTCTCGTGCTCGGACGCGGCGAAGCGGAGCAGGGTGGGGCTGTCGTAGCTCTTGAGCGCCAGCCCCCGGTTGCTCGCGGGCTCGCGGACCCACCGGGCCGCCATGGCGGTCACCGGCAGGTCGTACCAGGCGGCGGGGCCGCCAACCACCGTCACGACGCTCTCCGGCGACGCCGCGCGGTCCGCGCCGATGCCGTTGGCCCCGGGGACGGCCCAGGGCGCGTCCGTCCGGGCCTGGGTCCAGCTCGCCTGCCCCTCCGACCAGGGGCGCAGCAGCTCGTAGGCCCCCACGGTCAGCGGATGGACCGTGACCCGCTGCAACACGTGGATGCCGAGGGTCGCCTCCAGGATGCGGGCGTTGGCGGGGAGGCTGGTCAGGTCGAAGCGGAGCAGCGCCGCCATGCTGTCCGGGGCCTGCACGTCGATGGTCACCGCGGCGCCCAGGTTGTCCTCCGGCGACCAGACGCGGATGCCCGTATCCACCGCGCCGGCATAGCCCCCCGCGCCCTGCTGAAAGGTCCGCGCCGCGGGGGTGCAGGCCGAGGCCAGCGTGGGGGTGGGCGTGGGCGACGGCGTGAGCGACGCCTCGGGCGTCGCCGTCGCCGTTGGCGTCGAAGACGACG
>Ga0123330_1001706_pt1 | contig 21172 bp, 19 predicted proteins | sample BioC13SIPDNA_2_FD_89704 | JGI IMG/M metagenome (GOLD analysis project Ga0123330, IMG submission 89704) | Anaerobic biogas reactor microbial communites from Washington, USA - Biogas_R2_A C13 SIP DNA | ecosystem: Engineered > Bioreactor > Anaerobic > Unclassified | place: Washington, USA... | reverse complement strand
GACGGGGCATCGGTCTCGATCGCCATGCGGGACTCCGTGGGATGGCCGGGCGCAGCCGGTGCAGACGGCGGAAAGCCGGCTTGCGCCGGCCTTCCAGGGGCGTCACTGGCCGATGTGCTGCTTCAGCCAGGCGTTGACGGTGTCGTGCCAGAGGATGCTGTTGTGCGGCTTGAGACCCAGTGGGTTTCGTCCGGGAAGTACAGCAGCTTCGACTCGATGCCGGCGCGCTGCAGCGCGGTGAAGCTCGACAGGCTCTGGTCGATCGGCACCCGGAAGTCGTTCTGCCCGGCCACCACCAGCATCGGCACCTTCCACCTGTCGATGTGGCGCGCCGGGTTGAACTTCTCGTAGGCGTCGGGGTTCTCCGCGACGGTCCCGCCGAACTCCCATTCGGTGAACCACAGCTCCTCGGTCACCAGCCCCATCGAACGGGTGTCGAACACGCCGTTGTGGTTGACCAGGCACTTCCACGGTCCGTTCCACTGGCTGGCGATCCAGTTGACCATGTAGCCGCCGTAGCTGGCGCCGAGCGCGCAGGCGCGATCGCCGTCGAGGAAGTCGTACTTCTCCAGCGCCGCCTGCCAGCCCTTCTGCAGGTCGACCAGCGGCTTGCCGCCCCAGTCGCCGGTGATCGCGTCGGTGAAGGCCTGGCCGTAGCCGGTGGAGCCGTGGAAGTCGATCATCACCACCGCGTAGCCCTGGCCCGCGTAGGTCTGCGGGTTCCAGCGCGTGCTCCAGCCGTTGCCGAAGCTGCCCTGCGGGCCGCCGTGGATCAGGAACGCGACCGGATACTTGCGCCCGTCCTGGTAGCCCGACGGCTTGACCACGTAGCCATGCACGGTGGCGTCGCCGGCGCCGCGGAAGGTGAACTGCTCGAAGGCGCCGAACTCGACGTCGGGCAGGCGCTCGCCGTCGCTGGGCGTGATCTTGCGCAGCGGCGCACCCGGCACCGCGTCGGTCACGTAGAGCACGTTGCCGGTGTCGAGCGCGTTGCGGGTCAGGGCGATGGTCTGGCCGGCGACGTCGAACGCCGAGACCGAACCGTCGCCGACCAGGCGCTCCACCTTGCCGGTGGCCGCGTCCACGCGGAACAGCGGGTACTGGCCGGTGTCCTGCGCGGACACGAACAGCGTCTTGCCGTCGTCCGCGACCGCCAGGCTGCCGGGCGAGCGGTCCCAGTCCGGGGCGACTTCGCGCACCCGACCGGTGGCCACGTCCATGGCCATGATCGCGTAGCGGTCGGCCTCGAAGCCGGGGCGCTTCATCGCCAGGTAGTACAGGGTGCCACCGTCGCGGCTGTAGACCGGCGCGGCATCCCAGGCCGTGTTGGCCTCGGTCAGGTTGACCGGCGCGCCACCGTCGAGCGGCAGGCGGTAGAGGTCGAAATTGGTGGACCACGGCTCGGTGCGACCGGCGATCCGCACGCTGGCGACGACGTGGCTGCCGTCCGGCGCCCAGGTGTAGTCGGCGGCGTCGCCGAAGGGCCTGGACGGGATGTCGCCGTCGAGCGACACGCTCAGCGCCTGCGCGGCATCGACCGGGCCTTCGCCCTCGCCGGGCAGCGTCGCCACGAACAGGCGGCTGCGGCGGCCATCGCTCCAGGTGTCCCAGTGGCGCACGAACAGCTTGTCGTAGACGCGGCCGCTGGCCTTGCGCGCCTCCTGCTCGTCGAGGCGTTGCCTGGTGCACCCCAGGTCCGCGCCGCAGTCGGCGAAGGTCTCGGCGCTGAAGGCGATCCGGCGGCCGTCGGGCGAGAGCCGGTAGCTGCCGACGTCGAGCGCGAAGGCCGTGAGCTGGCGCGGCTCGCCGCCGCCGGCCGGCATCGCGTAGAGCTGCTGCGAACCGCCCTTTGCGCTCAGGAAGTACAGGGTCGAGCCATCGGGCGAGAACGCCGGGTCGCTCACGCTCCAGCCCTCGGGCGTGATCCGCCGCGGTGGCGCCAGGTCGCGGGTCAGCAGATGGCGCGCATACAGGGCGGTGGTGCCCTTCAGGTCGGCATCGACGCTGCGCTGGGCGAACACCACCACGTGGCCGTCCGGCGAGAGCAGCGGCGAGGACACCCGGTCGAGGCGGACCAGGTCGCGGACATCGAAGCCGCGGGCCTCGGCCGCGGCGGGCAGGCAGGCCAGCAGGCAGATGGACAGGAGCGCGTGTCGCAGCTTCATCCGGGACACTCCGGTAAGGGAATGGGCGGATGGTAGGCGCTGGCCCACGCCGGGCGCAAAGGACCTCCGGCACATGCGCGGCGGCGCCACGCGCCGGCGGTCGCGCCCTGGCGACCGGTCGGGGGCGAAGCTGCCGGCCCCAGGCCACTCGATGCCGGGAACACGCGTGTCGGGGCGCCCGGGGCCGGGGGCGGGCAGCGGCGGCGATGGACCGCCGCCTAGCGCAGCACGGCGTGCAGCGCGTGGCTCCAGTCCGGCAGCCGGAAGCCGGCGTCGCGCTCGAACTTCGAACAGTCCAGGCGGGACCACGCCGGCCGGCGCGCGGGCGTCGGGTATTCCGCGCTGGTGATCGGCAGCACGCGCGGTCGACGGGGGATCCGCCCCAGGACGTGGGCGCGTTCGACGATGGCCTCGGCGAACCCGTGCCAGGTCGTCCCGCCGCCAGCGGTCAGGTGCCACAGGCCGGACCCGGCGAACGGCCGCCGCAGCATCGCCGCGGTGGCATCGGCGATGAGCGCCGCGGGCGTGGGCGTGCCCGCCTGGTCGGCGACCACGCGCAGTTCGTCGCGTTCGGCGGCGAGCCGCAGCATGGTCAGCATGAAGTTGCGGCCGCGGTCGGCGTACACCCAGGCGGTGCGGAACACCATGTGGCGCGCGCCGCTGGCCTGGACGGCCCGTTCGCCGGCCAGCTTGCTCTCGCCGTACACGCCCAGCGGCGCCACCGGGTCGTCCTCCCGGTATGGCCGGGTGGCCGTGCCGTCGAAGACGTAGTCGGTGGAGTAATGCACGAACAGGGCATCGCGCCGCGCGCAGGCCCCGGCCAGCGCCCCGGGCGCCTCCGCGTTCGCGCGAAAGGCGGCCTCGCGCTCGGATTCGGCACGGTCGACCGCGGTGTAGGCGGCGGCGTTCACCACCACGTCCGGTCCGATGCGCTCGACCAGGGCCGGCAGCGTGTCCGGCCGGTCCAGGTCGGCCACCTCGCACGCCGCGCCACCGTCGTCCGCCAGGCGACCGTCTCGCGTGGCGCACACCACCTCGCCCAGCGGCGCCAGGCTCCGGCGCAGCTCGTACCCGACCTGTCCGTTGGCGCCGAGCAGCAGGATCCTCATGGCACGTACACGGGCAGCCGGTCCGGCGGCACGTCGGCCAGCAGCGGGGCCTTCGCATCCTTGGGCGACAGCCTCGGCCCGGCGAGCGGCCAGTCGATGGCGAGGTCCGGATCGTCCCAGCGGATGTTGGCGTCGGCCGCCGGATCGTAGGTGGCGGTGCACAGGTAGGTGAACAGCGCCCGCTCGCTGAGGGCGACGAACCCGTGGGCGAAGCCCTCCGGGATCCAGAAGTGGCGCTTGTTCTCCGCGCTCAGCAGTACCGCGGTCCAGCGCCCGAAATGCGGCGAGCCGCGGCGGATGTCGACGGCTACGTCCCAGACCTCGCCTTCGAGCACCGAGACGTACTTGCCCTGCGGGTTGGGCCACTGGTAATGCAGCCCGCGCAGCACGCCGCGGGCGGACGACGACACGTTGCCCTGCACGAAGCGCGGCGAGAAGCCGTGCGCGCCCAGCTTGTCGAGGTTGAACGACTCGAAAAAGAAGCCGCGATCGTCGCCGAACACCCGCGGCTCGACGACGACGCAACCGGGCAGGCCGGTCTCGATCAGCTTCATGGCACGTAGCCGCGATCGGCCAGGCTCAGCAGGTAGCGGCCGTAGCCATTCTTGGCCAGTGGCGCGGCCAGCGCCTGCAGCTGCTGCTCGTCGATCCAGCCGTTGTTCCAGGCGATCTCCTCCGGGCAGCACACGCGCAGGCCCTGGCGGGCCTCGATGGTCTCGATGTAGTTCGAGGCCTCGAGCAGCGACTGGTGGGTGCCGGTGTCGAGCCAGGCATAGCCGCGGCCCAGGCGCTCCAGGTGCAGCTCGCCCTGGTCGAGGTAGCAGCGGTTGAGGTCGGTGATCTCGAGTTCTCCGCGCGCCGACGGCGTCAGCGTCGCGGCGAACTCCGGCGCGCGCCCATCGTAGAAGTACAGCCCGGTCACGGCGTAATTCGAGCGCGGCTGCGCCGGCTTCTCCTCGAGCCCGATCACGCGCCCGAGCTCGTCGAACTCGGCCACGCCGTAGCGTTCCGGATCGGAGACCCAGTAGCCGAACACCGTGGCCCCGGCCTCGCGCGCGTCGGCGCGCTTGAGCATCGCGGTCAGGCCGGGGCCGTGGAAGATGTTGTCGCCCAGCACCAGGCAGCTCGGCGCGCCATCGAGGAACTCGCGGCCGATCAGGAACGCCTGCGCCAGGCCGTCCGGGCTGGGCTGCACGGCGTACTCGATCTTCATGCCCCACTGCGAGCCGTCGCCCAGCAGCGCCTTGAACAGCGCCTGCTCGTGCGGGGTGTTGATGACCAGCACCTCGCGGATCCCGGCGAGCATGAGCACGCTCAGCGGGTAGTAGATCATCGGCTTGTCGTAGACCGGCAGCAGCTGCTTGCTGATCGCCTTGGTGATCGGGTAGAGCCGGGTGCCCGAGCCGCCGGCCAGGACGATGCCCTTGCGCGCGGTCATGCCGATACCCCGATCCGCTCCAGGCGGTAGCTGCCGTCGAGCACGTGGCGCACCCAGTCCTGGTTGGCCAGGTACCAGTCGACCGTCTCGGCCAGCCCGCGCTCGAAGGTGTACTTCGGCTCCCAGCCCAGTTCGTCGCGCAGCTTGCTGGCGTCGATGGCGTAGCGGCGGTCGTGGCCGGGGCGGTCGGCGACGAAGGTGATCTGCGATTCGCGCGGCTTGCCGTCCTCGCGCGGGCGGCGCTCGTCGAGCAGTGCGCAGATCGCCTTGACCACCTCGATGTTCTGCTTTTCGGCGTTGCCGCCGATGTTGTAGGTCTCGCCCACCCGGCCGCCGGCCAGCACCGTGCGGATCGCCTCGCAGTGGTCGCTCACGTACAGCCAGTCGCGCACCTGCCTGCCGTCGCCGTACACCGGCAGCGGCTCGCCGGCCAGGGCCTTGGCGATCACCAGCGGGATGAGCTTCTCCGGGAAGTGGTAGGGCCCGTAGTTGTTCGAGCAGTTGGTGGTGAGCGTGGGCAGGCCGTAGGTGTGATGGAACGCGCGCACCAGGTGGTCGGACGCGGCCTTGGAGGCCGAGTATGGCGAGTTGGGCGCGTAGGGGGTGGTCTCGGTGAACTTGCCGGTCTCGCCGAGCGTGCCGTAGACCTCGTCGGTGGACACGTGCAGGAAGCGGAACCCTTCGCGGGCCGCGCCCTGGAGCGACTTCCAGTAGTCGCGCACGGATTCCAGCAGGGCCAGGGTGCCGACCACGTTGGTCTGGATGAACGCCGCCGGGCCGTCGATCGAGCGGTCGACGTGGCTCTCGGCGGCGAAGTTCAGCACCGCGTCGGGGCGATGCTCGGCCAGCAGGCGCGAGACGAGCGCGCGGTCGCCGATGTCACCATGGATGAAGACGTGGTCGGGGTTGCCGTCGAGGTCCCTGAGCGACTCGAGGTTGCCGGCGTACGTGAGCGCGTCGAGGTTGACCACGCGCACGCCGTGCGCGACCGCCTCACGGACGAAGTTGCCACCGATGAATCCGGCGCCGCCGGTCACTAGCCAGGTGGGCACGGCGTCTCCTGCTGTCCTGCGGGGGGAGAAGAGGCGCGCCGCGCCTCAGAACGGGATGTCGTCGTCCGGGAAGTCCTCGACCGGCGCCGGCTGGCGGCTGGGCGCGGACTGCTGGCGCGGCTCCTGGCGCTGCGGGCGCGAGCGTTCGTAGCCGCCGCCACCGTCGCCACGGCCGCCGAGCATCTGCATCTCGTCGGCGATGATGTCGGTGTAGTAGCGCTTCTGGCCGTCGTCGCCGACGTGCTCGCTGTAGCTGATCCGGCCCTCGACGTAGACCTGCGAGCCTTTGCGCAGGTATTCGGCCGCGATCTCGGCGAGCTTGCCGAAGAAGGTCACGCGGTGCCACTCGGTCTTTTCCTGGGTGTTGCCGTCCCGGTCCTTGCGCACCGTGGTGGTGGCCAGGCTGATCTTGGTGACGGCCATGCCGCTCTGGGTGTAGCGGGTTTCGGGATCGTTGCCGAGATTGCCGACAAGGATCGCCTTGTTGATGCCACGGGCCATGGGAGTCCTCGGATGTCGCCGGCGCGCCCGGCGAAAGGCATTGGATTATAGCCCGGGGGCCGGAGGCGTCGGGTCGCGACGCAAGGCCGCGTAGGACTGCGCCGCGCCGGGCCACGGGCGGGATCCTATAATCCCCCGTTCATCTTCCACGGATCGTCAATGGACGCCCCCGCCCCCCCCGCAGCCGGGCCCGGCCTGCCCGCCATCCAGGCCCTCGCGGCCGACGACATGGCCGCGATCGACGCCCTGATCCGACGCCGCCTGGCCTCGGACGTGGTGCTGATCAACCAGGTCGCCGAGCACATTGTCTCGGCCGGCGGCAAGCGCCTGCGGCCGATGCTGGTCGCGCTGGCCGGGCGCGCCACCGGCCAGGTGGGCGCGCGCCACCACCAGCTGGCGGCGATCATCGAGTTCATCCACACCTCGACCCTGCTCCACGACGACGTGGTGGACGAGTCCGATCTGCGCCGCGGCCGCAGCACGGCCAACGCGATCTGGGGCAATGCGGCGAGCATCCTGGTCGGCGACTTCCTGTACTCGCGCAGCTTCCAGCTGATGGTCGAACTCGACAGCATGCCGGTGATGCGGCTGCTGGCCGACACCACCAACCGCATCGCCGAGGGCGAGGTGCTGCAGCTGCTGCACGTGCACAACCCCGACACCGACGAGGCCGCCTACCTGGGCGTGATCGAGCGCAAGACCGCGGTGCTGTTCGCCGCCGGTACCCGCCTGGGCGCGATGGCCTCGGGCGCGGACGAGGCCGCCCAGCAGGCGCTGTACGACTACGGCATGCGCCTGGGCTATGCGTTCCAGATCGCCGACGACGTGCTCGACTACAGCGCCGACGCCCAGGCGCTGGGCAAGAACCTCGGCGACGACCTGGCCGAAGGCAAGGCGACGCTGCCGCTGATCCACGCGATGGCGCAGGCGGACGCGGCCACCCGTGCCCGTCTGCGCACCATCGTCGAACAGGGCGACAAGGGCGCAATGCCCGAGGTGCTGGCCGCGATCCGGGCCGCCGGCAGCCTGGAGTACAGCCGGGCGCGAGCACGCGAATACGCCGCCGCCGCCGAGGCCGCGCTGGCGCCCCTCCCGGCGAACGAGGCCGTCGCCGCGCTGCGCGGGCTGGCGCGCTACGCGGTCGAACGCGACTCCTGAGCCCACCGCGCCGCACGCGCGGCGGCGCGCGCCGGCGTGGTGCCCGGTACCCTGGCGCGCGCGCCGTGCTTCAGGCGATCCCGATCCCCGGGATGGCGGCGATCGCCGCCGGGTCGAACCCGGCCAGGGCGGCGAAGTGGCGGCCGCGCTCGGCATAGTCACGGTAGGCGCCGAAACTGGGCGCCCCCGGCGACAGCAGCACCACGCCCCCGCCCGCCAGCGCGGTGCGCGCCTGCGCCACGGCCTCGCCGAGACCGGCCGCCTGGCGCAGCGCGTAGCCGGCGCACCCGGCGTCCGCCGCCAGCAGCGCGTGGATCCGCGGCCCGTTCTGGCCCATGGTGACGATCGCCGCCGGCGGCCGCGCGCGCACCGCCTCGGCGAACGCGCTCCAGTCCACGCCGCGGTCGTGCCCGCCGACCAGGATCGCCACCGGGCGCCCGGCGAACACCTCCAGCGCCGCCAGGCTGGCATGCGGCGTGGTGCTGATCGAATCGTTGACGTACTCGAGGCCGTCGCGCACGCCCAGCGACTGCAGCCGGTGCGGCAGCGGGCGAAAGCCCGCCGCATGCGGCGCCAGCGCCACCGCGTCCAGGCCCAGCGCCTCGATCGCGGCGAGCACGCCGCACAGGTTGGCGCGGTTGTGGCGGCCGGGCAGCGGCACGCCGCGGGTGTCGAGCACCTCCCGGCCTCCCCGCCACAGCACGTCGCCGCGCAGGTGCCAGCCATCGGCGTGGCCGAACCAGCGCACTTCGCTGCGCGGCAGGCCGCGCCCGGCTTCGGCCAGCAGCGGATCGGCCGCATTGAGCACGGCGATGCGCGGGTGCGCCCCGGTGACCAGCGCGAGCTTGTCGCGCACGTAGCGCTCATGGCTGCCGTGCCAGTCCAGGTGCTCGGGGAAGACGTTGGTCACCAGCGCCACCTGCGGCGGCACGCCGGCGGCGGCGACATCGCCGGTCTGGTAGCTGGACAGTTCCACCACCCAGTACTCGGCCTGGCCGTCGAGCACTTCCAGCAGCGGCTGGCCGATGTTGCCGGTGAGCGCGGTGCGGTGGCCGCCCGCGCGCAGCAGGTGCGCCAGCAGCGCCGACGAGGTGCTCTTGCCCTTGGTGCCGGTGACGCAGAGCGTGGTCGCGTCCGGGCGCGAGGCGAACCAAAGCGCGGTGCCGCCGAGGAAGCGCGTGCCGCGTGATGCGGCTTCCAGTGCCTCCGGCCGGTAGGGGCTGATGCCCGGCGACTTCACCACCACGTCGAACGCGGACAGCCGCTCCGCGCTGGCCTGCGTCTCCACCCGCAGGCGCGCGTCACCCAGCGCCCGCGCCTCGTCCGCTTCGGCTTCGGAACACAACAGCGTCAGCGTGGCCGGGAAGCGGTCGTCGCCGCCGCCAGCGGGCAGGCCGTCGGCCGCCGCGCGCAGGGCTGCGTAGGCGGCGCGACCCTCGCGCCCCCAGCCCCACAGGGCCACACGGCGCCCGGCGAGCGAGGCGATGTCAGGCCGCGAAGCGTTCACGCAGCCGCTCCCACAGCGGCGCGGGGATGCCGTGCTCGCCCTTCGGCGCCAGCAGCGCGTCGACGTCGACCTCGTCCGCGCCCAGCTGCGGCGCGATCTCGCGCGCGAAGCGCGCCACCACCGCGTCCTCGCGCCACTCCGGGCGCGCGGCCAGCGCCGCCATCGCCGCGCGCGACTCGCGGCCTTCACCGACGCATTCGAACGGCTTGTGGTCGCGGTATTCGAGCAGCGCATCGAAGCCCGGGACCTGGGCCGGATCGTCGAGCAGGTTGCGGCCGAAGATCCCGACCAGGCGCGGCTTGGGCATGAACGGCGCCAGCGCCAGGAACACGAAGTGGCACTTCGGGCACACCCCGCACCAGCGGTTGACCGGGCGTTCGCCAAGCAGGTGGAAATTGCGGTTGCAGCTGGAGAAGTGGCCGTCGTAGGCATCGAGCTGCGCGAACTGGCGCGCCACCGCCAGCTCGCTCAGCGGCCGCAGCAGCGAGTAGTAGCGCAGGTCCGCGGCCACGTGCGAGCGCAGGTGCGCGGCGAAGGCGCGCTCGAACGCCCAGCCCTTGGACCACTGGTGGTTCACCTCGCCGGTGACGCTGCCGTCCGGGGCGAGGATCATGCTGCCGTAGCTGGCCGAACGCTCGTTGGAGAACACCACCTGGTCCACGCCCAGCACCACCGCGGCGAAGGCGAGGATGGCGGAGTTCACCGCGGTCACCGGGATATGTCCGTTCCACGCGCCCTGGCGGTTGTAGTCGAACAGCTCCGGCGCCAGCTGGCGGCCGATGTTGAGCATCGGCAGGCCGGTGCGCCCGGCGCAGGCGCGGATCAGCTGCGAGCCGCCGATCCAGGCCACGGTCTGCTCGACGCCCAGCGCCCGCAGCGCCTCGATGCTGACCAGCGAATCCTTGCCTCCGCCGATCGCGACCAGCGCGTGCTCGCGCAGGCCGAGCGCCGGCGCGCTGCCCCCGTCCGCATCGCTCCCTCCCCCGTTCGCGGGGGAGGGCCGGGATGGTGGCCCGTCGGCCGCAGGAAAGCGGATCCGCCCGTGCAGGTCCAGCCCGTTGCGGTACGCGAACTCGCCCAGCCCGCTGAGGTAGATCTCCTCCAGCAATGCCGCACTGGCGGCGTCGAGCCCGCCGTCCTCGACCGTGATCGTCGCCGGCACCGCGGCCTTGTAGTAGCTCACCCCGGCAACCAGGTGCAGCAGCCGCAGCGCGCGCCCGGCCGCGGCGGCGCGGGCGCCGTCGAGCGCGAACGGCGCGCCGGGCAGGCTCACCGTCTCGACCAGCTCGGGGCCGTCGTCGAAGGCATAGACCAGCCGCGCCACCCCGCTGGCGGGATCGAATCCGCTGCGCAGGAAGCGGAAGGCGCCGATCGCGTCGCGATTGAACTGCCACTGGCTCATTCGATGATGTCCTCCACCGGCAGCGAGCGCAGGTTGTACGTGCTGGCCATGACATGGCCGTAGGCGCCCGTGTCGGCCACCAGCATCGCGTCGCCGGGCGCGGTCGCCGCCGGCAGCTTCACCCGGCGGCCGAACACGTCGCTGGATTCGCAGATCGGCCCGACCACGTCGAAGTCGCGCAGCTGCCCGTCCCCGATCCGGTCCAGGTTCACGATGTCGTGCCAAGCGTCGTACAGCGCCGGCCGGATCAGTGCGTTCATGCCCGCGTCCAGGCCCACCCGGTGCACGCCGTCCTTCTCCACCACCTGGCTGCAGCGCGCCAGCAGCACGCCGGCCTCGGCCACCAGGAAGCGGCCCGGTTCGATCGCCAGCTCGAAGCCCGGGTGCACCTTCCTGACGTCGGCCAGGCCGGCGCCCCAGTCCTCCAGGTCGAACGGCTCGTCGTCGGCCGCATACGGGACCGGCAGGCCGCCGCCGATGTCGAGCACCTCCACGGTGCCGATGCGGCGCGCGAAGCCGGCCATCGCGTCGACCATCTCGCGCCAGTGCTCGCGCGTTTCCACGCCGCTGCCCAGGTGCGCGTGCAGGCCGGTGATGCGCACGTCCAGGGCGCGCGCCAGCGCCTCGAATTCCTCGACCCGCGACGCGGCCAGGCCGAACTTCGAGGCCTTGCCCCCGGTGGTGACCTTCTCGTGGTGGCCGTCGCCGAAGCCCAGGTCGATGCGCAGCCACACGCCGCGGCCGCGGAACACGTCGGGCCAGCGCTGCAGCAGCTCGCAGTTGTCGACGGTGACGGTGACCCCGCGCTCGAACGCGCCGGCGTACTCGTCGACGGGGGCGAAGCTCGGCGTGAACAGCACCCGCGCCGGATCCAGCCCCGGCACGCTGGCGAACACGTGCCCGACCTCGGCCAGCGACACGCACTCCAGCCCGAACCCTTCGGCCACCAGCGCGCGCAGGATCGCCGGATGCGGGTTGGCCTTGATCGCGTAGTAGCGCCGGTCCACCGACTCCACGCCCAGCAGCTGGCGCGCCCGCGTGCGCACCGTGGGCAGATGGTAGACATAGCGCGGCGTGCCGTCGGCGGCGAGCGCCAGCAACCGCTCGCGCTCGCCGCGCCACCAGGGATCGGGCCGCGGGCGCACGGTGCCGAGGATGTCCTTCCAGCGCGGGCCGAACACCCCGGTCTCGTACACCGGCATCGCGCCCGAATCGATCAACTCGGCGTGCAGCACCGGCAGCAGGCCGTCGGCGTCGGCCTCGTCGATGACGAAGGTGAGGTTGAGGTCGTTGGATGACTGCGAGATCAGGTGCACCCGCTCGCGGCCGAACGTGGCCCACACGTCCGAGAGCTTGTGCAGCAGCGAGCGCATGCCCAGGCCGACCAGGGTGATCGCCGCGCACGGCGCGATCACCTTGACCCGGCAGACCTGGGCCAGGTCCTCGGACAGCCGCGCCAGCACGTCGGTGCTGACCAGGTTCTCGCTCGGGTCGAGCGAGACGGTGACGTTGGTCTCGGCCGAACCGATCAGGTCCACCGACAGGCCGTGGCGGCGGAAGCGCTCGAAGATGTCGGCCAGGAAGCCGACCGACTGCCACATGCCCACCGTTTCCATCGACACCAGCACGATGCCGTTGCGGCGGCTGATCGCCTTGACGCCCGGCACGTGGGCGGCGTCGGCGTCGATGCGCGTGCCCGGCAGCTCGGGTCGGGTGGTGTCGAGGATCGCCATCGGCACGCCGCTGACCCGGCACGGGCCGAGCGAGCGCGGGTGCAGCACCTTGGCGCCGGTGGTCGCGATCTCCTGCGCCTCGGCGTAATCGAGCCGGGTGAGCAGGCGCGCGTCGGGCACCTCGCGGGGGTTGGCGGTGAACATGCCCGGCACGTCGGTCCAGATCTCCACCCGGCGCGCGCGCAGCAGCCCGCCGAACAGCGCCGCCGACGTGTCCGAACCGCCGCGGCCGAGCACCGCGGTGCCGCCCCCGGGATGGCGGGCGATGAAGCCCTGGGTCAACAGCAGGCGGCTCGGCTGGGCGGCGAAGCGCGCGCGCCAGTCGTCGTCGGCCTCGCGCCGGCACGAGGCCGACAGGCGCCGGCCCCAGTCGCTCTGGTTGGGCAGTTCGATCGCATCCAGCCAGTCGCGCGCGTCGGTCCAGCCGAAATCCAGGCCCTGCGCGCGCAGGTAGGCCACGCCCAGGGTCGAGGAGAGCAGTTCGCCCTGCGCCAGCACCTCGGCCTGCCAGTCCAGGCGGCGGCCGGGCGCGCGCGCATCGTCGAGCAGCGCGCGCAGCGCCGCCAGGCGCCCGCCCAGCACCGCATCCGGCTCCAGGCCGAGTTCCCGGGCGAAGGCGCGATGGCGCTCGACCAGCGCATCGACCCGCGCGCCCGCGTCGTCGGCGCCGCCGGCGATCGCGGTCAGCTCATTGGTCACACCTGAAAGCGCCGAGACCACCACCAGCACGCGACCGCCGCATTCCTCGGCACGTTTGCCCGCCAACTGCCCGATCGTGTCCCAGCGATGGCGTTGCGACACCGACGTGCCGCCGAACTTGAGCACGACCCAGGGCGTGCCGATCGGAGAGGAAGGCATGAAGTGGCAGGTCCAGCGAAACGGGCGGGAACGCCCGGCATGCGGGCGCAGCGCGGATTCTAACCGGATCGCCAGCCGCGGGCGCCGTGGCGCGGGCATGCCGCGGCAATGCATGCGGCGCGGCTTGCTAAGCTGCGCGCCCCTTCGTCCGCCGCGCTCGCCATGTCCCGACGCTACCTGCAGCTCGATGTCTTCGCCGACCGCCCCGGGGTGGGCAATCCACTGGCCGTGGTCCTGGACGCCGAAGGCCTGGACGATGCCGCCATGCAGGCGATCGCGCGCTGGACGCGGCTGCCCGAGACCACGTTCGTGTTCCCGCCGACCGCGCCCGATGCCAGCTACGCATTGCGCATGTTCAGTCCGCAGCGCGAGGTGCCCTTCGCCGGCCATCCCAGCGTCGGCACCGCGCACGCCGTGCTCGAGGCCGGCCTCGCGCAGCCCGTCGACGGGCATCTGGTGCAGGAAGGCGTGGCCGGCCTGCTGCCGCTGCGCGTGCGCGGCGCCGGAGCCGCGCGCACGATCGCGATCCGCACGCCGCGGGCGCGGGTCGCCGAAGTGGCCGACGCCGACGATGCGCGGCTGGCCGATGCGCTGGCGGGCCTGGCGCGCGGCGCGCTGCCGCCGGTGCTGATGGACGGCGGCCGCCGCTGGTGGCTGGCCGAACTGGCCGACGAGGCCACGCTGCGCAGCGCAGCCCCGGACTGGGCGGCGATTGAACGCCTGGCGCAAGGCACGGGCAGCATGGGCCTGTGCGTGTACGCGCGCTGCCAGGCTCGCGCGTACGACCTCGCCGTGCGCGCCTGGGTCGGCGCGGGGCGCTGCTTCGAGGACGCCGCATCCGGTGCGGCCAACGCCACCCTCGCGGCCTGGCTGGCCTCGCGCGACGCCCTGCCCGGCCGCGACGGCCGCTACCGGGTGAACCAGGGACGCGAGGTCGGCTTCGATGCCTGCCTCGAACTCGAGGTCGACGGCGACGGCGAGGTGTGGTCTGGCGGCCAGGTGCAGACGGTCGTCACCGGCACGCTCGACTGGAACGCGCCGGCACCGCGCTGAGCGCAGCGCGGGGCACGCCGCGGCTACGGCACCGCGCGCACGTCCACCTGCACCCGGATGCGGTCGCCGGGGTGGTGGTCGGTGCGGGTCACGTACTCGCGCCCGCCGTACTCGTAGGTGACGTCGTAGGCGACCACGTCGCGCGGGTCATGGCCACCGTCGCCGGCGTACCGGTCGCCGTAGGGTTCCGGGTCGCAGACGGTGACCACGCGCTCGGGCCCGCGCCGGCGGGTCTCGTAGACGCGGCGGCCGATGGCGCTGCCAGCCCCGGCGCCGACCGCGGTGCCGATCAGCTGGCCGCTGCCGTCGCCGAACCGGCTGCCCAGCACGGCGCCGGCGATGCCGCCGAGCACGCTGGCGGCGAGGCGGCCGTTATCGTCGCGGCGGCGCGCGTCGGGATCGTACCCGCCACCGTACCCGTCGTACGGATCGTCGCGATGGACGTACCCGTCGCGGCGCACCTGGCAGTCGCGCGCCGACCGCGTGGGCCGGGCGTACTCGTCGAGCACCGGGTCCACGCGCAGCACCCGCGCCCACGCGTACTGCGGCTGCGGATCAGAGCCGCGCCAGTCGCCGCCACGCGGCCCGGGGGTGCGGTGGGGAGAGTCGCCATACGGTCCGTCGTACTCGCGACCGCCCTGGGCGGAGGCGGTGCCCGTGGCGACGACGAGAACGAGGACGGCGGCAAGGCAGGTCGCCTGGAGCTTCATCGTGCTGGTTCCGGCGCGTGGACGAAGGGCGCGCCGGTCCACGCTAGGCAAGCACCGCTAACGCGGACCTGAATCCCGCGGCCGGCCCGTGGCGCTCAACGCGCCGACAGCCAGGCCAGGACCTGCGTGGCGCAGTCGGCGGCACCGCGCCCGAGCAGCGGCCCGACGTGGCTGACCGCCGACGCCCGCAGCAGCGAGGCCTGGTGCTCGCTGGCCAGGGCGGCGGTGAGCGCGGGCGGCACGTCGTCGTCGACCATCGAGGCCACGTACAGCGCCGGGCACGGCGGATGCGGCACCTGGCGCCCGGCATGGGCCTCGCGCATCGCGCGCCCGCTCTCGTCGCGCCAGTGGCGGAACGCGAACAACGCGGTCGCCTCGTCCGCGTCGGGCAGCGCGCGCCGGGTCCCGGTCAGGCGCGCGTCGCGCTGCCAGGGGATGACGTCCGGCCATTCGCGCCGCGGCAGCTGCGCATGCCAGGGCGCGGGCGGCAGCGGATTGACCAGCACCAGCGCATCGGCCTCGCCGGCGCACTCGAGCGCCAGCAGCCCGCCAAGGCTGGCGCCGACCAGGGCGCGCGGGCGCGGCAGCCGGCGCAGCGCCTGGCGTACCTGGGCGAGATAGAAGTCGAGGCCGGTCGCGGCCAGCCCCAGCGGCGAGGGCTGCAGGTCCGGTGCGCACACGCGCACCCCGCGGGCCTCGAACACGCCCCTCCAGATGTTCCATTCCCAGCCGCCGCCCCCGCCTCCGTGCACCATCAGCGCCGCACGCGGGCCGCTACCCAAGCAGTTCCGCCTCCAGCGTGATCGGCACCGCGCTCAGCGCCTTGGACACCGGACAGTTCTGCTTGGCGTCGTCGGCGATCGCGCGGAAGGTCTTCTCGTCCAGCCCCGGCACCTTGGCCTTCATGCCCAAGCGGATCGCGCTGAGCGTGGGTCCGCCCTCGAGCGAGAGGTCCACCGCGGCCGTGCCTTCGAGCCACTCCGGCGGATGGCCGGCTTCGGTGAGCTTGGCCGACAGCGCCATGGTGAAGCAGCCAGCGTGGGCAGCCGCGATCAGCTCCTCGGGATTGGTGCCCTTCTCCTCGCCGAAGCGGCTGTTGAAGCCGTAGCGGGTGCCGTCGAGCAGGCCGCTGGCCGGGGTGGTGAGGCTGCCGCGGCCAGTCTTGAGGTCGCCTTCCCAGCGCGCGGTCGCCTTGCGTGAAATGCCCATCGTGTTCGCTCCTGTCGGTTCGGCAATCTTCGCAAGCTAACCGCCACGGCGTTACCGCGGCGTGGGTGGACGCGGCATGCTGCGACGCAACGCGCCGTGGCGGCGGTGACGCGATAAGGTGGCCCCCCGCCATGACGCCCCTCGAGCGAGCGCTCGCTCGGCAGCGTTCCTCCTCCCGTGGACTGCCATGACGGCCGCAAGCGGATCCGCCCGCGGAACGGGACCACGGCGCCCGGGCCGCGGCGCGGATCTCCCCGCAAACGCCGGCCGGCGGCCGGCCCCAGCAAGGGAGGATCGGCCCCATGCCCCACTCGACGCAACAGATCCGCAACGTGGCCCTGGCAGGCCACCCCGGCGCCGGCAAGACCACCCTGTTCGAAGCCCTGCTGCATGCCGGCGGCGCGATCCAGACGGCAGGCACCGTCGAACGCGGCAACACCGTGTCCGACTTCGATCCGGTGGAGAGGCAGCGCGGGCATTCGATCGACGCCGCGATCGCCAGCCTCGGCCACGCGGCCGGCCCCGGGGGGCCGGTCCATCTCAACCTCGTCGACCTTCCCGGCTATCCCGACTTCCGCGGCCCGGCGCTCGCGGCGCTGGCGGCGGTGGACACCGCGCTGGTGGTGGTCGATGCCGCGGGCGGCGTCGAGCACGGCACCCGGCGGCTGATGGCGCGCGCGAAGGAGCGCAACCTGTGCCGCGCGATCGCCATCAACCGCATCGACGCCGACGGCGCCGACCCCGGTCGCGTGCTCGACCAGCTGCGCGAGGCCTTCGGCACCTGCATGCTGCCGCTCAACCTGCCCGCCGCCGGCGCCCGGGTGGTCGACTGCTTCGGCCAGGCCGACGGCGACAGCGACCTGGGCCCGGTCGCCGACTGGCACCGGCGGATCCTCGACCAGGTGGTCGAGATCAACGAGACGGTGATGGAGCACTATCTCGAGCTCGGCGAGGCCGGTCTGCGCGGCGACGAGCTGCACGACGCCTTCGAGCAGTGCCTGCGCGAGGGCCACCTGGTGCCGGTGTGCTTCGTCTCCGCCCGCACCGGCACCGGCGTGCGCGAGCTGCTCGACATCGCCGCGCGCCTGTTCCCGCATCCCGGCGAGGCCAACCCGCCGCCCTTCGTGAAGGGCACCGGCGCGCACGCGCAGCCGTTCGCGACCACGCCCGATCCGGACGCGCACGTGGTCGCCGACGTGTTCCGGATCCTGCACGATCCGTTCGTCGGCAAGCTCGGCGTGTTCCGCGTCTACCAGGGCACGGTGCGCCGCGACAGCCGCCTGTTCGTCGACGATGGGCGCAAGCCGTTCCGGGTCGCGCACCTGTTCCGGCTGCAGGGCAAGGAGCACGTCGAGATCGACGAGGCGGTGCCCGGCGACATCGCCGCGGTGGCCAAGGTCGAGGAACTGCACTTCGACGCGGTGCTCCACGACAGCCACGACGAGGACCACATCCACCTCGCGCCGGTGGCCTTCCCCACGCCGATGTTCGGGCTGGCGGTGGAGGCCGGCAGCAAGGGCCAGGAGCAGAAGCTGGCGACCGCGCTGCAGCGCCTGGCCGAGGAGGACCCGTGCTTCCACGTCGAGCACGAGGAGGAGACCCGCGAGACCGTCGTGCGCGGCCTGTCGGACCTGCACCTGCGGGTGCAGATCGACCGCCTGCGCGACCGCTTCGGGGTCGAGGTGCGCACCCGCCCGCCGCGCATCGCCTACCGCGAGACCATCTCTGCGCCAGCAGAAGGCCACTACCGCCACCGCAAGCAGACCGGCGGCGCCGGCCAGTTCGGCGAGGTGTTCCTGCGGGTCGAGCCGCTGCCGCGCGGGGCCGGATTCGAGTTCGTGGACGAGGTCAAGGGCGGCGTGATCCCCTCGCAGTTCCTGCCCGCGGTGGAGAAGGGCGTGCGCCAGGCGCTGCGCTCGGGCGCGATCGCCGGCTTCCCGATGCAGGACCTGCGGGTGGTGGTGTACGACGGCAAGCACCATCCAGTCGACAGCAAGGAAGTGGCCTTCGTCGTGGCCGGCCGCAAGGCGTTCCTCGACGCGGTGCTCAAGGGCCGGCCGCAGGTGCTCGAACCGGTGGTCGACCTGGAGGTGCACGCGCCCGAGTCGTGCATGGGCGACATCAGCGGCGGCCTGGCGGCCAAGCGCGCGCGCATCACCGGCACCGACGCCACCGGCGGCGGCGAGGTGGTGGTGAGCGCCCAGGTGCCGCTGTCGGAACTGGAAGGCTATGCCGCCGAGCTCAAGTCAGTGACCGCCGGTCGCGGCCGCTACACCCTTGATTTCAGCCACTACGAGCCGGTCCCGCCACAGGTGCAGCAGGCGCTCGCGGCCGCCTGGCGGCCGCGCCAGGACGACGACTGAGCCGGCGCGTGCGCGCATGACGCCCGCCCTGGCTGCCCTGCTCGCCGACGCGGTCCTGGTCCTGCACGCGGGGGTGGTGGCGTTCGTGGTGCTGGTCGCGCTGGCGGTGCCGGTGGGCGGCGTGCGGGGCTGGCGCTGGGTGCGGGGATACGCGCTGCGCAGCGTGCACCTGGCGCTCGCGCTGGTGATCGCGCTGCAGGCCTGGCTGGGCCGGCTGTGCCCGCTCACCACCTGGGAGCAGGCGCTGCGAACCCGAGGAGGCCAGCACACTTACAGCGAATCCTTCATCCAGTACTGGCTGTCGCGGCTGATTTTCCTCGAGGCCCCGTGGTGGCTGTTCGTGCTCGGCTACACCCTGTTCGCCGGACTCGTCGCCGCCGGGTGGTGGCGCTGGCCGCCCCGTCGGCGGAAGGGGCGGCCGGGTCGAGGCGGGCGCTGACGCCCGCATTTTTTTCGCGGTTTCCTATTGGCGGCGGGTTGTGGATGTCCTACATTGCGCCTGCCGGCACGTTCGGCCACTCCATACGCTGATCACATCACCCAGACGAGGGAACACAAAACCCATGGCAAAGAAGAAGGCCACGACCAAGAAGGCTGCCGCCACGAAGAAGGCCGCCAAGCCTGCCGCGCCGAAGGCGATCAAGGAGCCGCTGACCAAGTCCGGCCTGGTCGCGCACATCGCCACGGCCACCAGCCTCGCCGCGAAGGACGTCCGTGCCGTGCTCGCCGCGCTCGAGGGCGCGATCCACGGCTCGCTCAACAAGAGGGGCGCGGGCACCTTCACCCTGCCGGGCGTGGCCAAGTTCACCGCGGTGAGCGTGCCGGCCAAGCCGCGCCGCAAGGGCATCAACCCGTTCACCAAGGAAGAGCAGTGGTTCGCCGCCAAGCCGGCCTCGGTGAAGGTCAAGGTGCGCCCGCTCAAGAAGCTCAAGGACGCGGCCGCCTGACCCGGCGCCGGGCCTCGAGTCGACCGGACGGGACGGCGCTGCCGTCCCGTTCCGTTTCCGGCGCATGCAAAGCGCCGACTGCATGCGCCACCGCTCCATGTTGATCCGCTACGCATTGCCCCTGGTCGCAGTGGCGACGCTCGCCCTGGTCTTCGTGTTGCGCGGCTGCGGCGGGGAGCGGACGCCCACGCCGGCCGCGACCGCCAGCGCCGAAGCTGCGGCCGGGTCCGAAGCGCGGTCCGCGGCGCGCGCGCAGGCGGTCGCCGAGGCAGAGCTGCGCCAGCACTACGAATCGGCAATGCGCGCCGCGGTCTCGACCCTGCACCGCTACCTGGCCAAGCTGCCGGAGGACCACGCCGCCGCCGATGCGTTCTGGTCCGGCGGCGCGCCCGCGGCCGACGCGACCGAGGCCGACCTGCGCGCGCTGGCGTCGCCGCCGCGGCAGTTCCGCAGCCGGAACCGCGCGCCCTCCGTGCTCGAGGGCGATCCGCTGCCCACGGCGGTCAGGATCCCGGTGGATCTTCGCCTGGTGCCTGCCGAGGGCCCCATGCGCCGCTACGCGGGCTGGTACGAGTTGCGCCACGAGCCGGCCGGGGACGCGTGGCGGATCACCGCCGCGTCCGTCGACGCCCTTCCGGCCGCGCAGTAGCATGGCCGCGGCCATGGCGCCGGAGGGCGGTCGGATGGGCAAGCGGTTCTGGATCTGCGGCGCGGTGATGGGCTTCGCCGCGCTGGTGCTGACCCTCGTGGTGCACGCGCTGCTGCTGGGCGGGCACTACAGCGAGCTGGGGGCGATGTACCGCGATGCCGCCGACGGCGCGCGCCGCTTCGGCTGGCTGCTGCTGGCGCACGCCCTGCTCGGCTACGCGATGACCTGGGTGTTCGCGCGCGGCTTCGACCAGGGCCGCCCCACCCTCGGCCAAGGGTTGCGTTTCGGCCTGGCGATGGCGCTGTTCGGGCCGGTGCCGGCGATCCTGCTGCAGTACGCGATGCAGCCCGTGCCCGGCTCGCTGATCCTGCGCCAGGCGCTGCTGGGCACGCTGGCGATGATGGCGCTGGGGATGCTGTTGGCCTGGCTGCAGCCGCGCCGGCCGACCCTGGTCGAGCCGGACTGAAGGCGCGCCTTCACCGTCGATTCGGCCGGCGCCGCCGACCCTGGCGCGCTCGCAGTGCCCGCCCCGCCCATGGATCGATCCGCGCGCGAACCTGCCGCCCCGTCCCCCGTCGTCCGTCGTCCGCGCCGCGCGCGCGGCGGGCAGGCCGGCTGGCGGATCGTGGCGGCCGACCCGCGCGAGGCCGCCACGCCCTGGGCACGCCGCCTCAGCGCTTGGGCTGGAGCATCGTCCCGGTGCAGTTCTTCGCGCCGCAACGGCAGCCCCAGAGCTTCTTGAGCTTCGGGGTGTGCGGTTCGTCGAGCACGATGCCGTAGTTGTAGGTCAGCTCCTCGCCCGGGCGGATGTTGCGCAGGGCGACGATGAAGACCTTGTCCTTCTCCGGGCGCCCCTTCGGGTCTTCCTCGACCTCGGACTCGCAGTTCGGATCGCAGCTGTGGTTGATCCAGCGCGCGACGTTGCCGCGGATGTTCGCGTCGATCACGTAATGGTCGTTGAGCGTGAACAGGAAGGTGTGGCCGTCTTCGTCCTCGTCGCCGTATTCCTCGTCGACCTCGTCGTGGGTACGCAGCTTGCCGCGGTACTGGATGATGCGCTCGCCCTTCCTGATCGGCGCGATGGCGAAGACGCCGTTGCCGTGGATCGGGGACTTGCGGGCTTCGATCTTCTTTTTCTGCATCTCGGACGCGGTCGTGGAAACGGAACGCCCATTGTGGCACGAGCGGCGTTCGATACCCGCCCGCGCCCCCGTGGCGCAGGCGGGAAGTCACCGTGACCGATGGCCCGGCGCGGCGCGGGCGCGTCCGCCGAGCTCCCCGTGCCACGTTGGAACCCCGATGGCTTCCACCACCACTG
>Ga0123330_1001635_pt1 | contig 21797 bp, 22 predicted proteins | sample BioC13SIPDNA_2_FD_89704 | JGI IMG/M metagenome (GOLD analysis project Ga0123330, IMG submission 89704) | Anaerobic biogas reactor microbial communites from Washington, USA - Biogas_R2_A C13 SIP DNA | ecosystem: Engineered > Bioreactor > Anaerobic > Unclassified | place: Washington, USA... | reverse complement strand
GCCTGCCGGCGGCACCAAGGTGGCCTGGGGCGGGCCACCGCTGCGGCCCCGCGACGGCCGGCCGCGGCAGCGCTTCGAGCTGCACGTGACCGACCCCGCCGCCGAGGTGGACCGCCTGGTCGCGCTCGGGGCCACCCGGCTGCGCGACGACGACGGTGCCGTCGTCCTGGCCGACCCGGACGGCAACGAGTTCATCCTGCGGGGCGCCTCATAGGGGTCCGAGCACGTCGCCGGGGTCGGCGTCCAGCGCCAGGGTCTCCAGCACGCCGAGCAGCTGCCGCTCCTCGTAGGCGAAGTGCGACTCCATGATCGCCCCGAGGCCGTCGAGGTGGCGCTCGAGCTCGTCGGGTGGGGCCACGGCGTCGACGGCCTTCTGGAGCCCGCCGATCAGGTGGTTCATCATCGAGTGGTCCTGCTCGAGGTAGCGCAGGGTGTCCGCGAGCTCCGGGTGGGCCGCGGCGATCGCCGGGAACAGCCGGCGGTCCTCGCCCTCGTGGTGCCCGGTCAGCGCGGTGCAGAACCCGTGGCAGAACAGCAGCAGGTCCCTGCTCGCTTCTCCTGCGGGGGTCCCGGCGGCCAGCGCCTCCCGGGTCAGGTGGAGTGCCTCGCGCAGCCGCTCGTGCACAGCCCGTAGTTCTCGGCTCCAGGCCACCAGCCTGGTCTTCTCGCCCTCAGTCACGCCGAGGGCGAAGGGTCGACGTCATCATCGTCTCTCCTTCGTATCCGGCGCCTCCATGCCTGACACTGACTGCCACCGGCACGCGACGCTGGCCCCAAGTGTAGGCACTCACCGCGCGGAAGGGTGCCCGCCCCGCTGTCGCCCAGTCGCCATGCGACCAGATGGGCGCCGAGTGCGTGCCAGGACGTAGCACGGCGCCCATCTGGTCGCACGGCCCTCCGAGCCAGAGCGCATGAGAAGGTGACCACCCCCGCCCGAGAGGACCCACCATGCCCGACACAGCCCTCCTGCTCGGCGGCACCGGCAGCCTCCAGCGCACCGCCGAGCTGCTCGCCACCCACGGCTGGCAGGTCACGGTCACCGGCCGGGACGCCACGGCGGCGCCGCAGGACTGGGCGAGCTACGGCATACGGATGGTCGTAGCGGACCGGACCGACGAACAGGCGACGGCAACGCTGGTCGGGGGCGGGTTCGATCTGCTCGTGGACGGGCAGTGCTACACCCCCGAGCGGGCGCGGGAGCTGGCCCGGTGGTCGCGTGGCTGCGGCTCCACCGTGGTGCTGTCGGCCAAGGCGGTGTATGTCGACGGGCTGGGTCGCCACCTCAACTCACCTCACAAGCCGGTCTGGGACGGGCCGGTCGGCGAGGATCGGCCGACGATGGGCTACGCGGGGGAGGCGTATCGATCGGCGGAGGGATACGGCGCGAACAAGGCCGAGGCCGAGCGGGTGCTGCGCGCGGAGGGGGAGCGGGTGTCCGTGCTGCGGCCGAGCAAGATCCACGGGGCCGGCACGCGGCAGCCGCGGCTCTGGGGCGTGCTGGCACGGGTGCTCGCCGGGCGGACCCGGATGGCGGTGCGGCGGGGTGACCTCGTGGAGTCGACCACCTCGACGGAGGCGGTGGCCCGCGCGGTCCTGGCCTGCGCGCAGAGCCCGGCCGCCCGGGTGCTCAACGTCGCGGACGGCGATCCGCGACCCGCGCGGGACCTGCTGGCCGAGACGATTGCGCTTGCCGGCGGCACGGTGGAGCTCGTCGACGTCGACGGATGCGAGTGCCCCGAGGAGGTCGGGCGCCTGCCGTGGACGCTGGACATGGTGCTCGACACCTCGGCGGCCCGGGCGCTGGGAGTGACGCCGACCGTCTTCGCCGACGGCGCCGCCGCCGAGCTGGAGTGGCTGCGCTCGCTCGCGCGTCGGGCACCGGACGGCACGTGGCGCCTGCCGGAGCGGCTCGACGTCGGGTGGCCGGACCTGGCCGCCGAGGACGCCTGCCTTGACCTGGTCACGGAGACGTGACACTGGTGCCTCAGCGCGCACCGGTGTCACGTCCCTCCTCCGGGCCTCGCTGACCCGGTCCGTCAGCGCCGCGCCTCGATGAGGTGCCGCGTCGAGTGCGCCACGACGGGTCGGCCCGCGCGCATCCGGGCGTCGAGAGCGAACAGCTGGTCGCGGTAGCGCTCGACCGTGAAGTCCGGCACCCACCACACGCACTTGCGCAGGGTCCATACGACCGCCCCCACGTCGTGGAACTCCATCCGGCACCGCGCGGTCCGCAGGTCGACGACGGTCAGCCCCGCGGCCTCGGCGGCGGCACTCTCTCGAGCCGGGTCACGCCCCTCCGGCCCGGCGGGCCACGGACCGGTGAAGTGCGTGATGAGCTCATCCGCCGACCGCGGTCCGACGTGCTGCGCCAGGTAGGTCCCGCCCTCGACCAGCACGCGGTGGATCTCCGGCCAGTCGGGCGCGACCGGGTGCCGGGAGGTGACCAGCTCGAACGAGCGGTCCGGGAACGGGAGCCCCTCGGCGCCCGAGGTGTCGACCACGTCCACGCCACGCGGTCCGAGCCGCTCGCGGGCACGCGCCAGGTTCGGCGGCCACGCCTCGGCCGCCGCCATCCGCGGCGGGAAGGCCGGCGCCTCGCCCAGCACCTCGCCCCCGCCGGTGTCCAGGTCGAGCGCGGAGGCGACCGAGGCAAGCCGCTCGGCCAGCAGCACGGCATACCGCCAGGGAGGTCGTTCCTCGGTGGCGCGCCCGTCCAGCCAGCCGAACCCCCACCCGGTGACGTCGGCCGCTTCGGCCTCGGCGACCAGCTCCTCGAACGACCTCATCCCAGGCAGTATGCCGATGCTCGCCCGGTCCGTCAGCCCAGCAGGCGCCACCCGAGCGAGCTGGATGCGCGCCGGTCGAAGGTGAGGGTCTCGGTGACGCCAAACAGCTCCATCGCCCCCTCGATGAGAGCGTCGGCGAAGTCGGCCCCGTCCTGTGCCAGTGTCAGTGCGCGGACGACGCCCTCGGCATCGTCAAACTCCAGCGCCGCCGAGGACACGAGCTGGCCGATGATGGTGAGCACCGTGTCACGGGAGTAGGCATAGCGCCGGGTGAGCACCCAGTAGAACTCTACCAGCGTGACCTGAGTGATGAACCCCGGCCGGCTCGGCGTGAGGTGGGTCAGGACACCTGCTGCCCGCTCGAACTGCTCCTCGTCGTCTCGCACGACGTATCGCACCAGGACGTTGGTGTCGAGGCCGATCATGCACCGGGCTCGTCGTCGCCTGCCCCGGCCGCCGCGGCTGCCTCAGCGATGCCGTCCTGCATCTCCTCGACCGTCAGCGCCTCCTGGCCCGGCCTCCGGAGCACGCCCGCGAGATCGCTCAACGCCCCGGTCCTCCCGACGAGTCGGTAGTGCCCCTCGCCGACCTTCACGAAGAGCACGCGCGAGCCCTCCACCAGCTCCAGGTCGTCCCGAACATCCTTGGGCACCGTGATCTGCCCCTTGCTTGTCATCGTGGCCTGTGCCATGACCTCCACCTCCTCTCCTTACTTTACTGCAGGAAGTAAGGAAAGGTGGGCTCACTCCCCCGTGGTGCCGTCGATCCGCTCGCGCAACAGGTCCGCGTGACCGTTGTGACGTGCATACTCCTCGATCATGTGGACGTAGATCCAGCGCAGCGAGATGTCGTTGCCGGACCTGCTGCGGGTCAGGACCGTGTCCAGATCGGTGACGCCGGCCGCAAAGGCGCGGGACCGCTCGACGGTGCCGCGGTAGGTCGCGAGGTCGTCGGCCACCACCGCGTCGCCGACGTTGTCGAAGTCGCCGTCAGGGTCCTCCGTGCTCCAGTAGATCCCGGGGATCTGGCCGTCTGTGAGGTCGTCGTTGAACCAGGCCTCGACCTCCGCCAGGTGGCGGACCAGGCCCAGCAGGGTGAGGTTCGACGGCTCGCAGGACCGGGTCTTGAGCTGCTCGTCGGTGAGCCCCTCGCACTTCCTCAGCAGGGTGTCGCGGTGGTAGTCCAGGAAGCCCTCCAGGATCGCCCGCTCCGGCCCGGAGTGGGGCGGGTCCTGCCGGTCGGTCGCGAAGAGGTTCTCGGTCATGGGCGACCACCCTAGGCGGGTCGTCAGGCCCCGGGCACCTGGATATGTGGGAACCTGGCCGCGGACTGGGCCGTCCCACGGGCGGCACTGACGCAACGAGGGGATAGTGAGATGGACACGAACACGACGACGAAACGGAGCTGGCTGGCAGCCGGCGGAGGGGTCCTCGTGGGGGCCGCGGGCACGGTGGCCGCGCTCCTCGCGCTGGGCTGGTCCGCGGGGAGCGCTGCCGGCGGGTCGGCCATGACGCTGACCCTGCCGCAGACCGCCGACGGCCTGCGCACCGAGACGGAGGTGGTCACCGAGCTGCGCGGCGAGCCGATCGAGGGCCGCGAGGAGGCCTTCGCCGAGACGGCAGACCTGCTGTCGGCCAGCCGGGGCGGTGCGGCGGCCGCCGTCCAGGGGTATGCCGACGAGGACCTGGAGGTGCGGGTCACCGTCTGGGCCGTCGCGGACGAGTCGCCACGACTGTGGGCCTCCCAGGAGGGGGAGAAGGTGGCCGAGCTGTCCGGCCTGGCCACGCCGTGGGAGTGGGTGGAGCGCGACGCGGGCGGCGAGGGCGAGGAGCCGGTGGAGTGCGTGATGCGCGTCATCAACCCGACGATGGCCGGCAGCGACGAGGAGCCGGAGGCCACGGTGCTCGAGTGCCAGCTGGTGACCGACGGGGTGACCCTGCTGCTCGAGGGCCCGCAGCTGGAGTCGATCGACCGGCCGGTCGCGATCCTGCGGGACGTCGCCGCCAACCTGGAGCGCGGCTGAGTCAGTCGGTCGGCTGACGCCGGTGACCGCCGGGGGCACGCCGCACCAGCGGCAGCAGCGCCACCCGCCGGGCGACCGAGCGCAGCGGCCGGGCCAGGGCTGCCCCGACGACGATGCCGAGGGCGATCGCGGCGACGATGACGACGACGGCGCCGAGCGCCCCGATCGCGGAGTCCGGCGCGATCTCGAAGCGGGTCAGCGAGACCAGCCCGAGGGAGCCGGGCACCAGCAGCCAGAAGCTCGGCAGGAAGGCGACGACCCGCGGCAGCTGAGGGCGCAGGAACTCCACCACCGTGGAGACCAGGCTGGCGGCCGCGGCCCCGAGGAACGCGCCGAGCCACCCCGACTCGGACAGCGCGTTGCCGGCGGTCAGGGCCAGGAAGGTCGCCAGGATCGTGGCCAGCAGCCACGGCACCATCGCGACCGACACCGACTCCATCAGCGAGATGGCGACGGTCACGATGACCAGGCCCACCACGGGCGCCCACCACCCGAGGTCGTCGGGCCGCGCCGGGTCGATCTCCTCCGGGGCGACGCGCAGCAGCACCACCGCCGCGCCCAGCCCGAGGGCGAAGAGCAGCAGCTGGCTCGCGCCGTAGCCGAGCCGGGCGGTCCCCGCGACCATGGACCCCGCCGCCAGCTCGGTCAGCCCGGTCACCAGCAACGCACCGGGCAGCAGCACGGCGATGGGCGCGATGAGCGTCCACAGCGGCGAGGACACCAGCCCCTGGTCCGCGGCCAGGAAGGCGATCATGGCCGCGATGAAGGCGGCGAAGAACGGCATGAGCGTCCGGACCAGCACGCTCCGGCCGGAGAACACCATGAGGGTGACCGTCCACGGCGCGATCAGCGCGGCGAACAGCACCGACGGCCAGCTCGGCGCGAGCACCAGCGCGATGCCGACGGCGGAGAGCAGGACGCCGCCGAGCACCCCGCCGTGGGCATACCGGTGCGGCTCGGCCCGCAGCGTCGCCATCCGCGCCAGGGCGTCCGCGACCGTGATGGTTCCGGCGCGCAGGCCGGTCCGCAGCGCCGACACCTCGGCCAGCTGGTCCAACCGCACGCCCCCCTCCACGCGCTCGATGGACGCCGGCCCGCCGGAGGTCAGCGACAGCGTGGTCGCGGTGGGCGAGCAGGCCACCTGCGCGCGCGGGTAGCCCAGGGCCCCCGCGACGTCCCGCAGGTCCTCCTCGACCTCGTGGACCGGCATACCCCCGGCCAGCAGGCCGCAGCCCAGCCACGCGAGGAGCCGCCGGTCGCGGGTCTCGGTGGTCTCGGTGGGCACGGCCACATTGTTCCTCACCGGCAACGGGCCGTATGCCGTCGGGAGCCCTGGTGCGCGCCGGCGCCGTATGTCGTCGGGAGACCCTGGTGCCCACCGGCGCCGGATGTCGTCGGGAGACTCTGGTGCGCACCCGCACCGTGTGCCACCGTGGAGAGGTGTTCCGGCTGCTGGGCCTGCTCGGAGCGCTGTCCCTCGCCACGGACCTCGGCGCAGGGGCCCCGCTCGACGAGGCCCTACGCCGCGCGGTGGTGGCCAGCAGGCTGGCCCGGGGCCAGGGGTGCTCCGACGCCGAGGTCTCCGACGTCCTCTACGTCTCCCTGCTGCAGCACCTGGGATGCACGGCCTACGCCCACGAGAACGGCCGGCGGTGGGGTGACGACACCGCCTTCGTCCGCGCCACCTTCCACACCGACTTCGCCGACCGCGGTGACATCTGGCGCACCTGGGTGTCGGGCCTGTCCGCGAGCTCCGGGCGCTCGCGTCCCGGCGTCCTGCTGACGGCCCTCGGGCCGGGTCGCCAGGATGCCACGCGGGGTCCGGGCGCCACCTGCGAGGTCACCCGTCAGGCGGCGGGTCGTCTCGGCCTGGCCCCGCCGGTGCAGGCCGCCCTGCCGCTGGTGTTGACCGCGTGGGACGGGTCCGGCGTCCCGGACAGCGCGGGGGAGCAGATCCCGTATGCCGTGCGCCTCACCCAGGTCGCCTCCACCGCGGTCCTGCTCGAGGCGGAGGAGGGCCGGGCGGCCGTGGTGCCGGCGCTGCGCGCCCGGGCCGGCCACGCGCTCGACCCGGTGCTGGTCGAGGCGCTCGCGGAGCGGGTCGACGAGCTGCTGGACGTCGAGGGCGACCCGTTCGACCTCGTGCTGGACGCCGAGCCCGACCCGGTCCGGCTCGTCGACCCCGCGGCCACGCTCGAGGTGGCCCGGACCTTCGGGGACCTGGCCGACCTCAAGAGCCCCTGGTTCCACGGCCACTCCACCGCGGTCGCCGAGCTGGCCGCGGGGGCCGCGACGCTGCTGGGGCTGCCGGAGGACGAGGTCGGCGTCGTGCGGATCGCCGGGCATCTGCACGACCTCGGGCGGGTCGGTATCCCGAGCGGGCTCTGGGACAAGGGTGGCGCCCTGAGCCGCACCGAGGCGGAGCAGGCGCAGTTGCACCCCCACCTCAGCGAGCGGATCCTGTCCCGCGTCCCCGCCCTGCGCCCCGCCGCACGCCTGGTCGGGGAGCACCACGAGCGCCTCGACGGCAGCGGCTACGTCCGTGGCCTCGCCGGCGGGCAGCTCTCGGTGGCCTCCCGGGTCCTGGCGACCGCCGACGCCTACCGCGAGCTCGTCGAGGACCGGGCCGTCGGGCGGGGGGTCAGTCCCGCGACGGCCGCCGACCGTCTCCGGGCGGCCGCTCGTGACGGGACGCTCGACGGTGCCGCCGTCGAGGCGGTGCTCCGCGCCGCGGGCCACGCCGCCGGGTCCCGCGCTTCCCGACCGGCGGGCCTCACGGCACGGCAGGCCGAGGTGCTCCGGCTCGTGGCCGCCGGGCTGTCGAACCGGCAGATCGCTCGCCGGCTCGGCATCTCCCCGCGGACCGCCGAGCACCACGTGCAGGACATCTACCTGAAGATCGGGTGCTCGACCCGGGCCGGCGCCGCCCTGTACGCGATGGAGCACGGGCTGCTCGACAAAGATGGGTAGGACTACCCATGCCTTAGAGGGGCTGGCCGCCGATCCTAGAGAGATGCACAGCCCACCCCCGCCAGCCCCGTCGCGCCCGCTGTCGTCGCGCCCGCTCCGGAAGCGCCCCCGTGGGAGGGTCCTCGTCGCCGGCGCCGGCGTCGGCGGGCTGGCCATGGCCCGGGCGCTGTCCTGGCAGGGGATCGAGTGCCGGGTCGTGGAGCGGGACACCGGTCCCTGGCGGGAGGGGCTCGCGCTCAACCTGCCGGGCAACGCCCTGGCGGTGCTGCGTGAGCTGGGGTCGGCCGAGCCGGTGCTGGAGGCCGGGGTACCCGTCCGGAGGCGGGAGTACCGCACCTCCGCCGGCCGGCTGCTGTTCGCGGTCGACGAGGCCTCGTTCTGGTCGGGGGTCGCTCCGTCGGTGTGCGTCCGCCACGGGGTGGTGCTCGACGCCCTGGCCTCGGGGGTGCCTGTCGAGCGCGGGCTGGCGGTGACCTCCGCGGACCAGCAGCCGGACGGTCGCGTCCTGGTCAGTCTCTCCGACGGCACCCAGGACCTTGTTGACCTCGTCGTCGCCGCGGACGGCGTCCACTCCACGCTCCGCTCCTTGGTGGCCCCGTCGGCACCGCGTCCGTCGCTGATGACGAGCGCGAGCTGGCGGTTCGTGACGACCAATCCCGGGATCGACTGCTGGACGGTCTGGACGGGCGCCGGCCTCGCCTTCCTGCTCATCCCGGTGGCTCCCGGGCAGGTCTACGCCTACGCCTCCAGCAGCCGCGGCAGCGGTGCCGGCGACGACCCCTCCTGGCTCGCGGACGCCTACGCGGGGTTCCCGGGGCCGGTGAGCCACGTCATACGGCAGGTGCTGTCCTCCGGCACCCCGCCCTTTCACGCTCCGGTCGAGGAGGTCCGGATCCCCGCGTGGCACCGGGGCTCCCTGGTGCTGCTGGGCGACGCGGCGCACGCGACGGGACCGGTATGGGCGCAGGGGGCCGGCATGGCGCTGGAGGACGCTGTCGTGCTGGCCGACCTGCTGGCGTCGCACGAGGACTGGTCCGGGGTCGGCCGCGCGTGGGAGGCGGTGCGCCGGCCACGGGTCGAGCACGTCCAGGCCGCGACCGACCGGCTGTCCCGCCTGGCGGGGCTGCCCTCCTGGCTCGCGCACACCCTCGCTCCCGTAGCCGGGCCCCGCGCCTACCGCGCGGCCTACGGCCCGCTCCGCACACCGGTCGCCGGCGTGCGCTCCCCGGGTGCCCGGGTGGGGCGGGGGTGAGGTCGTGCGTGTCGAGGTCGGTGGGCTGAGCATCGCCTACGAGCGTGCCGGGACCGGGCCACCCGTGGTCCTCGTGCACGGCTTCGTCGGCGACGCGCGCTCCACCTGGGGCGCCCAGATCGACGCCCTCTCCGACGAGTTCACGGTGATCGCGTGGGACGCACCCGGTGCCGGGCACTCCACCGACCCGCCGGAGGACCTCGGCATCGAGGGGTATGCCGACTGCCTGGCGGAGCTCCTCGCGGCCCTGGGGATCGACAGCGCCCACCTCGTCGGGCTCTCCTTCGGCGCGACCGTCGTGCTCGTCGCCGCGCACCGGCACCCGGGCCTCGGGTTCTCGCTCACCTTTGTGGGTGGCTACGCCGGCTGGGTGGGCTCCCTCGGTGCGGCGGAGGCGGACCGCCGGCTGGAGCGGTCCCTGGCGGTTTCGCGGCTCCCGGTCGACGACTTCGTCGCCGCCCTGGCGCCGTCCATGTTCTCGCCGGGGGCTCCCGCGGACCTGGTGGACGCGATGCGGGCGAGCCTGCGGGAGTCCCGCCCGGCCGGCTTCCGGGCCATGGCCCGGGCCAGCCATCCCGACCAGAGCCACCTGCTGGCGGCGGTCGACGTGCCGACCCTGCTGCTGTATGCCGATCGCGACCTCCGCGCGCCCGTCGCCGTCGGAGAGGCTCTCCAGCGGGCGTTGCCCGGGTCCGAGCTCGTGGTGCTCCCGGGGGTGGGCCACGCCATGCCGGTGGAGGCGCCGCTCGCCGTGACCCGCGAGCTGCGCCGCTTCCTGCGGTCCGTCGAGGACCGGTCCCGGAAAGATGGGTAGGACTACCCATGCGCCACGGGACCCCGGGTGCCGATGCTGAGGTATGCACATCTCTCAGCAGTCGCAGACCACACCGCGGACCGTGCCGCCGCAGCAGGAGAGCGCACCGCGCGCAACGCCGCAGGCGTCGACGGCTCCCCGTGTCCTCAGCGGCGCGCTGCTGCGGCTGACCCTGGCCGACCTCGCCTACTTCTCCGCGGCCGGCGTGGCCATCTACACCCTCCCGGTGTTCGTCACGGGCCCACTGGGCTCCGGCCGTGCAGGCGCCGGTCTGGCGTTCGGTGCCTTCGCGGTCACGGCGCTGGTGCTCCGGCCGTTCGCGGGCCGCCTCTCGGACCGGCACGGCCGCCGACCGCTCCTCGTGGGCGGCGCCGCGCTCGCGGCCGTGGCCCTCCTGCTCACCGGTTTCGTCGACCACCTCGGCCTGGTCGTGGCGCTCCGGCTGGTGCTTGGTGTCGCCGAGGCCACCTTTATGGTCGCCTCGTTCGCGACCGTCGCCGACCTGGCGCCGCCCGGGCAGATGGGTCGCGCCCTGAGCTACAACTCGCTCGGCCTCTACGTAGGGCTGGCCGCCGGTCCGCCGCTGGGTGAGCTCCTGGTCACCGGCCTGGGCTACCGGGCCGCCTGGACCGGGGCCGCGGTCTTCGCCGTCCTGGCGACACTGCTGGTCCGTCGGCTGCCCGAGACGCGCACCCCGAGCCAGGCAGAGGTGGCGCCGAACCCGCCCCTGATCCACCGCCCGTCGATCCCGCCGGCCCTGGGCTTCCTGGCCTCGACGATCGCGATGAGCGCCTTCCTGGCGTTCGCCGCGCTTCACGCCGGGGCCGTGGGACTGGGCCGCGCCAGTCTCCCGCTCACGGTCTACGGCCTCGTGGTGGTCCTGGGCCGGATCTCGTTCGCCCGGTGGATGGACGCCGGCGACCCCCACCGGCTGGCCGCCGCGGCCCTCGTGGTGATGACCGCCGGCCTGGGTCTCGCCGCGTCCTGGCAGGCCCCGGCCGGACTACTGGTGGGGGCCGGGCCGATCGTGCTGGGCCTGGTGGCCGAGTCCCTCGGACTCTCCTGGGTCTTCGGTGCGGGTGCCGCCGTGGCGCTCGTCGGCGGCGCGTGGACGCTGGCCCTCGCCACCCGGCCCAGGCGGTGACCGGGCTCGGCCCAGCTCCGGGGGCTGAGCGGGCTCAGTCCACCAGCAGGTCGGCCGGGGTGAACTCGACCGGGAAGGGTTCGGTGACCACGACCGGCTCGTCGCCCTGTGCCGTCACCACCATCTCGTACGCCGCGTCCCGCAGCTCCCAGACCGTGACCGACGGCGCGAGCGGGTCCACCGTCCAGTAGGACGGGCACCCCGCCTCCGCCAGCCGGTCCCACTTCAGCGTCAGGTCGATCCGGCGGGTGCTCGGCGAGAGCACCTCGACGGCCAGGACCGGCGGCGCGGGGAGGTTCGTGTCCGTCAGGTCCGAGCGCTGCGCGACCAGGATGTCGGGCTGCAGGCTCGTGTCCTCGGCCAGGTCCACGTCGAACGGTGCCGGCATCACCACGAGGTCGTCCGGCTTGGCCTCGCGCAGCCGAATGCCCAGCTGCAGGACGACCGTCTGGTGCCACCTGCCGGGCGCCGGCGTCACGATGACGTTCCCGTCGAGCAGCTCATAACGCACACCCGAACCACCCTGCGTCGCCTCGCGCAGCGACTCGAGGTCGTCGCGGGTCAGCGGCCCGGAGTGCGGGATGACGGTCACAACTCCCATGGTGCCCCTTTCCCTCGATGGTCGCCCACCGTGCAACGGATCGCGGGAGCGCCTCTGCCTTTATCCACAGGTCCGTGCCATGATGCCGGGCGTGAACGAGCCGACGCACGAGGCGCCCACCCCCGCTCCGCCCGCCCACGCATCGACCGCTCCGCCCCCCGACCTCGAGGGCGGCCCCGGCTGGGTGATCGACGGCACCACCCTGCTGCCGCGCATCACCGATCTGGCCGCCTTCCGCGAGGGGATGGCGACCGACCCGCTGGCCGACGCGGTCGAGACCCTCTGGTCAGGTGACCCGTCCCACGCACGCGAGCTTCTGCATACTGCCCCCTCGACCGTCCGGGTGCGCGCCCTGCGCGCCGACTGCGACCGCGACCTGGGCGACGTGGACCGGGCACTGCGGGAGTATGCCGACCTGCTGGCCGAGTGCACCGACTCGCCCTGGGAGCCGGTCCTGCGGCAGCACCACGGCAAGGCCCTGCTGGCCGCCGGCCGGGTGGAAGAGGCACTCGTCGAGTTCGAAAGAGCCCACGACCTGCGGGTGGAGGCCGGGGCGCCCGCCGACCTGGTCGCCTCCAGCGCGCAGGCGCGCGACCGGACCCGGCAGCTCCTCGGGGCACGCCCCCAAGCTTCCGGCGCCTCCCGGCGCTGACTCACCTGCTCGAGTGCTCGGGCTCTGCTGCTGAGGCCGGCGTGGACTTTCGCAGCGTCAGCCAGAGACTGAGCGCGAAGTAGAAGAGGACGTAGAGCAGCGAGAGCCCGACCAGCGGCGTCGCGGGATCCGGCAGCTGCCAGGTGATCACGGCCCAGAGGAGCAGCCACGCCCCGGCGAGGGTCATGTTCACGCGCCACAGTGTCTCCGTGCGCGACGGGTAGACGTACTTCACCGGCACGAACACCGCCACCGTGAGGACCGCGATGAGCACCGCCGTCGCGGTGCTCGACAGGTCCAGCACGATGACGTAGAAGGCGACGATGTTCCAGTAGCTCGGGAACCCGAGGAAGAAGTGGTCCTCGGTCTTGGCGTCGCTGCGGGTGAACTGGTAGCAGGAGGCGAGGACCGGGGCCGCCGCGCAGACGCCCCCGGCCAGCCCCGCCGGGAGATAGCCGCCCGCCCACAGCAGCACCATGGGCGCGAAGACGTAGGTGAGGTAGTCGACGATGTTGTCCAGCAGGGCGCCGTCGATCTGCGGCATGACCTCCTTGACCCGGACGTGGCGCGCGAGGAGGCCGTCGGTGCCGTCGATGACCATCGCGACGAGGAAGAGCCACAGCACGGTCCGGACCTCGCCCGCGTAGGCGAAGTGCACCATGAGCAGGGCCAGGACCGCGCCGACCGCGGTGTATGCATGGACGCATCCAGCAGCCAGCCGCGCGCCGGTCGTTGCGGTGGTCACCCTGGCAACCCTAGAGGTCAGGGGTCCGCCAGGTGCGTGCTGGCAGAGTTTCCTGCGGCCGACACCAACCTCGGGGGCCTTCCCCGCGTTGAGGGGGGTGAGACTACGTCAATGAGAGGAGCCGTGGTGGGCGAGGACCCGGAGCGGGAGTTCGAGGCGTGGGCGCGCTCGCGCCAGCGCGGCTTCCTGCGCTCGGCGATCCTGCTCACCGGCGAGCAGACCTCCGCCGAGGACCTCGTCCAGGACGCGCTGCTCAAGGTCGCCGACCGGTGGTCGCGGCTGCGGCACGAGGCGCCCGACGCCTATGCGCGGCGGGTCATCTACAACGGCGCCGTGTCCCGGTGGCGGCGCCGGCGCCGCGAGACTCCGACCGCCGAACTGCCCGATGCGGGCGCGCCCGGTCGGAGCGAGGCCTGGCTGGCGGGCGCCGATGTGCGGGCCGCGCTTCAGGGGCTGACGCCGCGGCAGCGGGCGGTGCTGGTGCTGCGCTACTACGACGACCTGTCCGAGCAGCAGATCGCCGACACCCTCGGTGTCTCGACGGGCACGGTCAAGAGCCAGGCGCACGTCGCGCTGCGGCGGCTGCGCGAGGAGTTCGACGTGATGACCGCGGAGGAGGCCCGATGAGTGACCTGCGAGAGTTCCTGGACCGTGGTGCCGATGGTGCCACCGAGGTGGATCTGGTCGAGGGAGTATGGCGCACCTCCCGCCGCCGTCGCCGGAACCGGCGGCTCGGGGCCGGGTCGGCGGTGGCCGCCGTGGCGGCCGGTGCGGTCGTCGTGAGCCAGTGGGGTGGCGCGGGGCCCTCGCCCGAGGATCTCGCGCCGGCGGTGGACACAGGTGTCGTCACGTCCGAGCCGGCACCCGTCGACACGCTGGCCGCGAACCAGCGCTTCCTGGACGGCATCCGCGCGAGCGGCGTGCAGTTCGACTACGAGCTGATGGAGAGCCCGGGCTATGCCGTCGGCGGTGGCCTGCAGATCCTCGTGGGCGAGGTCGAGGGGGTTCGTGCCAATGGTCACCACTTCGTTGTGACGGTCGAGGTGGAGCAGTCCATCCCGGACGTCCAGGTAGCGGAGCACGTCGACGCCTTCCTGGAGGTCGAGACCCTGCACGACCTGACCCAAGCTGACCTGGACGCGGTCGGTGGCCAGGTCCTGCTGGTGCTGCCCGACCAGCCGCGCAACGTCCACCTCACGCCCAAGGTTTTCCCCGCCGTCGACGGGTTCTGGCTCGACGTCCCGGACGGGATCGGCAACCCCTACGTCGACTACAGCGAGATGGGGTCGGACTGGCCGCCGGTCGACTCGGTCGCCGAGCTGTCCGGCATGCTCTCCGAGACTCATTCGCTAGCCCAGGCTGGGGAGCAGGTGCAGCCGATCGAGTGCTCGGCGTCGTGGCAGAACCCGCCGCCGCTCAACTCCATTGGTCTCACGCCTGCAGCTCTCGACACCGCCAACGAGCTCGTCCGCCTGGCTGCCTACTGCGACGAGGCGGGGTTGATCGCCCGGGCGCTCGCGGACGGCACAGAGGTCGCGGTCGGGGAGGGCGAGGTGGCCGAGCAGCTGGCCATCCCGGACCCCAACCGCGCCTACGTCCGGCTGGAAGGCACGCTCGCGGTCCCCGTCGACAGCGAACCCGGCCTGCACGCGTTCGAGCTCGAGGGCTGGCGGGTCGTCATCGCCAGCGACGGCCGCTGGGTCGAGTTCACTCGGGAGTAGCAGCCGCTCTACTCAGGTGTGCTGGCCGCCTACTCATCTGCTCGTTTCCCGGCCGCTGCCCGGAGGCACCATGGTTCAGTGAGGCATGCGTCCCGTGACCCGTCATCGTGGTGTCCTCCCGGCCGCGGCGCTGATGAGCGCCGTCGTGCTGGCCTCCTGCGGTGGTGACGAGGGGCCTGACGACCCCGCCGATGCAGACGTGGCGGTGGAGGCCGAGGAGGCAGCCGCCGAGGTCGATGAGGCAGACGCTCCGGCCGAGGACGCGGAGGCTGAGCCCGCCGACGCCGAGGGCGATGCCGGCGGCTCCAGCGGGGAGGGGCGTGCGACGGTGGTCCTGGACGACGGCACGGCCTATGAGTACAGCACCACCGCACCGGCCACCTACGAGAACGCCTACACCTACTGCAGCAGCGTCGTGGGGTCGTTGCAGGCCTTCATGTACCTCGTCGACGAGTCAGGAGACACGACCGAGGACGCGCATCTGGACATCATCCTGCTGGAGCCGGGCGGGGACTACGAGCGCAGCGGCGACCCGGCTGAGCTCGAGGTCGGCCTGGGGTTGGACGACCGGGGCATCCCGCAGACCTACCAGGGCGTGGAGATCGACGCCACCGCCTCCGGCAACACGGCCTCCGGCACCTTCACGGCCGTGGACGACTTCTCTGGCGCGGAGATCACCGGGACCATCGAGGCCACGTGCTCCTGACCCACCCCGCACTCCGCCAGCCGTGACCTGAGGAGCCAGCATGCGGCATACGACACTCACAGCAGCCACACTCGCCGGTCTGCTCGCGCTCTCCGCCTGCGGTGGGGACTCGACTGGCGCTGAGGGGGGCGGCGACGGCAGCGAGGCAGGCGTGGACGGCGCAGCGGGGGAGGCCGACGGGCAGCCCGAGGATCTGGAGCAGGCCGCCGGGCCGGCCGACCCCGACGGTGAGGACGCGGAGCGCCGTGAGAGCGTCGGGGACACCGACGCCCCGGTGGTTGTCACGGTCGGCGGCGTGTCCTTCGGTTACCGGGACGGGTCGTGCCTGGTGGAGGAGGACTTCGTCCGCTTCCTGGTGATGGCCGACGGAGGGTCACCGCTCGACAACAGCGTCGTGGAGATCACCTGGTACCCCACGCTGGCCGACGACCCCCACTCGCGACAGCAGACGGAGTTCCGGGTCACCAACCGCGCCCGGGAGGCCCCTGCCCCGTTCACCCTCATCGGGACCCAGCACCAGGAGGGTGCCGGGTCATCCTGGTCGGGCTCGGTCAACGGCAGCAGCGTGGAGATCACCGCGACCCTCGTCGAGCGGGACGAGTACCTCGGGGTGGACCGCAGCGAGGACGTCACCATCGTCGCGCACTGTGCGGACGAGGTGCTCGGGTCCGGTCCGCCGCACGGCATGCCACCGGTCCGCGAGCTCGGTGGCAAGATCGACCTGGAACTGCGCCGGTCGAACGTGGTCGAAGGGCTCGTCGAGGTGACCTTCCAGGGCAGCGTCTTCGAGATCGACTACCTGACGGCCTGCTCGTTCTACGGCGATGAGGTGACCTTCGAGGGACTCAACAACGAGCTCGGGGTCTATGGCTACGCCAGGGGCACGTTCCACGGTCTGGAGATCGACGTCGGTGACGCCCGGCTGCACCAGGACCGCCCCCATTACGAGCTCCCCGAGGGTGAGGAACCCGTCTTCACCGGCACGTCGACCCGCACGTGGTCCGGGACGGTCGTCGACGCGAACGGCAGCGAGGAGGACGTCACGATCGCCGTCACCTGTCCGGAGTGAGGCTGTCCGGGGTGAAGCTGTCCGGGGTGAAGCGTCAGCCGGTCGGTGGTGCTGGCGTGAGGACCACCGGCAGCGCGGCCCGGCCGCTGATGACGAGCTTGCGGTAGATCCCGGCGAGGTGGTTGTCCACGGTCCGCACGGACAGGAAGAGCGCCCGGGCGATCTCCTTGCTGGAGTGCCCCCGCAGGGCGTGCTCGACAACCTCCAGCTCACGCTCGGTCAGCGGTGGGTCGACGGGACGGGCGAGGGCGCTGGGCGCGGGGACCTTGCGCCGCCAGAGCGCGGCGGCGCTGGCGGAACGCCCGGCTGTCACGGTGTCGGGCGCGGCCCGCGCGGCGTCGTCGAGTGCTTCCGCGACGAGGGCGTGGGCTCCGATCGAGGCCAGGGTGTCGGCGGTCTCGAGGAGTCCTCGTTCATCGCCGTCGCGCTGGGCCACGGCGTGGGAGGCGAACGCGTCGACCAGCGGCGCCGCGTCCGGTCCCGCGAGGCGGGCCAGGTCGTCGGCCACCAGGTCGGCGCGGCCGTAGCGGACCGCGTCATACATCGATCCTGCGCCCGTCAGCACGTAGGTCTCGGCCACACACCGTCGTCCAGCGCCGGCCACGAGTTCGGCCGCCTCGTCGCGCAGACCCCGGAGCGCCAGCACGGCACCCCGGGCCCGACCGACAAACCCCTCCAGCCGCCGGTCTCCGTCGTGGGACGCCTCGACGTCCACCAGGGCCGCCTCCGCCTGGTCGAGATCCCCGGCGTTCGCCTGGGCGATGGCCTGACCGGCGTTCGCGACGGGGCGCATCAGGTAGGTGTCGATCCGCTCGGTCGCCCTGCCGCCGGCCGCCGCCATGGCCTGCGCGTGCGGTGAGCCCCGGTAGACCAGCGGGTGCACGAGCAGGGTCGCCGTGATGCCGTGGAGGTGGCCCTCGGCGGCGCACCGCTGGACGTGTGGCACGAGGTCGTCCTCGCAACGGGCCAGGTCGCCACGCAGCATGTGGGCCATCCCCACCAAGGCCCAGTAGAGGTCGACCCCCTCCGGCCGGGCGGGGCCGGCAGCCTCGAGCAACCCCGCCAGCTCGGCGATCGTCTCGTCGAGGGAGTCCACGTCCGCCAGCATCACCTGCCCGAGCAGCAGGTTCATCAGGGCGGTCCACCGCGCCGCCGGGTCGAGGCCGCCGGCGGCCAGGATCTGGCGGTTGGTGTCGACCGCGACGTCGAACCCCTGGAGCAGCCCCGACAGGAAGGCGGCCTCGGACCGGAGCTCGAGCGCACGTGACGACGAGCTCACCTGGTCCGCCGCCTCGTGGAGCAACTCGAGCGCCCCCACAGGGTCGTCGGCATGGTGCGCCCGCAGGGTGCTGCGCCACATCGCCACCCGCACGATCGTCTCGTCGTCCTCGGCCAGATTGGCCCCGACGGCGAGCGCCGCCTCGGCCTCGGTGGCCTGAGCCTGCAGCCGCAGCGCCTGGCCCAGCAGGAGGTGACCCGCCCGGGGCAGGTCCTCCAACGCTGCCCGTGCCAGCTCGCAGGCCCGCTCGAACGCCAGTGAGGCGAGAGCCTCGTGACCGGCCGCCAACGCCAGCCGGGGCGGCAACGGGTCACCGCACTCCTCGTGCCAGGCGGCGAGGCGCAAGGCGTCCCCGGGGGCCGGGTCAGCGGCCGCGGACACCTTTTGCACGACGTCCCGGAGGAGCGCCAGCCGCCGCCGGGTGGACATGTCGCTGGTGATCACCTCGGCGACCAGCGGGTGGTCGACCCGGACCACCCATCGGCCGGCGAGCTGCTCGCAGCTCGCCAGGCCCCGACGTTCGAGCCCGTCCAGCTCAGTGCCCTCGGCGGGGTCGAGCAGGTCGACAGCGAGTGGCTCGCCGACGGCGACGACCTCGAGTAGTGCCCTGGCAGCTCCGGTGAGGGAGGCCAGCCGTGCGCCGATCAGCTCCTGGAGCCGGGCGCCGGTCCGGAGATCGCCGTGCAGCAGCCAGGAACCCGCATCCTCCACGAGCAGGCCCTGGGTCGCCGCATCGAGCACGAGCTCTCGCACCAACAGGGGGACACCGCGGGTGCGCTCCCAGACCTGGGCCGCCAGCTCGGGGCTCACCGGACCGGCCAGGAGGTGTCGGGTGAGTGCAGCGGTCTCGGCGTGATCGAGGGGCCCGATGTCGAGCCGCTCCACCGCGTCCCCCGCCCACAGCGCCATCAGGTCCGACGGTGTCGGCTCGGTGCTCCGGGCAGTGCCGAGGAAGACGACGTCGCCCTGGTGGACGAGGTCGACCAGGCAGGCCAGGCTGTCGTCGTCGAGCAGGTGAGCGTCATCGATCGCCAGCGCCGTCGGGAGGCCCCCGGCCCGCTCGCGGAGCGCCTGCCGCACCCCGGCGAACTGCTGCCGCCGGTCCCCGCCGCCCGCGGGGAGGAGGGAGATCAGGGCACCGAACGGCATACGTCTCCCCGCGGTCGACGCGACGAACCGCTCGGTGTGCCAGTTGCCGGACTCCAGCGAGGCGAGCACCTCGGAGAGCAGGCGCGTCTTGCCGATGCCGGGCTCGCCGGTGAACAGCACACCGACGCCGTTGGCCGCGAGGGTCCGGGCGCGCTTGATCTGGTCAGCGCGCCCCACGAGCCCGATCCGCATATCCCAGACCTTATGGTGGTTTTCCTTTTCAAGGGAGGTTGGGGATCGCCGCTGGTGGCCTGCGACACACCGATACTCAGGTGTTTCCACGCGTTACTCACTGTCGCCAATTCAGGTTAGCTGCTGGTAAAGCGGTGGTTTAGTGAGTGCATGGTGGCATCTGTGCGTCCCGGAGGATTGAGAACCCTTGTCGTGATCGCAGCGGTGGGGTGCGTCGCCCTGTCGGGGTGCGGCGGTGACGCTGACGACGGTTCAGGGGCCGACGGCGGAGCCGTGGAGGACCAGGCGCCCGCGGGTGCCGACGCGGCCGCCGACCCGCCCGACGAGGAGGACTTCGCGGCCGCGCAGGACCTCGCCGACAAGGCCGTGGCAGACACCTCGGCGGACGCCAAGGCGACTGTTGTGATTGACGGCACCGCCTACGAGTTCCGCGCCCTGGAGCCGGGACCCGACGAGGACTTCTGGTCGCTCTGCACGACCATGGCAGGCTCCCTGCAGGGCACCATGCAACTCGTCGATGACGACGGAGCCCACGTCGAGGAGGGTGAGCTCATGTTCGTGCTGCTCGAGCCGGGTGCGGCCTACGACCTCGGGGCGGAGGTGGAGTTCACCATCCCGGAGTTCGGCACGGCAGTCTACGACAGGTCCTTCCGCGCGGACGAGATCGACGCGACGGTATCGGGGCGAAGCGGGTCGGGGTCGTTCACGGCAACGAACGTCATGGGTGACCGCACGATCACCGGGACGATCGAGGCCACCTGCTGACCCGCACGTGACCCCACCGAGCGCGCCGCGTGGTGAGAATCCGGCCCACCGAGCGCGCCGTGTGGTGAGAATCAGACTGACAGGTACTGGACCGCAACACGGGCGCTCAGTCGCGCTGAAGATCGCAACGCGGCGCGCTCGGTCGAGGGGTGACGTCGTGGCAGGCGGGCCGGCGACGCGTGCAGTGCTCTCGGATGTGTGATGATCCGGGTATGACCGAGGACGCCGCGCCGGAGCAGCCGCGCGAACCCGGGGTGCGGGAGCGCAACCGCGCCGAGGTGATGGCCCAGATCATGGCCGCGGGCCGGCGCGAGCTGGCCGAGCACGGCGCCGACGGGCTCTCGCTGCGGGCGGTGGCGCGGGAGATCGGGATGGTCTCCTCAGCGGTCTACCGCTATGTCGCCAGCCGCGACGAGCTGCTCACCTTGCTCATCATCGAGAGCTACAACGCGGTCGGGCTGGCCGCCGAGCGCGCGGCCGACGCGGGCGGGTCGGCGGCTGAGCGGTTCGTCGCCATCGCGCGCGCCGTCCGGGACTGGGCGTGCGCCCACCCGCACGAGTTCGCGCTGGTCCACGGCTCCCCGGTCCCCGGCTATCGCGCCCCGGAGGACACCGTGATCCCGGGAACCCGGGTCCCCACCGCCATGCTCGGGCTGCTGATCGAGGAGTATGCCGCGGGCCGGGTCTCCGAGCCGCCCGTCGAGCAGGTGCCGGCCGTCAGTCAGGAGCTCAGCGAGCAGCTCGACGTGGTCCGGGGATTCTTCGGGGTCGAGGTGCCCGATGCCGTCCTGCTGCGCGGGATCGCGGCGTGGACCCAGGTCTACGGGCTGATCAGCTTCGAGCTCTTCGGCCAGTTCGCCAACACCTTCGAGCCGGCGGATGACCTGATGGAGCATCAGTTCGCCCTGGCTGCGGCGCGGGTGGGGCTGACGTGAGCACCGTGGGCCGCGCCGGACACGGAGTGGGCCGTGCCGGACGGGGAGTGCGCTCCGGGCGCTGGCCGCAGGGGCATCCGTGGCACCGGTCGACCAGCGGGAGCGCCCCGGAGCACTGGGACGTCATCGTGGTCGGGTCCGGCTTCGGCGGGTCGGTCGCGGCCCTGCGGCTCTCCGAGAAGGGCTACCGCGTCCTGGTCCTCGAGGCCGGTGCCCGGTTCGCCGACGAGGACTTCGCCAGCACCTCTTTCGAGCTGCGTCGCTACCTGTTCCGTCCCGAGATCGGGTGCTACGGCATACAGCGCATCGACACGCTCAACAACGCGATGATCCTCTCCGGGGCCGGCGTCGGGGGCGGTTCGCTCGTCTACGCCAACACGCTCTACGAGCCGATGGAGGAGTTCTACGCCGACCCGCAGTGGGCGCACATCACCGACTGGCGGGCGGAGCTGGCGCCGTACTACGACCAGGCCAAGCGGATGCTCGGCGTGGTCACCAACCCGACCCACACGCCGGCGGACGAGGCGCTGCGGCAGGCCGCGGAGGAGATGGGGGTCGGCAACACCTTCCACTACGCGCCCGTGGGGGTGCACTTCGGCGCGGCTCCGGGCGTGCCCGCCCCGGACCCCTACTTCGGCGGCGCCGGGCCGGAGCGCCGCGGCTGCACGGAATGCGGCGAGTGCATGACGGGCTGCCGGCACAACGCCAAGAACACCCTGGTCAAGAACTACCTGCACCTGGCCGAGCGGCTCGGCGTCGAGATCCGTCCGCTGAGCACCGTCACCCGGATCCGGCCGGTCGACGAGGCTGCCGGGGGCGGACCGGGTCCCGAGGGTCGGCCGGCCCGCGAGGACGGCACCGCCGCCCTCGCGCCGCGCTACCTGGTGACCGTGCGGGACACCCGCCCCACCCGCAGGGGCGAGGTCGAGATCCCCGCGGCGCACGTCGTCCTGGCCGCTTCCGCGCTGGGGACCCAACGCCTGCTCCACCGGAT
>Ga0123330_1001608_pt1 | contig 22005 bp, 18 predicted proteins | sample BioC13SIPDNA_2_FD_89704 | JGI IMG/M metagenome (GOLD analysis project Ga0123330, IMG submission 89704) | Anaerobic biogas reactor microbial communites from Washington, USA - Biogas_R2_A C13 SIP DNA | ecosystem: Engineered > Bioreactor > Anaerobic > Unclassified | place: Washington, USA... | reverse complement strand
CGTCGCTGAACGCGTACGCGATGTGGCTGACTGCTCCGTTGCCGTCAATAGTTACTCGATTCGCCATGTGTTACCCTCCTGTGATTTGCTCTGTGAGATGGGCAGCATGATAAAAAACCGCTGATGCGCGGTTTGCCGCTCTGCCAACAGTATACGGTTGCAACAGCCTGTTTGTCAAGGAAGCCGAATGGCCCGAACAACCGCCGTACAACCGGAAAACGGCTGCCGCAATGGGGATGGAAAAGTTTTTGCGCGGGATTGCGCGTGGGCCTGGTTTGTTACAAACTTCCGCAACATTTTGGGCCCGCCGCGCGTCATATAGAGTAAGAGGCTAACAAACACGGACGGCGCACGACGCGCAATTAAGGAGGAGGCATGCAAAGGATGATGCAGATGATTCGGGGCTATTATCATCAGTAGCGCGCTACCCAGTGGCTGTGGCGCGCGGTGCGCGACCTGGGGCAGGCGTAGCGCCGGCTATTGCCGCGCCAGCTCGTCCCCAAAGCGCTTTTGCAGCATGCCCACCAGCGGCACGCCCAGCATGTAACATACGGCGGCCTCGCCCAGGGCGACGGTGCCCGCCGTAGCCCAGAAGGGCAGGGCATACACCTTGGACAGCATGCCGCCCACGATCAGCCCGTTGAACAGCACGGGCATGAAGGCGGCCAGCCACAATTGGCGGCGCAGAAGCAGCGTGGCATAGGCGGCCAGACCAGTGGCCAGGGAGCCGAACACCACATCCTGCCAGGGCGCGCCCAGCACCAGGTTGCTGATCAGGCAGCCCAGAAACAGCCCGGGCGCTGCCGCCGGGGTGAGCGCGGGCAGCAGCGTCAGCGCCTCCGACACGCGAAACTGCACCGCCGAAAAGCTGATGGGCGCAAACAGCGCTGTCAGCGCCACGTACAGCGCGGCGGTCAGCCCGCTGACGGCCAGGTACCGTGGGGTAAGGGTCCGCTTCATATTCAGGGGCCTCCTTGTGAGCAAGCGGGCGGGCAACGATGCCCGCCCGTGTGTGAATTACAATGGTTAGTATCAGAATTACTTGAGGTGCCAGATGTTGCGGTTGTAGTCGCGGATGCTGCGGTCGCTGGAGAACATGCCGCTCATGGCGGTGTTGGAGACGGCCATCCTGAGCCACTTGTCGCGGTCCTGATAGTCCTCATCCACGCGGCGGTGGGCCATGGAGTAGGAGCCGAAGTCCTTTAACACGAAGTAGGGGTCGGCCATGGCGCCGTGGCCGCCAAACAGCAGGTCGTGGTAGAGGCCCTGCAGCAGCGCCGGGTTGTCCGGGAACAGCGTGCCGTCGATCATCTGGGTGAGGGCCTTGCGGATCTCGGCGTTCTGCTCGTAGATGCTGATGGGGGCGTAGCCGCCCTCGCGGTACAGATTGTTCACCGTGTCCACCCGCATGCCGAAGATATAGATGTTGTCGGGGCCGGCCTGCTCGGAGATCTCCACATTGGCGCCGTCCAGCGTGCCCATGGTGACCGCGCCATTCATCATCAACTTCATGTTGCCGGTGCCGCTGGCCTCCTTGCCGGCGGTGGACAGCTGCTCGGACAGCTCGGCCGCGGGGATCAGCATCTCGGCGGCGGATACATTGTAGTTTTCCACAAACAGGATGCTCAGCATCTCCCTTGCGCGGGGCGTGCGGTCGATCAGCCGGCTGAGGGCAAGTATGTAGCGGATGATCATCTTGGCCTTCATATAGCCGGGGCTCGACTTGGCGCCGAAGATGAACACGCGCGGCGACATGGTGAAGCTGGGGTCGTCCATGATGCGGTTGTACAGCACGTGGATGTGCAGGGCGTTGAGCATCTGGCGCTTGTACTCGTGCAGGCGCTTGATCTGCACGTCAAACATGGCATCGGTATTCACCTTGATGCCCTGGCGCTGCATCACCCACTTGGCAAAGCGGGCCTTGTTGGCCTCTTTCACCTGTTGAAACTGCTGGCGGAAGGCCTTGTCGTCCCGCAGCGGCAGCAGCTTTTCCAGCTGCTGGGTGTCGTGCTGCCAGCCGGTGCCGATGCTGTCGTTGATTAGATTGGTCAGCCCGGGGTTGCAGGCCATCAGCCAGCGGCGGTGGGTGATGCCGTTGGTGACGTAGCTGAACTTATCCGGCGTCAGGCGGTAATAGTCGCGGAAGGTGTCCTTTTTGAGGATGTCGCCGTGCAGGTGGCTGACGCCGTTGACCGAGTAGCTCCACGCCACGCACAGGTTGGCCATGTGCACCTGGTCGTAGGCCAGGATGGCCATCTGGGCGATGCGGTCCCAGTCGCCGGGGAACTTGTTCCACAGCATGTCGCACAGCCGGCGGTTCATCTCTTCCAATATCATGTAGATGCGGGGCAGCTGGCGGCGCACCAGGTCCTGGGGCCAGCGCTCCAGCGCCTCCTGCATGACGGTGTGGTTGGTGTAGGCCATGCAGCGCATGGTGATTTGCTGCGCCTCGTCCCAGCCCAGGTGCTCCTGGTCCATCAGCAGGCGCATGAGCTCGGGGATGGCGAAGCCGGGGTGCGTGTCGTTGATGTGGAAGACCACCTTCTCCGGCAGCAGCGCCCAGTCGTTGCCCCAGCGGCGCTTGAAGTCGCGCAGCGCGTGCTGCAGGGTGGCGCTGGCCAGGAAGTAGTGCTGGCTCAGCCGCAGCGTCTTGCCCTCGTAGTGGTTGTCCTCGGGGTAGAGCACCTTGGAGATCACTGTTGCCAGGTCCTGCTCCAGGGTGGCGTTTCGGTAGTCGCCGCTGGAGAAGGCGTGGAAATCCATCGACGCCTTGCTGCGGGCACGCCACATGCGCAGGCTGTTGACCACAGCGGCCTCGTGGCCCACCACGGGCATGTCGTAGGGCACAGCTTCCACCGTGCGGCACTCCTCCAGCGCGTAGAGGGTGCGGCCCTCAAACTCCCGGGCTACTACTTTGCCCTCAAACTGAATGTCCACGCTCTCGTCGGCGGCGGGCATCTCCCACACGTTGCCGTTTACCAGCCAGTCATCGGGCAGTTCCACCTGCTGGCCGCCGGTCAGCTTCTGGCGGAACAGGCCGTACTCGTAGCGGATGGTGCAGCCCATGGCCGGCAGGTCCAGCGTGGCCAGGCTGTCCAGAAAGCAGGCGGCCAGGCGGCCCAGGCCGCCGTTGCCCAGGCCGGGCTCGGGCTCCTCGGGGGTGATATCCCGCCAGGCGATGCCCAGCTCCTCCAGCGCCTGGGTATAGATGGGGGTGCTGCACAGGTTGAGCACATTGGTATATAGGCTGCGGCCCGTTAAAAATTCGATGCTCAGGTAGTACAGGCGCTTGCCCTGGTAGTCCTTGTCCTGCTCGCGGTAGGCCACCCATTTTTTCATGATCTGGTCGCGCACCGTGGAAGCGACTGCGTTGTAAATCTGCTGGGGGCTGGCGTCCTCCAGCGTCTTGCCGTTATAGCGCTGCAGCTTGCCAAGGATTGACTGCTTGATTGATTCCTTATCAAAAGAGGTAGTGAGCATCATGGTCCTCCTGTCGTGGTCGCTTTGTTTCGCCGCGGATTATAACATAGGGTCATGAAGGGCGCAAACGCTGTGCTTTCACAACAGGGTGATGCTTTGCCGGTCAAAGGCGATCAGCCCCTGATCGCGCATCTTTTGCAGCTCGCGCGACAGCGAGGTGCGCTGCACGCCAAACTGTTCGGCCAGCGCCGTCTTGCTGACAGGCAACAGCACCCTGCGCCCGCCCTGCCTGGCGGCCTGGGCGTGCAGGTAGTTGAGCACGCGCTGGCGGATGGGCAGGTTGGCGAAGTGGCGCAGCTTTTCCTCCAACAGGCCGGCATTGTCGGACACATAGGCCAGGTACTGGGCCAGAAAGGCGCTGTGACGCTGAAAGAGATCAAACAGCGGCTGCCTGGCGATGGCCAGCACGCGCGTGTGCCCGCTGGCGGTGACGGCCAGTTGATACACCGGGCGGCTTGAAAACAGCAGGTTGCCGCCCAGGCAGTCGCCCGGGCCAAAGACGGCGATGGTCATCAGATCGCCCTCAGGGGTCAGGCGCTCCACCGCCAACTGACCGGAGAGAATGACCTCCAGCCCCAGGCAGGGCTCGCCCTCAGCGTGCACCAACTGCCCCTTGCGGTAGCTGCGCGGCTGAAAGGCGCCGCTGTCCAGCGCTTGGCGCAGACCGTTTTCCCCCAGGCTGGCCAGCAGGGGGATGGCTGCGGCAGCCTGCATATCTGTCGGCATGTACATCAATCCCTTTCACAAGATGTTACCATGGTAACACACTTTTGTGGGGGCGGCCACTATGATAGGGGCATCGCTCATTAAAGAAGGAGAGGGATTTTATTGAAACAGAAGATCATGCTGGCCCGCCTGGCGTTTGCGGCGCTGTTTATTGTGTTGCTGACGCGGGGCGCGCTGATGGCCTGGCTGCTGCTGTACGCGGTGAGCCTGGTGTTTCCTCTGCTGTTTGGCAAGCGCGTCTACTGCATGGCGGTGTGCCCCATCAACACGCTGATGCTGGGCGTGGTATGGCTCAAGGGCAAGCTAAAGCTTAAGGACAGCCCGCCGCCCAAGTGGCTCACCCGGGGCACTTGGGCCTGGATCAGCCTGGGGGTGACGGTTGCGCTGTTTATCCTCAGCCGCCGGGTGCTGGAGCGCACCATGCCCGTGATGCTGCTGTGGCTGGCGGTGGCGGCGCTGCTGACGCTGCGCTACCACCCGGATGTGTTCCACGACCTGCTGTGCCCCTACGGGCTGCCCCAGCGGCTGTTGGCCCGCGTGTCGCTCAAGTCGGAGGAGGGGCGACGCGCCGCGCGCAACTACCGGGGCTTTACTGCGTCCGTCCTGCAGGCCGGCAAAAACAAGGCCCCGGGCAAGATGCCCGAGGCAGGCCCGCGTTAGCAAAGGCTACCGGTCCAGATTGTAATGCACGTAGCACAGGCCGTCGGTCTCCTCTACCAGTTGGAGGCCGGCGGCCTGGTAGAATGCCCGGGTATTGGGCGCGTCGTCGGTAATCAGCACCGTCTGGCGGATGTGACGGAAGCGCTCCAGCGCGGCCTGCATCAAGTGCAGGCCGATGCCCCGGCGCTGCCAGGCCTCGTCCACCAGAATGTCCTGTATATAGAGGATAGAACAGTCATCGCCCACGCAGCGGATCAGGCCCACCAGTTGCCCCTGTGCCCAGGCGCTCATGTGCCACAGGGAGCCGGCCAGCATGCACGCCACCTTGCCCGGGTGGTCGGTATAGGCGGTCCAGCCGCCATCCAGGTACAGCTTGGTCAATACGTCCACGGATATGGGCGCGTTTTCCCGGTATTCGATTGTCATAGATAACCTCCTCAAGTCGATAGGGTGACAGGGAGGTTAATTCCGCAAGCGCATTGCCGATACTCCTTCGGTTCATCAAAAGATGGCTCAGCATAGCACGCCCGGCCCCGGGCGTCAAACGCTGTCCTTTGGCCCCCGCCTGTGATAATATGAGATCGGGAGGATGCATATGATTGACATCTGGTGCGCAAGGCCGCACAGGCTGTGGACCCCCATGGTGCGGGAGATCGGCGCCGCCTATCAAAAGGGCGGCCGCGTGGTGCTGCTGGTGCCCGAGCAATATACCCTGCAGGCCGAGCGCGATCTGATGGGCGACCTGCAACTGCCCGGCTTTTTCCGACTGGAGGTGCTGTCGCCCTCCCGGCTGGCCTACCGGGTGTTTGAAAACTATGGCGCGGATGAGCGCGTGCGCATCGACGAGCGGGGCCGCGCCGTTACGCTGGCCCGCGCCCTGCAGCGGGCGGGCAAGCAGCTGTCCTTCTACACGAGGGCGCTGGAGCGCCCGGGCTTTATCAAGCGCATGGGCGACCTGCTGGCCACCGTGAAGACCGTGGGGCTGACGCCCGAACAGCTGCTGGGCGCCCAGCAGGGGGCGGGGGATGGCCCCCTGGGCAGCAAGCTGGCTGATGCCGGGCATATTCTGGACGCCTACGAGGAGCTGATGGCCGGCCGCTTTGCCGACCAGCAGGACATCCACCGGGAGATGCTGGCGCGCCTGGGGCGGGGCGGCATGTTTGCGGACAGCCGGGTGTTTGTATACGGCTTTGACGTATTGACCGAGGACATGGTGCTTACCCTGGCCGCCATCGGCGCCCAGGCCGATCATCTGCTGGTCACGCTGGTGAGCGACAGGGCGCAGGCCGAGGATGGCGACGCCTTTGAGCCGGTGCGCCGCAGCTCCCTGCGGCTGATGGATACCCTGAAAATGCGGGAACTGCCCCATGCCTTCCGCTGGCTGCCCGAGGAGCCGCTGGACGCGCCGGGGGAGATCCGCCACCTGGAGCGGTACCTGCTGGGCATCACCGAGGCTGCCTATGCGGATGTACCCCAGGCGCTGCGGGTGTATGCCGCGCCCACCCCCCATCAGGAGGTGCAGCACGCCGCCCGGCAGATCATGCTGGCCCTGCGCCGGGGCATCGCGCCCGAGGACATCGTGGTGCTGTGCGGCAGCCTGCCCCAGTACCAGGGGCTGATCGCCTCCGGCTTTGACAGCTGGGGCATCCCCTGCTATGTGGCGGACAAGCTGCCCCTCACCGCCCACCGCATGGTGCGCTGCCTGCTGGCGGCCCTGCGCTGCGCGGCCGACGGCTGGCGCACCCAGGACGCGCTGGACCTGATCAAGAGCGGGTTTTCCGGCCTGACGCGGGAGGAGGGCTGGGCGCTGGAGAGCTATGCCCTGCAATACGGCATCCGAAACCGCCGCTGGCTCAGCCCCTTTGCCCGCGGCAGCGAGGAGGAGCGCGCGCTGGCCGAGCCATTGCGCCAACGGCTGACCGGGCCGGTGGAGGCGCTGCATCAGGCGCTGGTGGATGCTCGCACCGCTTCCCAATCGCTGGACGCGGCGCTCCACTATCTGGAGGCCATCGGCGTCAGGCAGCAGGCACAGGCGCTGGAGGAAGCCCTGATGCAGCAGGGCCTGTACAAGCAGGCGGCGCAGCTGCGCCAGGTGTGGGATATGATTGCCCAGGTGTTCGGGCAGATGGGCGCGCTGATGGATGAGGATCGCATTCCGCTCACCCACTTTGCCGACTGGCTGCAGGCCGGCCTGGCGGAGCAGGAGATCGCCGGCCTGCCGCCCGATGGCGGCCATGTGCAGGTAGGACAGCTGGGCAACCTGCTGCCCCACAGGCCGCGGGTGGTGCTGGTGCTGGGCCTCAATGACGGCGTGCTCAGTGCCCCGGATGACAAGCTGCTCACCCCGCAGGAGACCGTGGCGGCCGAGCAGCTGTACGGCGCACACTTCGGCCTGGATGGCCGCAGCCGCGAGCAGCTGGCGGCGCTGGACCTGCTCAAGGCACTGTCCGCCCCGCGGGAGGCCCTGTACCTGAGTTATGCCCTGGCCAACGAGGAGGGCGGTGTGATGCACCCGCTGCCCCAGCTGCGCGCGCTGTCGCGGCTGTTTCCCCTGTTGGTGGAGGAAGGGGGCGCGCTGGCCGGCCGCGCTGGCGATCCCGCGGCCATGCCCCTGGCCCCCGGCCCGGCGCTGGAGGCATTGGCTTACCGCCTGCGCGATGGGGCGCTGGACCCGCTGTGGGCCGAGGCATGGGACTGGATGAGCGCCGATGAACATTGGCGGGGGCAGGCAGCGGCGCTGGCGGCCAGCGCCAACGGCATCCCGCCGCAGGCGGGCATCGGCCCTCAGGGTGAGGGCGGCCTGTTTGACGCCCGCAGCGCCTCGGTATCCCGGCTGGAGCAGTTTGCCGCCTGCCCCTTTCAGCACTTTGTGGCGCATGGCCTGCGGCCCAGGCAGCGCGAGGAGTGGCAGGTGGAGCCGGTGGACACCGGCAGCTTTTACCACGAGGCCATGGAGCGGTTTACCCGCCTGGCGGCGCAGCACCCGGCCTGGCCGCAGATGGAGCGCGGGGCCGCGGAAACGCTGATGGACGAGGCGGTGGCGCCCATCACCAGCCGGTGGGAGGATAAGCCCTTCTACGATACCGCGCGGCTGCGCAAGGTATCCCAGGGATACGTGCAGGTGGCCCGCCGCATGGCCTGGACCATGACCCAGGGCGCGCAGGCCAGCCAATTCCGCCCCGGCGGGGCCGAGCTGCGCTTCGGTCAGGGCGGACAACTGCCGCCCATCCTGCTGCAAATGCCCGATGGCACGCTGGTGGAGCTGCACGGCGTGATCGACCGACTGGACCGCTACACCGGGCCGGAGGGGGACTACCTGCGCGTGGTGGACTATAAGTCGGGCGGCGCGCGGCTGATGTATGAAAAGCTGTTTACCGGCGCGCAGATGCAGCTGCTGATCTACCTGCAGGCGGCGCTTAACGCGGCGCCCGGCGCGGTGCCGGCCGGGGCCTTCTACCAGCGGCTGGATGACCCCCTGGCCGATACCGACGACCCCCAGCAGGCGCAGGCCGAGGTGCTCAAGGCGCTGCGGCTCAGCGGCATCGCGCTCAAGGACCTGCAGGTGGTTACCCTGATGGATGGCGGCCAGGGTGCCACGCTGGGGCAGCTGTTCAACAAGGACGGCAGCCCTTCCAAGGGCAAGCCGTTGCTCAGCGAGGAGGAGATGCGCGCGCTGGCCGCCCACGCCCGGGGCCGGGCACAGGAGTTTGCCGGGCGCATCCAGGCGGGGGAAATCATCCGCGAACCCGCCGTCTACGCCGATAATACCAAGGCCTGCGACTACTGCCGCTACCAGGGCATCTGCCGCATGGACTGGCAGGATCGCCCGCGCAGCCGCCGCGTCCCGCGCATGACGCTGGAGGAGTTGCTCGACCGCCTGACAGCAAAATAGGGCTGGTATTTGAACCCAATATGTTGTATAATAACCGTACTGAACACACAATAAGGGGGGACTTGCCATGATTCAAGTCGTACACGGTAAAAAAGGCTCCGGCAAAACCAAGCGCATCATCGACATGGCGAACAATGCCGTCAAGGAACAAAACGGCATTGTTGTGTTTATTGACGATGACAACCGCTACATGTTCGATGTCCAGCAGCCCGTCCGCTTTGTCAACGCGGGCGAGTATGGGATGAGCAGCCCGGAGATGTTTTACGGATTCCTGTGCGGCATGGCCTCGCAGAATTTTGATATCAGCTACGTGGTGATCGACGCCTTTTTAAAGCTCGTCAACGTAGCGCCCAATGAGACCGAGTGGTTCTTCCAGCGGCTGACCGAGCTTGCGGAAAAGAACGACATCACCTTCGTGCTCAGCGTCAGCTGCGACGACTCGGAGGCGCCCGACTACATTCAAAAGCATTTTATCTGATTTCTTTCTTGTACACTCTTTGGCCATGCGGCATGTCATGGAGCAGGTGCCCTGCCCATTTACATGCCAGGATTGACTGGCTATCCCGCGTCCCGCACGCTCTGCTTGCGGGGCGCTTTGCATCAGGAAAACATGGAGCACGCATGAACGACAGCCTGTTTGACCGCCATGCCCCCTGCGCGCTGTGCCCCAGAGAGTGCGCCGTATTGCGCACGCCGGACACAGGCAGCGGCTTTTGCGCCATGGGCACGGATGCCGTGGTGGCCCGCGCCGCGCCCCACCTGTGGGAGGAGCCCTGCATCAGCGGCAGCCGGGGCACGGGTGCGGTGTTTTTCAGCGGGTGCACCCTGCAGTGCTGCTATTGCCAGAACTGGGGCATCAGCCATGAGGGGCAGGGGCAGCGCGTCAGCGCCCGGCAGCTGGCCGATATGTTCCGCCGGCTGGAGGATATCGGCGTGCACAGCCTGTCGCTGATCACGGCCACGCATTTTTTGCCCGCCGTCCTGGAGGCGCTGTCCCTTTACCGGCCCAAAGTCCCCATTGTTTATAACTGTGGCGGGTTTGAACGGGTGGAAGTGGTGCGCGCGCTGGCGGATGTGGTGGATGTGTGGCTGCCCGATATCAAAAACCACAGCCCGAGGATTTCCCGGCTGTTGCTGGGGCGAAGCGACTACTTTGAGGCGGCCTCCACGGCCGTCAGGCAGATGTGCGCCCTGAGCGGCCCGCCGCAATACGATGCGCAGGGCATCATGACCCGCGGCACGCTGGTGCGCCACCTGGTCATCCCCGGCTGCGCGACCGACAGCATCCAGGTGCTGCGCTTCATCGCCGATGAGCTGCCGCCCGGCACCCCCATCAGCCTGATGCGCCAGTACACGCCCATCCCCCAGTGCACGGTGCCGGGCCTTGATCGCCGGGTGACGGATGCCGAGTACCGCCGCGTGCTGGACGCCGCCCTGGCCTTGGGGCTGACCGGCTACCTGCAGGATGCCCAGTCCGCCGACAGTGCCTACACGCCGCCCTTTGACGGGACCGGCGTTTTTGGCGCGGGGGAGATGAGATAAAAAATATTCAAAATTGTTATATTACCCACTTGATTTTGGGGCGAACATGCATTAAAATACATTTGTAACAATCTCCAAGTCTTGCCAGCCCCCGTGGGTGGCCTGACCACTGGGTAGGACGAGCGATCATCCTGCCTGCCATGTTTGCGAAGGGGATGTGGATGCTTTTATCCATGTCTTTTTTGTTTGGTATCCACGTTCAACCCACACAAAGGTCGTAAGGAGGAACGCACATGTCAAAGGGAATCATGAACCGCGAGTACACACGCCGTGAGTTTATGAAGCTGACAGGCAAGGGGATGGCGGGCGTTGCCCTGTCCAGCAGCCTGCTCAAGCTGTTCGACTGCACCCAGGCCCAGGCCGAGAGCGGCCAGGTCAAGGTGTATCCGAACTCGGAGTACGTACTGGTGGTGAACAAGGCAAAATGCACGGGCTGTCAGCGCTGCGAGGTCAACTGCACGCTGACCAACGACGGCAAGGCCCAGCCCTACCTCTCCCGCATCAACGCGCGCGACAACTTCCAGTTTGGCCCCAAGGTGAGCGAAAACTATCTGACGGCTGCCGGCTTCTTCGGCAACTGGAGCGTGGAGCCGGCCACCTGCCATCAGTGCGAGAATGCGCCCTGCATGCTGGCCTGCCCTGTGGGCGCCATCTACCCCGACCCGCTGACCAGCGTGCGCCTGCTTGATCAGGACAAGTGCATCGGCTGCGGGGCCTGCGTAGCGGCCTGCCCCTTTGGCATGCCCAAGATTGACCCGGACAACGGCAAATCCACCAAGTGCATTGCCTGCGGCGCCTGCGTGGCGGGCTGCCCCACCAGCGCGCTGAAGATTGTGCTGTGGGATGAGATCGCGGCGGCGATGTGATTGCGCGCTGCACAGCGAGCGGACCATTTATCTTGAGGAGGGTGAATCCATGAACGGATGGACAGGTAAACTGCTTCGCGTCAACCTCACCACCGGGCAGTCTGCGGTGGAGAGCAGCGAAAAGTATTTCGACTATATCGGCGGCAAGGGCATGGCCAACCGCATCATCTATGAAGAGGTGCCTAACGGCACCGAGCCTACGGCGCCGGAATCCAAAATCGTGATGGCGATCGGCCCCAACACCGGCACCAACGCGCCGTGCAGCGGCCGCACCACGCTGGCCTTCCTGTCGCCATTTACAAAGTACAACGCCATTGTGGATGCTCACGTGGGCGGCGATACCGCCGTGATGCTCAAGGGCTGCGGCTTTGACGCCATGATTATTGAAGGCGTCGCCTCGGGCCCCGCGTACATCAAGGTGGTGGACGACGAAGTGTCGGTGGAGGATGCCTCGGGCCTTTGGGGCAAAACCACCACCGAGACCACGGCCGCCCTGTGCGAAAAGCACGGCGCGGGCGTCAACGTGATGTCCATCGGCAAGGCCGGTGAAAACCTGCTCAACCTCTCCTGCGTGATCAGCGGCGTGGCCCACAGCGCGGGCGGCGGGCTGGGCAAGCTGTTTGGCGCCAAAAAGCTCAAGGCCATCGTGCTCTACGGCAAGAAGGCCACCAAGGTGGCCGACCCCAAGCGCCTGATGGAGCTGAACAACTACATCATGAGTGACCTGATGGGCGCCAACAACAACCACGTGGTGCCCACCGTGCCCCAGAGCTGGGCGCAGTACTCCAACAAGTCCACCCGCTGGACGGGGCACCCCGGCCTTACCTGGGGCGCTGCCGAGGGCGGCCCGATTGACACCGGCGAGTCCGCGCCCGGGCAGCCCACGCTGATGGGCTACCGCACGCAGAAGGCCGTGTTTGACCACGGCCCTGTGGCCGAAAAGTACACCGTGAAGATGGTGGGCTGTACCTCCTGCCCCATCCGTTGTTATGGCGGCGTCAACGTACCCATGCTGGAGGGTGTCACCCCCAACACCACCCACGCCAACACCTGCATCGGCAACCGCCCCTATGTAGGCCTGCTGAAGAACTATCAGGATGTGCATGACGAGGGCGACGGCAAGCTGACCGCGGGCGTATACAGCGCCATCCTGGCGGACGACTACGGCCTGTGGGACAACTACGGCGAGCTCAACGCCACGCTCAACTACTTCATCAACAACGGCCTCATGGAAAAGATCATGACGCCCGAGCAATACAACGAGATCGACTGGACCAAGCGCGATACCGGCGACATGACCTTCATCAAGGACATCCTGGAGCGCGTGGTCGATGGCAAGCACCCCCTGTCCACCTTGGCGCAGGGCGCGTACTATGTGGATCAGCAGTACCACGACCTGCTGGGCGACGACTACCTCAACAGCTCCGCCATGACGCTGTGGGGCCTGATCGGCGCCAAGCGCCACCACGGCAACGAGTGCGCGGCGCAGGTCGGCATGCTGACCAACATCATCTACAACCGCGACGGCATGTGCCATACCATCGTCAACATCACCGGCTCCGGCCTGCCCTACGAGATTCAGCGCAACATCGTGGAGGAGCACTTTGGCGAGGGCTGCCTGGACAAGCCCCGCAACTACACCCGCATGAACGAGGCCAAGGCCCGCTTTGCCAAGTTTGGCGTGGTGCGCCAGGTGCTGCACGACAGCTTCACCCTGTGCAACTGGGTGTGGCCCATGACCTTCAGCCCCCGCAAGGAGCGCGGCTACAAGGGCGACCTGAGCGCCGAGGCCAAGCTGATGAGCGCCGTAACTGGCACCGAGTGGACCGAGGAGGAGCTGGACTTTGCCGCCGAGCGCGTCATCCAGCTGCACCGGGCGATGACGGTCAAATCCGTGGGCAGCCGCGACATGCGCAACCTGCACGATGTGATCCCCGAGTACGCCTACAACACCGAGCCGGATGTCCCGGTCTTCACCGAGGGCACCGTCAAGATGGAGAAGGAAGACTGGCAGCTGGCGCTGGGCATGTTCTACCAGCAGTTCGGTTGGGACGAGCAGGGCTCGCCCACCCGCGAGACACTGGAGAAGTTCGGCCTGGGCGATGTGGCCGATGATCTGGCCGCCTCTAACCTGTTGTAGGTATCGCACACCGGCCCGGCCATCCGCTGCGGATTGGCCGGGCTTTTTCTCTGTGTAAAGCAGGAAATGTACCTGATTTGGCGAATAGATACACCAGGAGGGATGACCATGGACGAACAGGAAAAGATGGACCTCACGCAGCAGGAAGCTGCCCCACTGAAGGACGAGGTTCAGTTGTCGCCCCGCGAGGCTGCGGCGGCAGCGCTGGCTGACCTGCTGTACAGCCGCACGGCGCACAACAAGGTGAGCAGCGGCAAGTGGATCTGCCAGCATGCCCCCCAGGGGGTGGAGCGCGCCCTGCTGGATGAGCTGCTGACGGCGGTGGATGCAGGCCGGGGCGAAGGGGCGCTTGAGCACATCGCCATGACCCGCGGCACCAAGGACAGGTACTACTACGATGCCTCCATCATGACAGCGGAGTATGCCCGACTGGATGCCCTGCTGGAGGACAAGGACATCCTCAAGACCATTGCCTCCGTCACCCGCTCCGACTGCAAGCTGTATCCCCGGCCCACCGAGTTTTCCAAGATGATGGGCTATCCCTTCCGCTTCTCGCTGGACGAGGTGGAGGGCGCGGCTGCCCGCATGCAGCTGCACGACGAGTATCAGGACATCGGCGTGGTGCAGGCCTCCAACGGCGCCAAGGCCTTCTACTCCAGCCAGCACATCAAGGAGGGCTACGCCCGCTCCCTGCTGGAGGCCAGCGAGGTAGAGGCCCGTGAATGGCCGTGAGGGGAGTGCTGGGTGAGGCAAGGCAGAAACGGGATAAACGATCACCTTCGCTCATTCGTTCAGCAAAGTGGCAGGTAAGGGACATACAGCATGCACAGTGAGATGATTGAACGGGTGGTCGGCTGGACGCTCAACGGCGTGCGGCAGCCGCCCTTTTTGTGTACGCCCGACAGCCTGGAGGATCTGGCCCTGGGCCACCTGCTCAGCGCGGGCGTGATTGATGCCCCGACAGATATCGCCGAGCTTGCCGTGCTGGAGGGGCACATCATGGTGCGCACCGCCGGCAGCCCCGGGCAGATGGCATACATTGACGAGCGGCTGAACCGGCTGGACCCGCTGGGGGGCGATTGGCGCGTGCCGATATCTACCCTGAAGGGCTGGGCGGACCAGCTGCTGGGGGAGGAGAGCTACTACGGCACCCACCGCATCGGGCTGTTTGGCCCGCAGGGTGCCATCTATCGCGAGGACATCGGCCGCCACAACGCGGCGGACAAGGCCATTGGCGCCGCGGCCCGGCAGCGGTGGGATATGGCGCGCTGCGCCCTGGGGGCCACGGGCCGCATCTCGCTGGAGATACTGGCCAAGGCGGCGGCGGCGGGCATCCCTGTGCTGTTCAGCAAAAAATACCCCAGCGACCTGAGCGGTGAATACGCGCAGCGACTGGGTATGGGCATTGCCGCCCACATACACAGCGCCGAACCTGTGCTGTCCGGCGCTGTGTGGCGGTTTGACCAAGGGTAGAGGAGCGGCGTGGCGAGGCATATTTTTCTGACGGGCGATATCCAGGTGGGCAAAAGCACGCTGATTCATCGCGTGCTGGCCCTGCACCCCGGGCTGCGCCTGGGCGGCTTTTATACCCTCAGCGCATACCCGGGGGCGGATTCATCCCTGCGGCATGTGTACATGGTGCCCGCCGCACGACCGCATACCCCCTGTGATGCGAGCAATACGGTGGCCCTGTGCCATCCGGGCCGGCCTTTGCGGCGCTTTGCCGATGTGTTTGACCGCCTGGGGCCAATGTACCTGGCGCAGCCGGACAGCCCTGACCTGGTGCTGATGGATGAGTTGGGCACGCTGGAGGGGGAGGCGCTGCGCTTTCAGGCCGCGGTGCTGGCGCGGCTGGATGGGCCCATCCCCGTGCTGGGCGTCATCAAGCCAAAGGCCCATCCCTTTTTGCAGGCCATCCGCCGGCGGGGGGATGTGCAGGTGATCGAGGTGAGTGCCCGCAACCGCGATGAGCTGGCCGAGCCGCTGGATCGGCTGATCCGTATAGCAATGCAAAAAACTGTTGACGATATGGGCGGGGTGTGATAAATTTACCCCGCGTAGCCGAGTAATGGTTTGCTTGGCACGATACAACTGAACATCACAGTTCTCCGAGCGCACAGGCCTACAGAGGATTCCATGGCCTGTTCTGCCGGGCGATTCGCCGCCAAAGGGCTTGGCCGGAAACGGCCAAACCTTCCTGATTGAAAAGGAGAGCAAACAGACAGCCGGACGTCGTTCCTTTCTGTTGCTCTTCCAGCAGAAAGGAACTTTTGCATGGATATCAAAACCACAAGGGGCGCACGCGCCGGCTATACCCATGCCTGACAGGCTGACGGCCGGCAGCCGGCCGCGGTGGACCCTGGCCGCCATGGGCGTGCTGCTGGCTGCGGGCGTGCTGCTCTCCTTCGGCTGGGGTCGCTACCCCATCGCCCCGCGGGAGGTGTTGGGCATTTTGGGCAGCAAGGTGTTTGCCGTGGAGCCGTTCTGGGCCGAGCGGCTGGAGACGGTGCTGATCAACATCCGGCTGCCGCGGGTGCTGCTGGCCTGCATGGTGGGCTGCTGCCTGTCGGCGGCGGGGGCCGCCTATCAGGGCATCTTTCAAAACCCGATGGCGTCGCCCGACATCCTGGGGGCATCGGCAGGTGCTGCCTTTGGCGCGGCGCTGGCCATTTTGCTTCGCTGGCCTTCACCGCTGATCACCCTGAGCGCCTTTTGCTTCAGCCTGTTGACGGTGGGAGCAGTCTGGCTGGTGAGTACCCGGGCGCGGGGCAAGCGCGTGCTGGGGCTGATATTGTCGGGCATCATGGTGTCCTCCCTGCTGTCTGCCGGCACCGGCTTTATCAAGTTAGTGGCCGACCCCAATGACCAGCTGCCCGCCATCACCTACTGGCTGATGGGCAGCCTGGCCGGCGCCCGGCTGAGCGATGTAGCCTTTGCCGCTTTGCCCATGGCGCTGGGGCTGATCCCCCTGCTGCTGCTGCGCTGGCGCATCAATGTGCTGACCCTGGGGGATGACGAGGCACGTACCATGGGCGTGCATGTGGGGCGGCTGCGGGTCATCATTGTGCTGTGCGCCACGCTGGTCACTTCGGCCGCGGTATCGGTATCGGGCACCATCGGCTGGGTGGGGCTGGTGATACCGCACCTGTCCCGCATGCTGCTGGGCAACAACTACCGCCACCTGATGCCGGCTTCCATGCTGTTTGGCGCGCTGTTTTTGCTGCTGGTGGACAACCTGGCCCGCAACCTGCTGCAGACGGAGATCCCCATCGGCATCCTGACGGCGTTTATCGGCGCGCCCTTCTTTCTGTCGCTGATCACGCGGGGGGAGGGGCACGGATGATGCTGCAGGTGCAGGGCCTGGCTTTCTCCTACGGGCAGCGGCCCGTGCTGCAGGGGGTGGACTTTGCCCTGCGGGAGGGCAGCGTGATGTCGCTGTTAGGGCCCAACGGCGCTGGCAAGTCCACGCTGTTCAAGTGCATCTTGGGCCTGCTGCCGGGATACGCGGGGCAGATCACACTGCATGGGCAAAACGCGCGCGCCATCCCCCTTAAGCGCATGGCCCGCAGCGTGGCTTACATCCCCCAGGCGCACTACCCCGCCTTTAACTACACGGTGCTGGACATGGTGCTGATGGGCACCTCCTCGCGGCTGGGGGCGTTTTCTTCCCCCGGCAGGGCCGAGCGCGAGGCCGCCATGCGGGCGCTGGATACCCTGCAGATGGCCGACTTTGCCCAGCGCGACTACATGCGCATATCGGGCGGCGAGCAGCAGCTTGTGCTGATTGCCCGGGCCATCGCGCAGGATTCGCGCCTGCTGATCATGGATGAGCCCACGGCCAGCCTGGACTGGGGCAACCAGATCCGCGTGATGCAGCAGGTGCGCAGGCTGAGCAACCAAGGCTATGCCATATTACAGGCCACGCACAACCCCAACCAGGCCTACCTGTTTTCGGATGAGATTTTGGCCATGCAGGGCGGGCGCATCGTGGCCAATGGGACGCCCAGAGAGGTGTTCACCGCGCCCCTGATGGAGGAGCTCTACGGCATCACCGCGCAGGTGGAAAGCCTGCGGGATGACTGTGTGCGCGTATGTGTGCCGAGGGAAATATGTACCATGGAGTGTGAACTGCCGTGAAAAGACTGCTTTGCTGCCTGCTGGCGCTGGCCCTGCTGATGCCCGCGCTGTCCCTTGCCCAGGATGCCGTGACCTTCACCGATTCTGCCGGGCGCAGCGTGCAGCTGCCCCAAAATATCGAGCGCATCGCCCCCTCCGGCCCGGTGGCCCAGATGGTGCTGATGAGCATCGCGCCCGAGCGCATGGTCGGCCTGGCCACCCCCTTTGACCGGGGGGAGGAGGCGTACATGGCCAACCTGAAAGACCTGCCGGTGATCGGTCAGCTGTACGGCACCCGCGGCGACCTCAATTTGGAGGAGCTGGCGCGCCTGGATCCCCAGGTGATCATTGACATTGGCGAGCCCAAGGGCACCGTTGGCGAGGACATGGACGCCCTGCAGGAGCAGATCGGCATCCCCTGCGTGCACATCACCATGCACCTGAATGATGCGGGCGATGCCTACCGCATGCTGGGCGAGCTGCTGGGCGCGCAGGAGAAGGCCCAATCCCTGGCCGCCTACTGCGACGAGGTGTACGCCCGCGCGCAGGATATCATGGGCAAGGTGGGCGGCAACAAGGCCAGCCTGCTCTACAGTCTGGGAGACGCCGGGCTGAACGTCATCGCCCGGGGCAGCTTCCACGCCGAGGTGCTCGACCTGGTGGCCGATAACGCCGCCGTGGTGGACAACCCCACCTCCAAGGGCACCGGTAACGAGGTGGACATGGAGCAGCTGTATTTGTGGGAGCCGGGCTTCATCGTCTTCGCGCCGGGCAGCGTGTATGCCAAGGTGGGGGAAGACCCGCTGTGGCAGCAGCTTGCGGCCATCCGCGAGGGGCGCTACGTGCAGGCGCCGCAGGGCCCCTACAATTGGATGGGCTTCCCGGCCTCCATCCAGCGGCTGCTGGGTATGATCTGGCTGCAAAAGGTGCTGTACCCCGACATCGCGGACTATGACCTGCAGGCCGAAATCAGCCGCTACTACGAGTTGTTCTACGGCAGGGCGCTGACCGCCGATCAGTACGATGTGCTGATGGCCGGGGCGCTGCCCGGGCAGTGAACACGCGCGGGCTGCCGCCTGTTATCGGCATCACAGGCGTTAAAAACTCCGGCAAGACCACGCTGATGGTCAAGCTGATCGAGGCCCTGAGCGGGCGGGGGCTGCGCGTGGGCAGCATCAAGCACGATGCCCACCACTTCGACCCCGATGTGCCCGGGCGCGACAGCTGGCGCCACCGGCAGGCGGGCGCGTTTGCCAGCGCGGTGTTTGACCGCGACAAGTACATGCTGATCAAGGACGAGCCGCAGAGCATCGACGGCCTGCTGCACATGATGGCCGAGGCCGATATTGTGCTCATCGAAGGGGCCCGGGAGACCCCTTACCCCAAGATTGAGGTGGTTCGCCGGGGCAACAGCAATCAGGCCATCGCGCCGCCCGAGCAGCTGATTGCCCTGGCCACGGATACCGATCTTACGCTGCCCGGCGTGCCCAGCGTGGATATCAACGATGTGGACGGGCTGGTGGAGATTATCCTGACGTTCATTCGAGTGGTGTAAAAAGAATATTATTGTTACTCGCCCCTGAGGTCTGCTGCCTTGGGGGCATTTTTGTGCGGCGGTTGTGGTTGACACAACACCTTGACCCCCTATATAATGTGTCTCCAACGGTAAAAATTGGGTATAAGACCACAAGATATAGTTTTGCAAGGGAGACCATTATGGCCAGACAGATTCCCGGGGAGATCATCAAGCGCAGCGGCAAGGCAGAGCAGTACGACAGCCGCAAGATATTAAACGCCATCCGCAAGGTGTTCGCCGCCACCGGTGTGGACATCGACGAGGACCGCCTGAGCGCCATTGTGGAGCGGGTGGAGGCCCTGATCCTGGCTGACACCCGCCCCTTCAACGTGGAGGCGGTGCAGGACCTGGTGGAGCGCGCCCTCATGGAGGCCGGGCACTACGACCAGGCCAAGAGCTACATCCTCTACCGCGACACCCGCCGCAAAAAGCGCGAGGAACGCCAGAGCCTGATGGCGCAGTTCCCCGAGTTTGAGGCGCTGGGGCCGGTGCTGCTGGGCATTGAAGAGGATTTTCGGGACGATGCCTACGACCTGGGGCACCTGCACCGCAAGTTCCTCAGCTTTTACAAGGAGGATGTGGAGCTGGAGGAGCGCATGAACCTGTTGGTGCGCTCGGCCATCGAGCTGATTGACCCTGAGGCCCCCCAGTGGGAGATGGTGGCCGGCCGGCTGTTCAACGCCTACTACCTGCACCAGATGGACGCGCGCATGCGCAGCCTGGGGCTCAATACCCACTATGAGAAGATCAGCTACCTCACCCAGCAGGGCCTGTGCGCCGAGCAGATGCTGCAAACCTACACCGCCGACGAGCTGAACCGGGCCGCCCAGTTTATGCGGCCCGAGCGCGACCAGCTGTTTCCCTACTCGGGGCTGGAGCTGCTGACCAAGCGCTACGTGATTCGTGACCGGGGCCACAAGGCGCTGGAGACCATACAGGAGATGTACCTCAACATCGCGCTGTTTCTGGCCATCCCCGAGAAGCCCGAGGACAGGCTGTACTGGACGCAGCGCTTCTACGACATGCTGTCCACCCTGCGGGTGACCATGGCCACGCCCACGCTGGCCAACTCGCGCAAGCCCTATCACCAGCTGTCCAGCTGCTTTATCGACACCGTGCCCGACGACCTGCAGGGCATCTACCGCAGCATCTCCAACTTCGCCAACGTATCCAAGTACGGCGGCGGCATGGGGCTGTACTTCGGCAAGGTGCGCAGCCACGGATCCGACATCCGGGGCTTTGAGGGCGCGGCCGGCGGCGTGATCCGCTGGATCCGCCTGGCCAACGACACCGCCGTGGCGGTGGACCAGTTAGGTGTGCGCCAGGGGGCGGTGGCCGTGTACCTGGATGTGTGGCACCGCGACCTGCCCGAGTTTTTGCAGCTGCGCACCAACAACGGCGACGACCGCATGAAGGCCCACGATGTGTTTCCTGCGGTGTGCTTTCCGGATTACTTCTGGCAGCAGGTGGAGGGCAACATCGGCGGCGACTGGCACCTGTTTGACCCCCACGAGATCGAGACCCGCAAAGGCTACGCGCTGGAGGACAGCTTCGGCGAGGAGTGGACGCAAAAATACCTGGAGTGCGTGGCCGACAGCCGCATCTCCCGCCGGGTGATTCCCATCAAGGACATCCTGCGTCTGATCATTAAGAGCGCGGTGGAGACCGGTACCCCCTTCGCCTTCAACCGCGACCATGTCAACCGCATGAACCCCAACCCCCACAAGGGCATCATCTACTGCAGCAACCTGTGCACCGAGATCGCCCAGAACATGAGCGCGGTGGAGAGCGTGGACCAGCGCATCGAGACCGTCAACGGCGAGACCGTGGTGGTCACCGTCACCCGCCCGGGCGACTATGTGGTGTGTAACCTGGCCAGCCTCAACCTGGGCAAGATCGACGTGAACAACGCAGCCGAGCTCGAGGAGGTTATCACGTCCTCCGTGCGGGCGCTTGACAATGTGATCGAGCTCAACTTCTTCCCGGTGCCCTATGCCAAGATCAACAACCACCTCTACCGGCCCATCGGCCTGGGGGTGAGCGGCTACCACCACCTGCTGGCGCTCAACGGCATCGGCTGGGAGACAGACAAGCACCTGACCTTTGCCGACCGGGTATTTGAAGATATCAACTATCACAGCATCCGGGCCAGCCTGGCCATTGCCCGCGAGAAGGGGCGCTACGAGTACTTCCCTGGCTCGGACTGGGAGACGGGCGCCTACTTTGACAAGCGCGGCTACGACAGCGAGCGCTGGCAGCAGCTGAAAGATGAGGTGCATCGCGACGGCCTGCGCAACGGCTACCTGCTGGCTATCGCGCCCACCAGCTCCACCAGCATCATTGCCGGCACCACCGCCGGCGTGGACCCCATCATGAGCCGCTTTTACTACGATGAGAAGAAGAACGGCCTCATCCCGCGCGCCGCGCCCGACCTGTCGCTGGACACATGGTGGTATTATAAGAGTGCCCACCTCATCGACCAGCAGTGGTCGGTGCGTGCGGGCGGCGTGCGCCAGCGGCATATCGACCAGGCCCAGAGCATGAACCTGTACATCACCAACGATTACAGCTTCCGCCAGGTGCTGGACCTCTACCTGCTTGCCTGGCGCGAGGGCGTAAAAACCCTGTACTACATCCGCTCCAAATCCCTGGAGGTGGAGGAGTGCGAGAGTTGCGCAACTTGAGAATGAATTCGGAATTCGGAATACGGAATTCGGAATAATCACCGAGATTGTGCTTTTAGAATCGAGGCTCACAACCAAAGCAGCGAATAGAGAGCAAGGCATCGGATCGAATAACAGATGCGAAGGGACATGACGCAACGTGGATTACAGCAACCCGATTCTTGTCAAAAGCAAGCAGTTTGCGTTATTGTGTGTTCAGATTTATAAAGAGCTTACGCAAGAGCATCGGGAATATGTGCTCTCCAAGCAGCTGTTGAGAAGCGGTACCAGTATCGGTGCCAATGTTCGGGAGGCGGTTCGCGGTTTAAGCAAGGCTGATTTTT
>Ga0123330_1001530_pt1 | contig 22709 bp, 19 predicted proteins | sample BioC13SIPDNA_2_FD_89704 | JGI IMG/M metagenome (GOLD analysis project Ga0123330, IMG submission 89704) | Anaerobic biogas reactor microbial communites from Washington, USA - Biogas_R2_A C13 SIP DNA | ecosystem: Engineered > Bioreactor > Anaerobic > Unclassified | place: Washington, USA... | reverse complement strand
GCCTCCAGGTCGCTCTGGAAGGGCTGGCGGTTGCCGGAAAAGCAGATGACGCCGGGGACGCCGTGCTTGGCGGCGAGGTCGATGGACTCGCGCAGCTCGGCCTCGATGCGGTCGTGGTTGGAGCGCTTGTTCAGCCCGTCGGGGAGCGAGTTGTGGCCAATCATGCTGGCGACCACCAGCTTGTGTTTCTTGGCGGCGGCGACCACCTCCTCAAAGTCGGGGCCGCGCGCCCACATCTCGACGGCGGCGAAGCCGATCTCGCGGCAGAGGCCGAATAGCTCGTCGTGGGTCATGCCGGACGGCTTGAAGATGGGATAGCAGGCCGATTGCTTGATGCGCATGGGTGCCTCCTGATGGGATTGTGGCCTTATATACGCTGGTAGCGATAGAAACCATAGTTGAGCGGGCCGGGCAGCGCGATCTGAACGGCGCCGCCCGCGTCGAGGTCGGCGGCGAAGGACTCGCCGGAGCCGCAGAGATGCTCGAAGCGGTAGCGTCCGGGCGCCAGCCAGGCCAGCCGGAGGGTCGCGGCGGGGCGGTCGTTGAGCTCGCGCAACGCCAACAAGTACCCGTCGACCGCGCTGCGGCGCTGCGACTGGAAACCGGTCCAGGAAAAGCCGCTGGGCTCCTCGCCGATGGGGAGGATGGTCCCGGCGAAGAGGCGGTCCCGGTGCTGCTTATAGACGGCCACCAGCGGCTTGAGGGCGTCGCGATAGGCCTGGGGCAGCGCGCTGGCCTCGAACCAGGCCAGGGGCCGGGCGAACATGACCGAGGCCAACAGGTAGTCGGGCGCGTATTGGCCCGGCGCCAGCGGGTCGCCGGAGTACTTGTCCTGGTGCCGGGTGTTGTTCAGGAACTCGACGACCAGCCGCCCGGGATCGACATAATGCGCGAGTTGCCAGAGGTTGCGCAGGGAGCAGTGCGGCCAGTACTTGTGCCAGTCGGTGTAGCGGTTCTCCACAAAGAGCACGCCGTAGGGCATGGCCCCAAAGTAGCCCTGCCGCTGCCCGGCGGTGATGTCCAGCAACACGGTGGCCTGGCCGCCGGATTCCTGGATCACCCGCTCCATGCAGCGGCGGAGGTTGGCCTCGCCGCGCTTGGTGTTAAAGATGATCCCGTCCAGCTTGAAGTAGCGGAAGCCGTGCTCGCGGTAGAGGCCCAGGAGGGTCGCGGCGTCGCGCTCCCAGTTGGCATAGTCGTTGCTCAAGTCCACGTCATACCAGAGCCCCAGCTTGAACCCCTTGGCGCGAGCGGCCTCGGTGACGGGGGCAAAGCCGCGCGGGAAGCGTTGCGGGTGCGGGGTCCAAAAGTCGGGCTCTTCCCAATGGCCTTCCCAGCGGCCGCCCGGGGTGGCCGAGTTGGACGTGATCCCCTTTTGCCAGCCGTCGTCGGGGTGGAGCTGGTCCATCCCCATCTCGGCCAGCGAGTCCAGCTCGGCCAGAAGAAAAGACTCGCCCATGCGGGTGTCGCGGTTGCGGTCGCCCCAGTTGTTGTGCCAGATAATGTTGTCGCGCTCGGGGTCTGGGCGGCGGACGGCGCGCTGATACGCCTGCAACGCCTCGGCGCGACCGGCGTCGCCGTCGCGGTAGGGAAGCGCGGTGAACGGATAGCTGGCGCGGGGCGACGCCTCCCCCGCGCCCAGGCCCGCGAAGGTCCAGACATCGCGATCGATGAGCAGGTCGGCGGCGCTGCGGATGGGCCGAGCGTGGGGCAGCGGCGCCTCCTTCAGGAAGGCGAGCCCCTCGCCGGTCCGCTGGCTCTCCCAGAAGAAGAGGTTGCCGCGATAGGCCACCCGCTGGGCGATGGTCAGCAGGTCGCGCCGCGTGTGGCAGAGGTTGTCGTTGCGGTCGGTGACGTCCATGAGCGCGACGACGCCGAGGACGTGATGGACGTGCTCCAGCCGCATATAGTCGTTGAGGTCCAGGTAGGAGGGCTGCTCGCGGCCGGAGAAGTGCACCGGCTCCACGCCGGTGGCCACGTCCTTGGCCGGCCCGGGCGCGGCCACAGCGGGCGGCGTCCCCTCGATCTCCAGCCAGGTGGTGATGGCTGCAGTCTGCGGATAGACCTTGATCGCCGTGGTCAGCGCATAGTCGCCATAGTCGGCGCGGGCGCGGACCACCAGGGCGGGCAGCTCGACCACCAGAGCCTGCTCTTGCGCGGCGGCGATGGACACGGAGCGGCAGGGCGCCTCCACCGCGAACTCGGGACAGGGGGCCGGCCGGTCGCTGGGGACGAGCAAGAGCTCTCGGCCGGTCGTGAGATCGCGGAAGGAGGAGCTAACCAGGAGCCCGTTCTCGATGCGCCAGCGGCGCTCCAGACAGGCGTTGCCAACGGCGAGCTCGGCGCCCCCCCACTGGGCTTGACAATCCAGGTAACTGATTTGCATGCGGCCTCCTTAGGCGCGGGGATCCACGGTGATGACGACCCGGCGATAGCTCCGCAGCGGCGGTGTGCCGTGGTCGGTGACGGTGAGGATGAGGTGCAGGACCACGGGCGCGTCCACCGCTGGGGCGATCAGCGTCGCCTCTGCCCCCTCGGCTCCTTCGATGACCACCTCTCCGGCATAGGTGCCCGGATCGGGGTAGAGCCACCACCGATAGCTCAGGGCGTCGCCATCTGGGTCGACGGAGCCGGCGGCACTGAGGGGAACGACGGCGCCGGGCCGGACCACGGGCCTCGGGTCGCTGGCGAGCGCGGCGATGGGGGCGTGGTTGGCGGCGTCGGGCGGCTGCACGCCCCAGTCGAGGCGCGCCTGGAAATCGGCCTGGAAATCGGGCCGCCAGCGGTTGACGGTGGCGCGCTCGCTCTGCTGCCCGCGGTAGCGATCCTGCGCGTCCTCGAGCTGCGGGCCCGTCCCCGCGAAGCGGCCGCCCCAACAGCCCCAGGTGGGCTGCTCCGGGTCGCTCAGGCCGGTGGGCAGCAGGTAGAGAAAGGAGGGCGTGTCCCCCTCCTTGATGCCGGAAACGCGCCCCCAGGGGTCGCCGCCGCGGTAATTGGGGTAAGCCGCGCCGAGCGGGCCGTGGCCGTGGATGTTCTCCTCCACCCACTCCCAGGTCACCAACGAGGGGTCGCCGTCCTTGTAGATGCCCCGATAGATCTGGCGGCCGGTCAGGTAAAAGAGGTCAGGGTAGGTTGCCCGGATCCAGGGTCCGGTGCGGTCCTGATCGCCGATGGCATAGACGCGGCCCTTGCCCAGGAGCGCCGCGAAATCGGCCGGGCTGTGCTGCTGCTCGAGCCGCCAGAGGGCCTGGGCCAGCTCGTGGGGCCCGCCCCAGATGGTGAACCAGACGGGGCGGGGATCAGGCCGCTCCAATACCGCCACGATCCACTCCGAGCCGGGGCTGTCCTTGCCGGGGCCCACCTCGTGCCAGTCCCGGTGGCCGCCGCGGACCCCGTCCAGCAGCGCCTGGGCGCGAGGGTAGCGCGGGTCGTGGCGGGCCAGGTTGTCGCGCACCTCGGCATAGCAGCGGACGACGTGCTCGATCATGTCGGGGTTGCAGCCGTCGGTGTGCTTGGTGTAGGTGGCGATCAGCCCCTCGATCTCCAGGTCGTTGGCATAGTGGAGCAGGCGCACCAACGACTGGGTGTCGTCGGGCTCGCCCACGCCTGTCTGGAGCGAGCTGATATCGGTGAGCACCACCAGTCGCGTGCGGGTATCCGGGGTGTGGGCCATCTCGCTCCTATTCCCAGGGCCTGAGCAGGACCTTGGCGCATTGGTGGGAGGAGACCAGCTCCAGCGCCTGTTGCGCCTGGCTCATGGGCAAGACATGGCTGACGAGGTCCCTGACCAGGGGCGAGCGCCGGATGACCTGGAGCAGACGGGGATAGTCGGCGAGGTTATAGTGCCAGCTTCCGTGCAGGGTGAGCCCCTTGCGGATCATGTCGGGGCTGATCTTGATGGTCAGGTCGTCCTGGCACTCGCCGACAAAGGCCACCTGGCCGCGGCGGCGGGTCGCGTCGATGCAGAGGCGCTGCGCAGCGACCACGCCCGAGCAGTCGATGGCCTTGTCCACGCCGCGCCCGCCGGTCAGCTCGCGGAGGCGGGCCAGCGTCCCCTCGTCGCGGGGATCGAGCACGACCTCCGCGCCGAGCGCCAGGGCCTTTTCCACCCGGTAGGGGACCGACTCGACGGCTATCACCCGCGCGCCGCGGTAGCGGGCGTTGATCACGCCGCCCAACCCCACGGGACCGAGGCCGGTGATCAGCACTGTGTCAAAGGCGTCCACGGCCATGCGCTGGCAGGCGCCAAAGGTCGGCCCCAGCCCGCAGCAGGCCAGGGAGCCCAGCTCATCCGAGACGTCATCGGGAATGGGCAGCAGGAGCCAATCGGGCTTGAGCAGGTACTGGGCATAGGTGGCGCGCCCCTCGGTCCCCCCAGTGAAAGCGGCAAAGTCGGGCGCGTGCTCGCAGTGGATATAGTCGCCAGCCAGGCAGAGCGGGCACTTGCCGCAGGCATACAGCGGCATGACCACGACGCGATCGCCGGGCTTGACCTTGCCCGGCTGCGCCACCTCCTGCACGGCGCCGGCGGCCTCATGCCCCAGGAAAGCGTTGGGCCGCCCCGCCTGAAAGATCTTGTACTCGGTGCACATGGGGGCAACGGTGACCTTGACCAGGGCCCAGTCGGCCACGGGCCGCGGGTCGGGGACCTCGACGAGCTCGGCCTGCCGGACGCCGGTGATGACGACCTTTTTCATGGGCCTGACCTCCATATCCACGGGTGATGAGCAACTGGCGGCATTATACATCGTTCGGCGAGCCAAAGCAACGAGCCGGGAAGCGCCCGTTTCCCGTCGCCGCCGAAAGGGTGTATAATCCGGCTTCGAGTTCGTCAGGAGGTTGAACCATGTCGGCTGACCCCTTCCAAGATTTCTTCCAGGCCTGCCAGGATCTCCTCTCGGCGCAGGTCGAGGTGCCGCCCGAGGCGGCGCTCACCGTGCCGCCTCGCCGCGAGTTCGGCGACCTCTCCAGCAACGTGGCCTTTGTGTTGGCAAAACCTCTGCGTCGCGCGCCGCGGCAGATCGCGCAAGAGCTGGTCGCCAAAATCGACCCCTCCACGAGCCCCCTGGTGGCCAAGGCGGAAGTGGCTGGGGCCGGGTACATCAATTTCTACATGGACTATGAGGCTTTTGCCGCCCATGCGCTGGAGACCATCCGGGCCGAGGGGGCAGCCTATGGCACGTCCGAGCCGGAGAAGCGGCTGCGGGTGCTGGTCGAGCATACCTCGGTGAACCCCAACAAGGAGTGGCATATCGGCCACGCCCGCAACTGCGTGCTGGGGGATGTGATCGCGCGCCTCTATCGCCACGCCGGGCACGAGGTGGAGGTCCAGAACTATATCGACGACACGGGCAAGCAGGCCACGGACTCGCTCTATGCCCTGCGCTACTTCCAACCGGAGCCGCAGCCCGAGACCAAGTACGACCACTTTGTCGGCGAGCATTACGTCCGGCTGCACCGCATCCTGGGGCGGGAAGAGGACGCCCGCGCCGAGCTCAAGGCGCTGGAGGGGCAACCGCTGGAGGGGGAGGATGCGGCCAAGGCCGAGGTGTTGCGCGCCGAGCTGGCCCAGATCGCCGAGGTCAAGGCGGGGATCGTGGAGCTGATGCACCACGTGGAGCACGGCGAGTACGTGCAGGACATCTGCCGCGTACTGGACGCGCAGCTCCAGACGGCCTGGTCGTTGGGAGCTTCCTACGACCTGCTGAGCTGGGAGGGCGACATCGTGCGCTCCGGTCTGTTCCAGGAAGCCATGGACAAGATCAAGGGATCGCCCTATGTGTACGTCGCCGAGTCCGGCCCCAAGGCTGGCTGCTTGGTGATGAACATGACCGACTTCTGGGAGGGCGGCAAGGCCACCGAGGACGATGTGCTGGAAAAGGTGCTGGTGCGCTCCAATGGCATCCCCACCTATGAGGGCAAGGACATCGCCTACCAGATGTGGAAGTTCGGCCTGCTGGAGAACGACGTGCGCTTTCGGCTATACACGGTGCAGCCCGATGGCCGCGAGCTGCGGACCACCTGGCGCGAGGGCGAAGCCCGGCGCCGGCCCAAGGTGGATGTAGTGATCAACGTCATCGGCGCGCCGCAGAGCTACGCCCAGGCGGTGGTCTATACGGCGATGCGGGTGACGGGGCACGAGGAAGAGTACCGCAACTCGCGCCACCTGGCCTACGGCATGGTCTATCTGCCCAGCGGCAGCATGAGCGGGCGCAAGGGCATCGGCATCTCGGCGGACGAGGTGCTGCAATCCACCGTCGACGAGGCCTACGAGCGGGTGAAGGCCAAGCGCGCCGCCGAGCTGCCCGAGGACGAGATGCGGCGGATCGCCGAGGCGGTGGGGCGCAGCGCCGTGCGCTATTTCATGGTGCAGTTCAACCCCTCCAAGGACGTCCTGTTCGAGATCGACCAGGTGCTGAGCCTGGATGGCAACACCTCGTCTTACCTGCAATACGCCAACGTGCGCACCGAGTCGCTGATGCGCAAGGCCGCCGACGAGGGGCTGGACATGGCGGCGATCTGGCAGGAAGCGGGGTCGCTCCAGCTTTCCGAGCTGGCGGACGAGGAGAAGGACCTGGTGAGCGCGCTGGCGCGGTACCCGGGCGTGATCGCGCGGGCGCTGGCGGCGCTGGCCCCCAATATCCTCACCGACTATGCCTTCGAACTGGCGGGGCTATTCACCCAGTTCTATCACAAGTGCGCCGTACTCAAGGCCGAGACGCCCGAGCTGGTGCGCCGCCGCCTGGCGCTGAGCCGGGCCACCAACCAGGTGTTCATGAACACCTTTGGGATACTGGGGCTGGACAAGCTGGACGTGATGTAAGCCAAAGGGCCGGGGCAAGTCGCCTCGGCCCTCTTCTTTTCCCCTTCGGGGCGCGCGTCGATGGGCCGATTGCTAGTGCTTGACCGCCGGGCCATTGAGCGGCTCGGCCCGCCCGTTCGTCGCCAGCTTGCCCATGATCCACTCGCGCACTTGGTCTTCTTCTTCCTCGGTCAAGCTCAACTGTGCGGTGCGGCAGAGGTTGATGGTGTTCTGCACCAGAGCCTCGCCCAGCCGCTCGGGGCGCTCGGGCGGGTCGTTGCCGAAGCGATAGCCCATGTAGCCCAGGCCGACGAGCACGAAATTGATGTGCGAGCGGGCCACTGGCGCGCCGCGCTCCACGCAGCGATCGCGCACGGTCTTGGAGGTGCGGGTGAGCTGATAGCCGCGCTCGTTGATCTCCCGCGCCAGCTCGCGCAGCAGCACCGCATAGTGCTCGGGCAGGAGATAGGGGGTATCGGTGAGCTGGTGCACCTTCCAGGCCAGCGGGGCCAGCTCCGGGTACTTGGCCGCCAGCGCATCTTGCGGGGCCACGATGGGCGCCTGATCCGGCCTGGCTTCTTCATGGGCAGCGCCATTCATGGCGGCGGTCCCGTTGGGCGCCGCATGGCGCGCAGGGTCATAGACATAGCCGGGAGTGACCGGAGAGAGCTTGAGGCCCTGGAGGTCCAATTGCTCCAGCAGCGACTTGAAGGTGCCGGCGCCGAGCCAATCGTCGTTGGAGACGCGCTCCTGAAAGTGCTGGACCATGGCCTGGGCCAATTGGGCCATGGTGACGGGAGCCTTGGCGGCCGAGACCGTCGTTTTGAGCCAGGCCGAGAGCTCGGCGCGCGGGTCGGCGGGGAGCAGGTCGGCGGCGGCCTCTTCCGTGGCGCCGGGCTCGGCGGCCGCTTGGGCGGGCACGGCCCTGGCCACCCGCCAGGGGTCCTCTTCCACGATGCGCAGGTCGCTGCGCCGCGCCACCAGCGCCTCGGTGAGGCGCCGTAGCGAGTAAAAGCCAAGCCAGTGGATGCTCTGGCGGAACTCGGCGAACTCTTTGTACACCGCGGGCAACTCGCTGGCCTCGATGCCCTCGGAAGGGGCGGCCACCTCCCAGATCCGGGCGGCCATGCGGTCGAGGATGCCGGCGGTGGCCTCGCTGATCTCGTCCAGGTGAATCTGCGGGCCCTCATCCTCCTGGTAGCGGATACCCAGGGCGTCGTGCACAAACTCGTCTTGCGAGATGAGATAGTCGCAGGAGGCCTTGTAGGCGGGGGAGACATAACCCACCGAGAGCACCGCGTTGCAGCGGTCGTGCCGGCGCAGGCGCAAGAGCACTGGCGTAAAGTCGGCGTCGCCCGAGAGGATGATGAACTCGTGGAGGTAGGTGGACTCGTGCAGCGAGTCCAGGATGTCCATCACCATATGGATATCGGTGCTGGTCTTGCCGCGCGCCGTGAGCGGCGGGCAATCGATCACCTCAAAGGCGGAGCGGATGAAATAGGGGCGAAAGCCGGAGAACTTGTGGGGGTTCATGTAGCAGCGCCGGATCAGGATGCGCCGCTGGGCGGGGCCCACCCCCGGATAATTGCAGGGCATCTGCTTCTCCAGCCAGGTCAGCCAGCGCTCGGGGTTGGTGGCGAACTCGGCGGCAAAGCTGGGGTCCTGTTGCTCCAGGCCGATCTGAATGTTGTCAAAGTCCACAAAGAGCGCCGCGCGGATATGGCGCGGCTCGGTTTCCGGCAGGCTCATGGTGGTCCCCCTTTGCAGGCCACAAAGCAGGTGGTGGCCGATGGCGTCGGCATGATGCTTTGCGTCGCCCACATTATACGCCCGAGCGCTGACTGGGCGCAAACCCGCGCCCCGGCTGGCCCGCGCCGGCGCACCGTGTTATACTGAGCGCAGCAAGAGCAACCGAGGGAGGGCAAGCTATGAAGATCAGCGACATCCAGGTTTATCCCGTCAGTCGCGGGCCGGGGCGCGGCAACCTCTGTTTCGTGGTGGTGGATACCGACGAGGGCGTCTACGGCGTGGGCGAGGTGGGGCTCACCGGGCGGGAGTTGGCCATCGTCGGCGCGGTGGAGCACCTCAAGCCGGTGCTGCTGGGCCAGGACCCCTTCCGCACCGAGCATCTCTGGCAGGTGATGTACCGCGGGGGCTTCTTTCCAGCCAAGCATCTGATGGCCTCGGCCATCTCGGGGGTTGACATTGCCCTATGGGACATCAAGGGCAAAGCGCTGGGCGTGCCGGTCTATACCCTGCTGGGCGGGCTGGCGCGAGACAAGGTCGTCTGCTATCCCCACACCGGCGCGGGCGATAGCCGCGACCCGCAGTCGCTGGTGGAGGCCTGCCTTCGGGCCAAGGAGGAGAGCTGGAAATTCGTGCGGTTCAGCGTGGGCTACGCGGACAACGTCCTGGAGCCGCGCCGCGCCGTGCTGGACACGATCCGGCGCTTCCGGGCGGTGCGCGAGGCGGTGGGCGACGAGATCGAGATCGTCTTTGACGTGCACACGCGGCTCGATCTGCCGGATGCGCTCTGGCTTTGCGAGGAGGTCAAGCCCTTCCGGCCCTTCTTTATGGAGGACCCGCTGCGCAGCGAGGATCCCGAGTCGTACCGGATGTTGCGGCTGCGCACCACCGTGCCGCTGGCGGCGGGGGAGCAGTTTAGCAGCAAGTGGGAGTTTCGCGCGCTGATCGAGAACGAGTGGATCGACTATGCCCGGACGGACCTGTGCATCGTGGGCGGGCTGACCGAGGCGAAAAAGATCGCGGGGTGGTGCGAGACGCACCACATCAAGATGGCGGTGCACAACCCCTTGGGGCCGGTGAGCACGGCCGCGTGCCTGCACTTCAACCTCTCCTGTCCCAACGTGGGGGTGCAGGAGCAGCCGGCCAAGCCGGGGATGGTGCTCACCGACGTGGTGCTGAACCAGCCCGAGTGGGCCGATGGCTACCTCTTGCCGCCGCAGCGTCCGGGGTTGGGGATCGCATTCGACCGGGAGGCGGCCAAGCGCCACCCGGCGCAGATGTCCGAGCGCACACACCTGCGCCGGGCGGATGGGTCGTTCACCAACTGGTAAGCTGGGACGAGTCGGGTCGGCCCCCTCAGGGGGCCGACCCGTGTCCATGACTATCCCACCTCGAAGGTGTTCGCCTCGTCGGGCGTGGACGGGGTCTGGTACTCCTCGTCGCCCTCCTCATGGACGGCAAAGCTGGGGAGCACAAAGGCCATGCGCAGCGTGACGATCTCGTGGGGCTTGAGCGCGATGGTCACCCGGCGCCCCTCGTGTTGCAGGTCTTGCACGGGCAGCAGCCGCTCCAGGTGGTCGGTCCGCTCGGCGAAGCGGAGGCTGTGGGCCAGATCGAGGGTGGCGGTGGTGGCGAGCCCCGCGGTCTCGTAGAGCCGCACCACAAAGGGCGAAAACTGGCCCCAATCCTCGTGCTCCATCTTGACCGCCGTCACCACCACGTTCTCCTGGCCGACCTTGAGGAAGGCGAACTCGGGCGAGACGGCCTGTTGCTGGCCGGGGACGCCCCAGGGCCGCACCAGCCCGGCGCGGCGCATGGGCTGGCGGGCCAGCAGCGGATAGTTGACCTCGAAGCCCTGGCGCACCGTGGCGGCCTGCCAGTCGGCGCCGTGGGGATAGAGGGCATAGCTTACCTCGTGGCGCCCCTCGTCGGCCAGCGGGTCCAGGTCGGGGATGCCGCGCAGCAGGGTCATGCGCATGGTGTTCCCCTTGATGTCAAAGGCATAGCGGCAGTCGTTGAGCAGGCTGGCGCCCTGGCGCTGGTTGGAGAGGTCGATCCAGTACTGGGCGTGGCACTCGTCGCCGTTGGCCGGGCGGACCACCGAGCCGAAGGGCTGCTCAAAGGTGGCGACGCCGCCCACGACGCTCAGCGGGAAGGCCACCTTGAGGGTGCAGTCGCGCTCGTGCCAATCGAGCTTGGCGTGGAAGGCGACGCGCGGCGCCCCCGCCACAAGGCTGATCTCTTGCTCGAAATACGAATCCTGGTAGCGATAGCCAACGCGCACCGTGGCGCGCACCGGCCCGCGCTCAACCAACTCGACATAATCGGGGCGATCTAGCGCCGCCACGTCGTCGGTCAGGGCGATCATCCAGCCGCTGGATTGGCCCGCCTCCTCGCGGATCGCCTGCAGCACGTTGGCGGGGGCGGCGAGGGTTTCGCGTCCGGCGCGCCGATCATAGATGCTGGTCACCTGGCCGGTGGCGCGGTCCACGCGCACGGCAAAGAGGTCGCTGGCGAGCTGGAAGGCGGCGGGCGTCTCCACCACGCGCACGCCTGGCTTGGCGGCGGCGTCCTCGAAGGCGCGGAAGAGCTTGAAGCCCATCGGGGGGACGTCTTGCGTCACAAAGAGGACGTCGGCCAGCCAGAAGTGGCCGTCCTCGCGGGTCGCCAGCACTTGCGTGGGCATGGCGGCGCCGCGCCCATCGCGGATGACCAGGTTGGACGGCGGGGCGGCGAGGCGCAGGGTGGCCTGCACCGACTCGCTGCGGCTCCAGGCCAGCGGGTTATAGACCATCACCGGCGTCCCCTCGCCGCGGGTGTCCACGCGGGCGCTGATCTCGCCCAGGGCGTGGTCGAGGATGGTGGTCATCTCGGCGGCCACCCAGTCATAGTCGCGGGCGTTGTCCTCGAAGACCTGGCCGCGGCAGGTGCCGGGGAGCTCGTCGTGGAACTGGTGGCGGAGCACCAGCTTCCAGGCCTTCTCGAAATCGACGCGCGGGTAGGTGGGCTTGCGCTGGAAAAAGGTGGAGAGGGTGGCAAAGCGCTCGGCGGTGAGGAGCTGGTTCTCCGCCTGGCGGTTGCGTTGCTTGTTGCGCGACTCGGAGGAGCACGAGCCGGCAAAGTTGCCCTCCCCTGGATCGCTGACCCAGGGCATGCCCAGCTCGCCCTGATAGTCCACCAGATCGGTGCGGGGTTCCAGCACCTCGGCGAAGAAGCGGCGCGGATCGGCGTGCACAAAGCGCGGCGCGCCCGGCTGCGCGCGGAGGTCCTCCAGCGCCGCCAGGTCCTGCTCACGGGGGCCGCCGCCGTGGTCGCCGCGGCCGTAAAAGACCATCATCTCCCTGGCGCCCCAGGCCTCCCATTGCTCCAGGCGCTCGACCATGTGCGGGCCGATGGCGCCGCCGTAGCCAAAGACGGGGCTATAGGCCAGCACCTTGCTGCCGTCGGGACCTTTCCACCAGAAGAAGGGCGTGTCCTTGGGCATCCCGCGCCCGAACATCAGGTACTTGATGCCGCAGCCGGCCAGGATGCTGGGGAGCGTGTTGGTGTGGCCGGAAAAGGCGTCGGCGGCCCAGGCCGTGTCGATCTCGACGCCCAGCTTGTTGCGCGCATAGTCCGATCCGACGAGGTGCTGGCGGATCATGGCCTCGCCGCAGGGCATGGTCTGATCGTATTCGGCCCAGCCATCGGCGGCGAACCAGCGCCCCTCGGCGATGCGCTCCTTGATCGCGGCGAAGAGCTCGGGGTACTCGCGCTCCATGGCCTCATAGAGCGCCATCTGGCTTTGCACAAAGGTCAGCTCGCCGTCTTGCTCCATGAGGTTGAGCACGCCGCGAAAGGTGTCGCGTCCCACGCGGTGCACGGTCTCGTTCCAGCGCCAGCGATAGGCGAGGTCGATGTGGGCATGGCCCACCAGGTGGATGGTGAAGCGGCTGTAATCGGGCATGATCCCTCCTCAAATAACGTTGCCGCAGTGTACCACAGGGCGGCGGCGGGGACAAGCGGAGGGGATGCATTTGACCGGCGGCGCTGCCCGCGTATAATACCGCTCATGGGTTTCTATGCGGGCGGGCAGACCGCCTTGTGTGACAAGTCATCTCGGAGAGGATAGCGACATGGCCAAGAAAAAGTCTCGCAAGAGCGTGCAGCCACGGCGGCCCGCAGCTACCAGAGCGGCGGCGCCTGCGGCGCCCGTAGCGCCAGAGCCCGCGCAGCCGGCCAATCTGGCGGAAGAGTATCACTATGTCATCACCGACCTGAAGCGCATCGGCTTGCTGGCGGCGGCCATGTTCGCGCTGCTGGTCGTCCTGGCGCTGGTCTTTGGATAGAGCGGCCGGGGCCGGCTCGGCCCCTGCTTAGCGGGTCGAAGCGGCGGGAAGCGGGACGACGAGGGTAATCACTGTCCCCGACCCTGGCCGCGAGGCGATCTCTAGCGTGCCGCCCAGTAGCGCGGCACGCTCTTTCATGTTAACCAGGCCAAAGCTGCCGCGCTGGTCATAGCTCCCCTGGACCTGCTCGACGTCGAATCCCCTGCCATTGTCCCGTACAACGACCAGCAGTGCGGCCTCGTAGGCGGCAGCCCGCACCGAGATCGTCTCCGCGCCCGAGTGCTTGCGAGCATTGTTCACCGCCTCCTCGATGATGGCAAAGATGGCGCTTTCCACCTGCCCGCCCAGCCGCTGCGGCGGCTCTTCCACATCCAAATGCAGCCTGATCCCCTCGTCCTCGCGCAGCCGGGCCGCATATTGCTCCAGCGCGCCGCGCAACCCCTGGCTTTCCAGGGCCAAGGGGCGCAGCTTGAACAGGGTGTTTCGAATCTCGCGGGTGGCGCGGCGGGCCATCTTTTCCAGGTCCCCGATCTCGTCGGCGACGCGATCCGGTTCTCGCTCGAGGATGAGCTGCAAATAGTTGAGCCGCATCGCCAGGGCCGAGACGGTCTGGGTCGGCCCGTCGTGCAGCTCGCGGGCCAGCCAGCGTCGCACCTCCGCCTCGCTTTCGATGATGCGGTCCTTCTCCTCCTCCTGTCGCTGGTAATAGCGGGCGTTCTGCAGGGCGATGGCGGCCTGGTTGCCCAGCGTGGCCAGGAAGATCATCTGCTCGGCCTGGTAGGCCTCAGGGCGCGCCGAGGCGAAGAGGAGGGCGCCAAAGAGGTCGAAACCGGCGCGGAGCGGCACTGCGGCGGCGGAGCGTAGGTTCCTGAGCGAGGGAAGGGCGCCCAACTCGGGGTCCAGCCCGGGATCGGCAACGACGCGCGGCTCCCCGGCGCTGACTAGTTCGGCCAGCAGCCCCTGCCTGGCTTCCAGCACCTGCCCAGCCTCGTCCTCCGAGAGCCTTCGGCTCGCCGCGATGCGCAGAGGGCCGGGACCGCCGGCCTCGTCGAAAAGCAGCACCAGGCCAGCGGTCTCGTCCTGCTGACCCGCCAAATCCCGCAGCCCGAGCAGCGCCACGTCCAGGATCGCATCCAGCACCCGGCCATAGTCCAGGGTGGCGCTCAACGCGCCGGTCAGCTCGTACATGGCCCGGGCCTGTTCCTCGGCGAGGCGGATGCGGTCCCGGCCCTGCTGCTCCAGAGCTTGGGCGCGAGCTCGCGCCAGGCGCCCCAGCTTGACCCCAACGACCAGCAGGCAGGCCAGCAGCCCCAGCCAGCCGATGAGGCGCGCCACCTCTGCGGAGGTGGCCGGTCCATCGCGGCCGGAGAGCGAGAGGGCGACCCAGAGAAGGCTGGTCAGGAGCGCCGGGGCTCCGCCAGCCCAGCCGCGGCGCAGTGAAGCCACCAGAACCGGGATCAGCATCAACAAGGGCAGCGGGCTGTCGCCACGCCCGCTCGTCCAGGCCAGCGCGCCGATGAGGAGGACGTCGCCCAGGGCGGTCGGTTGGTCGAGATGTAGTGGGGCGGCGCGCCGTCGGGCCAGGATGGCGAGGGCCGTGTTGTAGGCGATGGCGATGGCGGCGATGGCGACGAACGGCAGGGAGAGCTCGGTGGGAGGCAGGAGGGCGAGGAAGAGGGCTATGGCGAACAGGAGCCAGCGAAGCTGGACGAGAGACCAGTCGAGCTCGAGTTGCCGAGCCAGCCTTGCCGACATGCCTTGTTCTCCTGACGCGATCCGTTCGGTGTAAGGAGACCCCTTCGGGGGGCGGATGGACACATCCACCTGTCGAGGATTATACGGCAGCCCGCCGGCGTGTCAAATGGGAAAAGCCGCCAGCAAGGTGGCGGCTTTGAGAGAGGCCAAGATGTCCTTGGCGCGAAAAGTGGGCGAGAGAGGGCTCGAACCTCCGACCTTGCGGATGTGAACCGCACGCTCTGACCAACTGAGCAAAAACGCCCACTGTAGACCGTATAGGTATGTCCCTGGGTGTACCCATGCGCTCTGAGGCTCCGAAACCCGCCAAAGTACCCACAAGGCGTGAGGTAGCGCCTTTTTGCCGCCGAAAGAGCCCTGATCCAGCCAGATCGGACACAAGCGCGAGCTGGCCGTGGCGACGGCGCTGCGATGCCTTCCCACTTCCATTATAGCATGGGTTGTCAATAGGTCGGGCGCGAGTGGGGCTTTTGGGGTAGTTGTTCACCCTCCAAGCCGTGCAGTAAGGTCAGCAAGTTCGCGCCTCAACTCCGCCAGCTCTTTTTGGATCGCCTGCAATTCCGGGTCCGGCGCCTGAGCAGGCGGCGACATGAACCAGGTTGCCACAAAGCCGGAGACGATGCCGAATAGGCCGACCCCGCTGATCATGAGAAGGGCCGCGACCAATCGCCCCTCTGCGGTGACCGGATAGCGGTCGCCGTAGCCGATGGTGGTGATGGTGACGAGGGACCACCAGATGGCGTCTCCGGGAGTGCGTATATTAGCCTCCGGCGACTTTTCCACGCTGAGGATGGCGATGCTCGTCGAGATCACCAGCAGCACGGACGCGAACAATGCGGTCAGGAGGCCGCTCCGCGCCCGTCTGGTCAAGACCGCTGTGGACATGAGCCGCGCCGAGCGAGCCACCCGCAGGATTCGCAAGATGCGCACGACGCGCGCTGCCCGGGCGAAACGGAAAAAGCCGGCGGCGGGGATGCTGGAAACGAGGTCCAGCCATCCCCAAGTCAGGAGGTATCTGCCCCGGTTCTTGGATCGCCACAGGGTGAAGACGAAGTCCAGGAAGAACAGGCCGCAGATCGCCCAGTCGGCATACATCAGGATCTGCTGACTGGCAGGGTCGAGCGGGATCACGGCCTCGATCGCCAGGGCGACGATGGCGAACACGCTGAGGACGAGAACGACGATAAGGTAGAGCCGGGGCGTTTCCAGCTCGTTCATGCACAGCTCCTTTGATCATTGCGGTGCGACCCGGTCCGCATCATTGCTACGATGTCCTGATCCTATTGCCCGCCACGAAGCCCAAAAGCCCTGCCAGGACGATGCCCGCCAGGGCGATCAGGCCCGAAACCGCCCGGACATAGTCGTTCGCGGGCTTCAGTTCGGCAAAGCTGGCCGTGGTGAAGGCGTCAAGGATGTAGAGCATGTGCTGGAAATAACTGTACCATCCTCTCTGCCATTCGTTCGATAGGCTGCGGTAGGTGGAGAGGTTGTCGCCGGTCCAGCGCAGGCCACCCAGCGCGCCCACCAGCGCGGGACCGGCGACGAACAGCAGGACGCCGATCCATCCCAGCACCCGCCAGACGTTCTCGCCATAGTCGCACAGAAACTCGGTAAGCCAATCACCGAAGGCTCCAAGCGCACTAGAGAGCGCATTCAGCCACTTGCGTTCGGAGAACGCATCCTTGGCCTGGAACCATGCCTGCATCTTTTCCATGCGGCGCTCTTTGCGATAGGCTTTGCTCGAGGCATCATAATCGCCTAGGTCATCGAAGTTCTGTTTGAGGGCGAGGTAGGCGTATCTAGCCTCTCCATAAAGACCTGCTCGCTGAGCTATGCCGAATCGTTTGTCTCCGGCTTCAAGTTCCTCGCCGATCGCTCCGCCAAGCTGTTCCCATCGCATCCTGGTTTTGTCCAGGCAAGCATTGGCCCAGAACGTATGATCCAGTGCACAGGTAGAGAGATCAACACCCTGGAGTCTGGCGGATGTCAGCTTGGCTCCCTGGAGCTGAACGTCAGACAAGTCTGCGTCCTGAAGTTGAGCTCCGGACAGGTCAGCGCCTTGAAGCTGAGCGAAGATCATGGCAGCGTCCTGGAGTTGCGCACCACACAGGTTGGCACCTTCCAGATGGGCAAAGGCCAGATTAACACCTTGCAGCCGGGCGGCTATCAACTTAATGCCTTTGGTCTGAGGGCTATACCAAGTAGGGTATGCAGACAAGATCGCCCGCTTGGCCCAGATCATCTCGCAGTCAAGGGCGGCGCCTGATAGATTCGCTCTTCTGCCTTTGAGAACAGGTAGCGTCAACCTGTTTTCTGGATCTTCCTTGATCAGCCTGAGCACGATTTCAGTCTTCTGTTCTGATGTTGCCCTGTCGAGTTCATCGTAGACTTCCAAAGGCACGTGATACGCTGCCGAGGTGGTTTCTGCCTCCATCAATCCTCACATCCGCTGAATCAAAGACCGGCATCAGCTGGCCAAATCTCACGAACTCTTGACCCACGGAACACCCTTACCAGCACGCGCAACCGGGCGGTTTACGGCAAGTATAGCTTCGCGAAATGCAGGAATCGCCGCAAGGTTGGCCCGTGGTGCAGTGCTTGCAGCAAGCTTGCTGTTGCGGCGGCGCTGCGGGAATGGGGGTGCTGACAGGCGCCGGCGCGCGCATCGGCAGCGCAGCTGGGACGCTCGAGGCGATCAGGCTATCGTGCATCCAGCCCGCGGTCCCCGTTTCGGGGCAGCGGATCCTATACCACTCGCCGTGCCGCTCGTAGACCTCAACTTCTGTCCCTCGTTCGAGCTGGCCCACGACCCTTGCGCTGCTTTCAGGGGTGGCCCGGACGTTCGCCACGGATTGAGCCGCAACGAACATCAGCTTGGGGACCGTGGCAGCTGTCGGGGCAGTATGCAGCACTGACTTGGGCGTATCGGTGGAGATCGCCCCGGACTGCTGCATACGCGTCATTGTCGGTTGTCGGATGGCGTTTGCGCGCGTCTTGGTCGGTTGGACGGTAAAGCGAAACATAAGCGTGGCGGTCGGCCTGCTGGTGGACCTGACGATGGATGTGGGCCAACTTGAGACGGCGGCTTTTTCACGCGATGACTTGTCGCCTGATCCACCGGCCAGGGCGACCAGCGCCAAGACGAATAGGATAGTTCCACAACCGCAGGAATCCGATTTTCGCGAGCGGCTCATTGGCTTCCCCTTGTTGTGTTAGGGTGATTCCTTTCCAGTTTCGGAGTATCCTAGGGGCATACCGGATCGCAGACCGAGCAAGCGCCGTACCCGTGGCTGGTCGCCCAGGAGCAGGTCACGGCATGGGCGCTGGAATTGAGATACCGGCATCCCCAGCGATGATACTTGGTCCCCGTATCGGTGATATAGACAGTTCCGCCGGTGCCGAGGGTAGGCGTCCAGGTCCGAGTGAACGCTGGGGTCCGCGTGAGCGTGCAGGTCGCGGTGTTCGTGCGCGTGGGCGTCCAGGTCCCGGTGACAGTAGGCGTCCAAGTCCCCGTCGCCGAAGGAACGTGCGTCGGCGTCCAGGTCGAGGTTGGCGCCTCTGTAGCACTCGCCGTCGCCGTGGGCGTCCAGGTCGAGGTTGGCGTTTCCGTGGCCGTCGGAGTCGGCGTCCAGGTACCCGTCTCTGTGGGCGTGGCCGTCGCCGTTTCGGTAGGCGTCAACGTCACGCAAGCGCTCCACAACCCGCGCTCGGCCTCTCGCGCCTCCTGCTGCAACTGCACGAACAGGTCCGCGAAGGCCACGTCCGGCGGGTAGGTGTAGGCGAAGGCGTATCCCTGGCGCACCAGCTCGGCGTTGACGAAGACCTCGTCCGGGCCGCTGCCGACATAAACGTAGCGCAGCAGCCGGCCGTAGCGATCGGTCTCGGAGACGTCCTTGACCAGCTTGACCCACTGATTCAAGACCAGCTCGGCGTTCTTTTGCTTGGCTTCCCAGGCGTAGCAGTCGCCCGACATCTCCGGCGTGTCGATGCCGATGTAGCGCAGCCGCTGGCCGTTGGCAAGCTCAACGGTGTCGCCGTCGATGATGCGGGTCACCAGGAAACGGTCGGACGGGGTCGGCGTCTCGGTGACGGTGGCCGTGACCGTGGCGGTCTCGGTCACCGTGGGCGTCGCTGTGGCCGGGGCGCTGTTCCGCAGCAGAAGCGGTAGATAGGTCTCAGCGGAGACATAAGGCGCCACTACCAACACAGATAGCATCAACAATACGATGGCACAAGCATAGCGCCTGGTCATTGTACCTCCCATGCTAAAGACTACCTGATCAGTTGAAACGGAGGCGACCGAGGTCACACCCGGCAAGCATCACTTTGCCAGCGTCGCATCGGCACTCGACCAGACGATTCAGCAGCTGCGATGCTCGCCTTTGCGTAACCTCGACAACTTGGCTGCGATGCGCTCCTTGGTCCGGGCCGTCTCTGCCTCATCGAATTCCGCTGCGATGAGCACATCGTCGCGAACCTCGACCCGCAACCAGTGTCCCTCCTTGGTTCCCACCGGCAGCTTTTTCCGGTCAACGACCAATTGCTCCTCCTCGTCACCTACCAAGATGACGGCCTTCTGTCCCTCAAATCGGTCTACCACAGCTTTCGTGTTCATTATCTCACCTCGAAATCTATATTTCGCGTGGTTCGCTGACCGGCTATAGTCGCGGTCACCACGATACGCCAGGTTCCGGGCGTGGTGCGCGTGCCCACCTTCCATCGCCAAGTGGCCACACCACTCCCATCCGCGTTCTGCGGACCCAGGCCCGCAGCTTCGCTTGCTCCGCTCTTGTAGTATACGGTGATGGTGCAAGCTGCCCCAGGCGCCGTCTTGATGGACAACGTGGCATTCGCGCCATGGTCTATAGGGCTGGTGAGCGAGAGCACTTCAATGGTCGGAGCCGTTGGTTTCGCCGTCGTTGGCACAGGAGAAGGCGCAACTGGGACTACGGGCGAAGCCTTCGCCTGGGATTGTTTGGCCGCAGCGACTCGGTAGCTGCTGCCATTTGAGGTGACAACGATCGTCCCATTTACGTCGGTCCCGTAGACCGCTGCCCCCGCCCTTTCCAGCGCAGCGATGGTCTCCGGATGCGGATGCCCATAGCTGTTGCCTAGGCCACAGCTATAGATGGCGACCTCGGGCTCCACCTCGGACAGGAATGAGCTCTGTGAGCTCGTTCGGCTCCCGTGATGCGCCACTTTGAGAATGTCCGCGCCGACCTCCAGGTTGGAGCCGAGAATGCTTGCCTGACCTTCGGGCTGAACATCTCCGGTGAAAAGAAATGCCACCTGCCCATGCACAAGGCGCAACACGAGTGATTGATCATTGAGGTCGCTGCCTGCAGGATCCTGAGGATGCAGCACATGAAACGATAGGCTCCCCAACTGCAGTACGTCACCTTGCTTGGCTTCCGTGTAGATCGCTCTCGCGTCAGCGATGGCGTCCAGGAACCGTTCGTAAGTCGACGTGGTATGCATCACGCCGTTCGTCACCACTTCGTCTACAGGGAACGCTCGCAGCACTTCCACCAGACCGCCGATATGATCGGCGTGGGGATGGGTAGCGACGACCAGCGTTAATGCCTGCACGCCCTGAGAACGAAGATACGATACGATTCCTGTGTCCGTGTCCCCGCCGTCAATCAGGGCTGTCTTGCCCTCGGGTGATTTGATGAGTATCGAATCACCTTGACCGACATCGACGAAATGGACCTCTAGGTTTCCCGCTATCACAGGCGCCGGTGCTGGCATCTGAGTGGGCGGCGCGGCGGGCATGCTCTCCGCCAATAGGGTACCATGAACCCAGCCCTCGGATGCCAACAAGCTACAGGTAACCTTGCACCAGTCGCCCTGGCGCTCGATGACCTGCACCAGCGTGCCGCGGGGGATAGCGCCAATGACCGGTGCGCTTTCGGATGGGCCGCTGCGCACGCGTGCCGTGATTTCGGCCGATACGAACATCTCTTGATGGGCTGTAGCTTCTGTGGGGGATGCGGTGGGCTCTTGCGGCTCATGAGGGACCGCAGGCGATAACTCTGCAGCGGCTATTGACGGGGATTGTGATTCGGTGGGTTCCGGTGTGCCTGTCGGCCCTATTGTGCTCGCCATCTCGACCGTGTTCGAGGGGGATGGCGAATTCGTGGGCCTCGGCCCAATCGGGGTGGGCGTGTTCGCACGTGCAACTGCCTTCGTGGGTGTTCTGGCGAGCCCCTCTGCCTTGTCTTTGCCAGGCACAATCAGTGCGAAGAGAAGGCAGATAGAGAGCACGCCACCAATGACGAGGAGTGCCCCCGCGAGAACTGCCCCTATTCTGACGGTCTTGCCAGACGGTTGGTTGGATCCGGCCAGCGCCTTGCCCCAGCGCTTTTTGGCCTGAATCTTGAGGCTATCGCCGGAGCCGGTGATGGCCTTGCGCAGCGCCCTTTTCACCCGACGCTGCTGACGCGACAACATCCGGGCCATGAAAGATTTGCGCTTCGTCATGGCGACCCCTTGCGAGTTGCCCGGCGCGCGCAGCGATCGGCGGCGTCGGTTGGGCTTCCGGGAAGAAAGCCCCTTTCAACGATGAAGGCATGACTGCTCTTTCACATTCCCACGATCTTGCTTTTTATGAGATTTTAATCTACAATACCACCAGCCCCATCAAGATGCAAAGTTGCACGATGAGCGATGGAACAAAGCAAAGTTGACCTTCTCAACGCACTCAGCCCGAATCAGCTAGGCGAGACCATCGCAGTCGCGCAGCCCGATACAGCGTTATTGATCCGCCTGTGGGAGCGCCTGGACGCCGAGGGCCGCGAACTGCTGATCAAGGTTGCGCTGATGATGAGTGTCGTTTCTTGCAGTAGCGAGCCAGCATAAGGATCACCTCTTGGTCCTCTTGGGGCAGGGACTCGAACAAGCCCGCGAGCTCCTCTGTCTCTTTTTGCCTGCGCGACACCCCTAACGCCACCGCCAAAAAGGCCTCGAGGGAATAGCCCAGCGCCTCCGCCAGCGCCGCCAGCGTGTCCAGCCCTGGCGCGACTTGTTGCTTCAGGATCCTGCTGACCGACCCCGCCCCCAATCCGGCCCGCGCGGCGAGGTCGCGCCCGCTCAGTCCCTGACTGACCCGTTCGTCGTCGATCAGCCTGATGATCCTGGACAAGCCACCGGAAATACCCATAGACCCTCCCCAGTCTCCCCCGATTCATCCCCAACATATTGACAAGTTAGCCCTGATCGTGTATAATAGCAAATGGGACAGTGCCGCTTCTTTCAGACAGCGGCCCTTCTTTGGCCCTCGGTGCATCTCAAAGGGATCAATTCTGCACCAGTTAGGAAAGGAGGTGATGACCATGGCGACGGCGCGATCGGCTGACTGCAAGCACGTTTTGATCGACCCCGCCACCCATCTGCGCCTGACCTTGCAGGCCTCCCTGCGTGGGCGCAAGGTGCATCAGCTGGCGGACGAACTGATGAGCAAGGCCCTGGATGACCTGGAAGGGGAGCCCCTGCGGGTTCCCGGACAGCTTTACCTGTGTGCCGGCCGTGAATACAAGCATCGGCTGGCTGAACTGCAAGCCGCTCTTCCTTCCATTGTACCACAGAAGGGCCAGGTTGTGATCGAGAACTCGGGGAGGTAGGACAAGTGGGGCACGCAAGATGGCGCGAGACTGACCAGCAGCCGCGTTTCCCGAACCGTGTTGCTGGCCGCATACGAGAACGCGATGGCGTGGTTAGCCATAAGCGAATGGCATCAGGAGCAGGCCCGGCAGGCGGCGCGGATGGCCGCGCAGACGCTGGCCTGGGCGCTGGCGCACCCGGAGCAACCCGCCGACTTGCCCGTCCGGGCGTTGCGCCGCTGGATCGCCCAGCAGTCGGCCCAGGCCAACTGACGGGCGGGCGGGGGCCAGCGCGATGAACGGCTACGGCCCCCTCCGCCCGGTGGTCTTGCTGACGCAGGAGCCCTCCATGGACTGGATCCGCCTGGGCAAGATCAGCCTGGTCTACCCCTACCGCTTCTGGGCCTACCTCAACAACATCTCGGCGGAGATGCGCAAGCACGAGGAGTACGCCGTCGCCCCCTGCGTGATCACCCT
>Ga0123330_1001529_pt1 | contig 22711 bp, 28 predicted proteins | sample BioC13SIPDNA_2_FD_89704 | JGI IMG/M metagenome (GOLD analysis project Ga0123330, IMG submission 89704) | Anaerobic biogas reactor microbial communites from Washington, USA - Biogas_R2_A C13 SIP DNA | ecosystem: Engineered > Bioreactor > Anaerobic > Unclassified | place: Washington, USA... | reverse complement strand
TTCTGTCACTGGCAATCCCTCTTTACATAATAATTGTGCTAGTTTATTCAACCACTATATTTATAATTTTGTATTTATTTAAAAAACCCTTTAAATCGACAAAAAAGCACAAGTGATTCCCACGATTAGATATCAAAGATACCCCGGAGGAACTATTTTGCTGGGAATGTGAATACAAGATGGTGATAGATTTGATTTTACAGAAATAAAAGGCTGTTTCCCTAATGAATACTAGCAGGCGGTTGAAGATCTTGCCTCAATAATGTTTATAATATTGTGTGTCGGGGCAACATCCCCGGTTTAGAAGAATCTTAAGCCAGGAGGCGATAGAAGTGAAAGCGATTTATGTAATAGGCCATAAAAACCCGGATATAGATGCCGTTGCTGCCGCCATAGCCTACCGGGAATATAAGGAAGCCACAGAGCCGGGGCTATACCTGGCGGCGATGGCGGGAGAAATGAGCGATGAAATAGATTTCGTATTGGAGGCTTTTGATTTTGCCCCGCCCCTGTATATAAAGAATGTGAAGACCACGGTAGAAGACCTTTTGGATGAGAAAGAGCCCTTTTGCGTCTGCCGGGATATGAACCTGATGGAGCTCAGCAATCTCTTACGCCAGCAGGAACTCAAGACCGTTCCCGTGGTTGATGAGAAGGAGAGACTGTTGGGCCTGATTACCATCGGTGATATGGCCATGCTCTTTATGAACAGCCTGCTGGATGTGGGAGATCTGGCGGAAACTCCGGGAATACTCGGGAAATTGCTGGATAAAAAAGTGACCGACATAATGAAAACCCGGGATTTAATCCTTTTTGAAAAGGACGAGGCCGCAGAAGAAGCCCGCAAACTTATGCTTTCCACCCGGTTCAGAAACTATCCCGTAGTAGACGAAGAGAACCGTTTTTTAGGGATTATTTCCCGCTACCACCTCTTGAATATGCGGCGCAAGAAGCTCATACTGGTGGATCATAACGAAAAGAAACAGGCAGTTGACGGGGTGGAAGAAGCAGAAATATTGGAGATAGTGGATCATCACCGGGTGGGCGATTTACAGACCATATCGCCCATATACTTTCACAACGAACCGGTTGGTTCCACTTCCACTCTGGTGGCGGAAAAGTTTATCAACATGAAACTGGCGCTTTCCCGAAATCTAGCGGGATTACTGCTCTCGGGAATACTAAGTGATACCATGCTTTTCAAATCACCTACCACTACTGGCAAGGATTTGAGTATTGCCGCTAAACTGCAGGAAATATCGGGACTGGAGCCTTTGAGCTGGGGCAAAGCCATATTTGAAAACAGCCATCAGCTGGATAAACGGGATGATGAGGAATTGATATTGGAAGACCTCAAGGAGTATAGCAGTGAAGAGCTTATCTTTGCTATTTCACAGATTGAGACCGTTGATCTGGCCAGCTTCTCCCGGCGCAAAACCTCCCTCTTAAAGAGTATGCAGGAAATATGCGAGCGTAAAGCCTATGCCTTTATATGCTTGATGGTCACCGGTATTCTGGAAGAGGGAACCGAATTGCTCTTTGCCGGGGAGAAAAGCTCTCTGGTCGAGCGGGCTTTTGGCTTGCATAGCGAAAAAGGCGAGATATTCCTACGGGGGGTCATGTCGCGTAAGAAACAGGTAGTACCGGTCATTTATGAAGCCCTGCGCCAGCAAAATCTCCTCTAGATGGTGAAACAAAAGGCCTTCATCATTGACGGGTAAAATTATCCCCTCTCTTGTAAAATCACCATTTTCTCGTTACAATTAAAGGAAAAAATACCAAGTGGGTGATAATATGGAACAAGCAATTATTAGCATAAATGAAATGAAAACAAAACTATTTCCTATATTTGAAAATGCACCTGTCTATCGCGCTGTACTATTTGGTTCCTATGCCAAAGGCAACCCCACTTACAATAGTGATATAGATATTGTTATAGACAGTAAAGGTGAGCTTTTAAATATAGACTTTTATGGAGTACTGGAGGATATTACAACCCAGCTGGGTAAATCTGTTGATCTTTTTGAGATTACAGAGCTAAAAAACAATTCAGCTATGCAATCTGCAATAGAACAGGAGGGAATTGTTTTATATGACCGGCAAAGATAGGATTATATTGCAAAAGATAAGTACTTATATAGATGATGTAACACAATATATTGACGGTTTTTCTTTCGAAAACTTTATGGCAGATAAAAAAACTATTTCCGCCAGTGCTTTTTAGTTTCCCAAATTGGTGAACTGGCGAAAGAAATCAGCAGGAATACCCAGGAGAAGCATGACCATATACCATGGAAAAGCATTCGAGGTATGAGAAACAAAATTGTTCATGATTATGAAAACATTGATTTAGCAGTGCTTTGGGGAACCATTACCAAAAGTTTACCGGAGCTTGCCAAGCAAATTAATGTTGTCTTATATCAAGAACTTGAAGAAATCAATATTTTAGATGATGAAGAAGCGACGAAATCTGAGAGGTAGTTTCTGAAGCAATTTCGTTCTTCTTATTAGATATAATTGCCAAGCTGTACCCATCCTGTTATAACCTGGAATAATTTCCAGGTCTTTTTCTTTTCTGCATAAAGTGAAGTAAAAATAAATATCTTTTTCTAAAGGCCGGTGAAAAATCCGCTGCCAAAAGCTATGAGCTCAAAAAAATAGGGGCCCTTAAAACCGCCAAAAGGAGACGGCTATGTATTTGAAACAGCGGATAAAACAACATATCAGGGATAACCGCTGGCAGTATTTGCTCATATTACTTATTTTTTTAAGCGGTATTGTTGTGGGAAGCTACAAAGTATCCAGCCTGGAAGGGGGAGTAAGAAGTCATCTCTTGCAGATGATAGATAACTATTTGAAAGGGGGGATGGAGGGTAATCTTGATGGAGCCAGCATTTTTTACAGTGCTTTTCTTCATCAGAGCAAAACGATTCTGGCGATATGGTTTCTTGGTCTTACGGTAATCGGTTTTCCCTTGATTCTGGCGGTGGTATTCTTACGGGGCATTTCCCTGGGATTCACCTTAAATTTTTTATTCCAGGAGAAGGCCGGAGCCGGTATTATTCTGAGTTTTATTGCCGTTCTTCCCCAGAACATCGTCTATATACCTTTTCTTTTAATATGGGCGGTAGTGGCAGTTAATGTTTCGCTATATATACTAAAAGACAGAAACAACAGTTACTTGCCCCTGGGAACAGCTTTGATAGCTTACAGTTTATTGATGCTGCTTTTCATCCTGGTTTTTTTAGTCGGGGCCTTTATCGAGGCTTATCTATCACCCTGGTTGTTGCAGCTCCTGGTCTGAAGAAAAAGTGGACTTTAAAATTTCTGGAGGTGAAACTCTGTGATTGTAGTAATAAATAATTGGAAAAAAAAGATTCTCAACTTCTTGGTTTTGCTCGTTTTTATCCTTGCCTTTGCTCTGGCCGTTCCGACCATGACCGGGATATTGCATAAGCAGGTTCCGGCTTTGGGCAACTGGTTTAAGGAAGAGCACCCCAGCGGCAACCCCATGCGGGTAGAGAACAACCAACAAAGTACAAAATTTGAAGAGGTAATGGATCACTTTGTTTTCAAATTGCAAAACTTTTATTATGAGGAGAAGGAGTGAAAGCAGGAAAACCGGGCGAGTATGTCAAAAACAAAAAACATCAGGAAAACGGGGAGCAAGCTTATGCAGAATTCCATAGAGGATTTTATTAGTTACCTTAATTTTGAAAAGGGCCTGGCGGCCAATTCCCGTATTGCCTATAAGCGGGATCTGTTGAAATTCCAACAGTTCTTGCAAGAAAATTCCCGGGCCCTAAGCCCGCAGAATATAAGCAAGCATGATATCATGGCTTTCCTTTCCTGGCAGTTGGACCAGGGAGCAGCTCACTCCAGCATTGCCCGCAGCCTTTCCAGTATCAAGAGCTATTATAAGTTCCTGATACTGGAAGGGGAGCTGGATAAAAACCCTAGCAGCGATTTAGAGACTCCCAAAATAAAACGTAAGCTGCCCCAGGTTTTGTCTATTGAAGAAGTGGACAAGCTAATGGAACAGCCCAACCCGGTTGTGCCATTGGGAATCAGGGATAGGGCTATGCTGGAGTTGATGTATGGAACTGGGATAAGGGTTTCGGAGCTCCTGTCTCTACAGGTGGAAGATCTCAACCCTACAGCCGGTTTTTTGCGTTGTATGGGCAAAGGCCGCAAAGAGAGGATTATACCCGTAAACCAGACTTCCATCGATTGGGTTCAACGTTATCTGGCCCGAGTTCGTAATTCGCTGGTAAAAAATCCTCTGGAGAGAACGCTTTTCTTAAATGCCCGGGGACGGCCCTTGAGTCGGCAAGGTTTTTTTAAAATATTGGGGAATTATGTGGGGAAAGCTGAACTGGAAAAGGAAGTAACTCCCCATACTTTGAGACATTCTTTTGCTACTCATTTGTTGGAAAATGGAGCCGACCTCAGAGCGGTTCAGGAAATGCTGGGCCATGCCGATATTTCTACCACCCAGATATACACCCACCTGACGAAAAGCAGGCTGCGCGAGGTCTACCAGCAGTATCATCCTCGATCCTAGTCGAACTGCGAGATATATAGGGTATGTGGGAACGACCCCCGTGTCCTTAATAGTGATACCCCAAGGCCGGCGACCACAACCACCGATGAAAAGTGAGTTAGTAGGCGCTTAAATAGTAAGATGTAGTAGGAAATAAATTAACCCCCTCACACCTTACCCCTCACTCCTCACTTTTCTTACTAATCAGTGAAATCAAGTATAATATTCTGCATGGAGTTCCAGACCTGCGGGGAATCTGAACTACAGGAGGTAAACAGTTTTGACCAAGAGAGCCATATTAATAGTTTTAGACAGTGCCGGCATTGGGGAAATGGAAGATAGCAGTCTATATGGGGATCAGGGTAGTAATACCATCGTTAATACGGCCCGGGCGGTGGGAGGGTTGGAGCTTCCCTGCCTGCAGAGCCTGGGTTTAGGGAACCTGGATGAAATACCCGGGGTAAAGCCTGTCCGGCAAGCTCTTGGCGCCTATGGCAAAATGCAGGAAAAGTCACCAGGCAAAGATAGCACCACCGGTCATTGGGAGATGATGGGGCAGGTCTTAAAATATCCCTTTCCCACCTATCCCTATGCCTTTCCCCCTGATTTGATTGAGGAATTTGAAAAGAGAATACAGAGGAAAACCCTGGGTAATGTAGTGGCCTCTGGAACCGAGATAATAGAGCGCCTGGGGCCGGAACACCTGAAAACGGCTTGTCCCATCGTTTATACCTCAGCCGACAGCGTTTTTCAGGTGGCTGCTCATGAGGAGGTTATACCGCTGGCTGAGCTTTATGCCATCTGTCAAACGGCCCGGGAGATGCTGGCTGGAGAAAACGCAGTAGGCCGGGTCATCGCCCGCCCCTTTATCGGTCATCCCGGAGCCTTTCAGCGTACCCCCAATCGCCATGATTTTTCTTTGGCCCCGGAACGCAGCATACTGGATGCGATAGTAGAAGCGGGACAGCAGGTTATAGCTATTGGCAAGATTTACGACCTTTTTGCCAGCCGGGGAGTGAGTGAAAGCCGTCCCAGCAAAAGCAACCGTCAGGGAATAGAGCTTATAATTGAGGCGATCAAAGAAGAATCGTCAGGCCTGATATTTGCCAATCTGCTGGATTTTGACCAGGTATTTGGACACCGTAATGATATTGAAGGCTACGCTCGGGCCCTGAAGGAATTTGACGCTGAACTGGTAAATATTATGTCTGTCCTGAAGCCGGGCGATCTCCTCTTTATTAGTGCCGACCATGGCTGCGACCCCACTACCCCCAGCACCGACCATTCCCGGGAAATGGTACCGGTTCTGGTTTATGGATCAGACTGCAGACCCGGGGTTGACCTGGGGATCAGGGAGAGTTTTGCCGATTTGGGACAGAGCATAGCGGAGCATTTAGGGGTAGAGGCTTGCGGGCTGGCCGGAAAGAGTTTCTACCCTTTGATAAGGCGTTAATGATTATTTACTCTACGGCAAAAACCCTTTTGATGTAAAGGGTTGCATATACAAGCGTGTGTGGCAAAGTATGGATTTAACACCCGGTTTACTTTCTCCTCACCTGTCCATAAAGGAGTGACTGCATAAAATGAAGATGCCCTACATTATCGAAAAAAAACGCGATGGTAAAGATTTGAGCCGGGATGAAATTGAATTTCTGGTCAGGGGTATTGCTGACGGTACTATTCCCGACTACCAGATTTCCGCCTGGGCTATGGCAGTATATTTTAGGGGCATGAACCCAAGGGAGACCCGGGATTTAGCTCTGGCCATGGCCTATTCCGGTGAAGTGATAGAACTTTCAGCAGTGGAAGGGGTCAAAGTGGACAAGCACAGCACAGGCGGGGTGGGAGACAAAACTACCCTGGTAGTTATTCCGCTGGTAGCGGCAACCGGCGTACCCGTGGCTAAAATGTCCGGACGGGGCCTAGGTCATACCGGAGGAACTATAGATAAATTTGAGTCAATTGATGGATTTAAAGTGGAAATGGCTTATCCGGCTTTCTTGCAGCAGGTAAGTCAGATTAAGGCAGCGGTGGTTTCCCAGAGCGGCAACCTGGTGCCGGCAGACAAGAGGCTTTACGCTATCCGGGATGTGACAGCAACTATAGACAGTATACCTTTGATAGCTTCCAGCGTAATGAGCAAAAAAATTGCTTCGGGAGCTGAGGGAATAGTACTGGATGTTAAAGTCGGCAGCGGCGCCTTTATGAAAAGTTACGAGAAAGCCAGTCAACTGGCTAAAACCATGATTGATATCGGTAGAGGAGCAGGCCGTAAGGTAGCAGCTCTGCTCAGCAACATGGATCAACCCTTGGGAAATGCGGTGGGAAATGCCCTGGAGGTTAAAGAAGCTATTGACACTCTGCAAGGGCAGGGACCTCCTGATCTGGAAGAACTGTCGCTGGAGCTGGCGGCGCAGATGATAGTTCTGGGGGAAAAGGCCGCCAGTATTAATGATGCGCGGGATCTAGCCCGAGCAGCATTGAAAAGCGGCCTGGGCTTGGTCAGTTGGAAACAGATGGTAGAGACCCAGGGAGGAGAATTGAACTATTCCCTTCCCAGCTACGGGCTCCCGGAAGCCGCTATTAAGGAGAGAATCCTAGCGGATAAGCGGGCGTTTATAGAGAATCTGGATGCCCTCAAAATAGGGCAGGCCGCCATGCTGCTGGGTGCAGGTAGAGAACGATTGGGAGATATAATCGATTACGCTGTGGGTATTGAATTATTAAAAAAACCGGGAGACCTGGTTGAAGCCGGGGACACCCTGGCGATAATCCATGCCAATGAACCAGGTCGTTTGGAAATGGCCCGGAAAATCCTCTTGGATGCTTACCACTTTTCTGATGAAGCAGTGGAAAAAAAGCCCTTGATTATTGAAACCATTAGCTGATAGATATTATAGCAGAATGCAATATTAATCCAGCAGGGCGATAAGCTGTTCAAAACCCTCTACATCTCCCTCTTCAGATTGAAGCGGGCGTTTGAATACCAGGGTATCGCGTTTGCTATTGTTTTTCATGGTTTTGAAGGTTATGGTTGCTTGAGATAGAACCAGCTTTTCCTGAGATTTGTCGGCAAAGGTATAACTGCGGTCGATTTTAGATATATCATCCAGCTTGAAGCTATAGATGCCCATTTTCCCATCTTCGGCAATTTGCACCCAGATAAGAACTTTTTCCATCAGGAAAACATTTTCCTCCACAAAATGCTTGCCGGCCCATTGATTGCCGCCCCGGTAATATTTGTACCAGGCTCTAAGTTCTCCGCCGCGCTGCAAGCGCTCCCGCAAATGGGGAAAGGTAAGCTCATTCTTATAGATTTGCTCTGCGATTGATTGCCAATTTTCTAACATTTAAACCTCCGGCATGTAATTAATAGTATTAAGCCACTAGATTGACTACCTGACCAACCTTGGAGTTAATGGTTTTACTTAATGCCGCCACATCTTTGGTATTGAACAATTTACTTATCTCCTCACCATGGATTTTAATCATATGATCCTGCATCTTACCAATGAAAGCCACCGACTGGCTGGCTTGTTCTTGCGATTTGATGAGCATTATTATTCCAGCAGCAGTTGACATAGTACCGGGCATAAGACCAGTAATACCTATATACACTGTGGATTCCTCCTTTAATAGGGAATCGGAATAGTAGAAGAATAAGCCTGGTTTGCCATCATAATAACATATCCAGCTTGTAGAAAAAAGTAAAATGAGGCAAGCTCCTGTATCTATACAATTTGCTGGTATAATAGCCTGTATTCCTAAATATAATCTACTAATGATTATTACGGGGGAGGTGCGTTAGAATCATGTGTTGCAGAAGGAGCATCGCCTGGCTTGTCTTGTGGGTTATGGTATTTATTATTGCTGCTCCAACTAGGCTGGAGGCCGAGGTGGTGGAAGTAAAAGCAGAGTCTTATGTTCTAATGGATGCTGATTCCGGCAAAGTACTGCTGGCTAAAAATGAACATAAACAATTAGCTCCTGCTAGCATGACCAAGCTGATGACTTTGATTCTGGCTATGGAAGCCCTGGAGGAAGGGAAAGTAACCCTGAAAGACAAAGTCGTGACCAGTGAGAATGCCTGGAAGATGGGGGGTTCCCAGATTTATCTGGAGCCGGGAGAACAGATGAGCTACGAAGATATGCTCATAGCCATAGCTGTTGGTTCGGCCAATGATGCCTGTGTAGCCGTGGCTGAACACCTGGAAGGCACGCACCAGAACTTTGTGGATAAAATGAACCATAAAGCTAAAATGCTGGGCTTGAAGAATACCCACTTTATCAATTCTTATGGCCTTAGTGCTCCCAAACACTATACCAGTGCTTATGATATGGCGGTAATTGGCCGTGAGGCGCTGGCCCACCCTAAAATATTAGAGTACAGTTCTATCAAAGAATATGATCTCAGGCAGGGAGAATTCAAGCTATTTAATACCAACAAACTGCTCTGGTGGTACCAGGGGGCGGATGGTTTTAAAACCGGATGGACTGATGAGGCCAAATATTGCCTGGCAGGAACCGCCAAAAGAGATGGCTTGCGCCTGATTTCCGTGGTCATGGCATCCCCGGAGAAACATGGCAATTTCCGGGATTCCATGCAGCTTTTAAATTATGGTTTTGCCCGTTATGCTTTTAAGAGCCTGATTGGCCAGGGTAAAAGCTGTGGAATTGTAAAAATAGGCAAAGGTATAGAGGAGCAGGTAGAAGTGCTAGCGGAAGAAGAAGTTGGCTGCACGGTAATCAAGGGAGAAGAAAAGAAGATAAACAGCAAAACCTCATTGCTTCCTTATGTTGATGCTCCGGTAAGTAAGGGACAGAAGTTAGGTGAAATCTCGCTATATAAAGACGGAGATTTGATTAAAGAAATAAACCTGGTGGCAGCCAGTGATGTCGGTCGCGGAGGATTGCTTAAGGAAATCGGGAAAATATTTGCCGAAATCTATCTATTATAAATGGAATTTTGTGGAAGGTATTCGTCCCCTCCTTGTAGAAGCTTATTTTAGTAGCTTGCAGGGAGGGGATTTTGCTGTGGAAATAGATTTAAAACTGATTAGGAATACTCTAGTGGTAAAAATCTCGGGTGAATTGGACCTGTTAGTGTCAGAAAAACTCCGGCGAGAGATTGATAGCAAAATTCAAAGCCAGCAGGTTAAAAACCTGGTTTTAAACTTGGAGAAAGTAAGCTTTATAGATAGTTCCGGTCTGGGTGTAATTATAGGCCGATATAAGCGGATGAATGCAGGGAACGGGCGTATGTATATTGTTGGGGCCAGCCCGGCGGTTGAAAAAATCCTGATTTTTTCCGGAATTAACAAACTAGTTCCCTTGTATCGGAGTGAACAGGATATAATCAATATTTAAGGAGGTGAATACCAGCCCTGGGCTGGAATCATTATGAATGTAAAGAATTATGTACGCTTCGAATTTAAAAGCCTGGCGGAGAATGTATCCTTTGCCCGTTCCTGCGTGGCAGCTTTTGCCACACAATTAGACTTAACCTTGGAAGATATAGAAGAAATTAAGGTGGTAGTCTCGGAAGCGGTATCCAATTGCATAATTCATGCTTATGAAAACAGGTGTAATGAGAAGATAGTCGTTTTAGTCAGCATAATGGATGATCGTAGCCTGGAAATTGTGGTTGAGGATCAGGGAAAAGGAATCGAAGATATCGAGAAGGCTATAGAACCCGCCTTTTCCAGCGATAGCTCCCGGACGGGACTGGGCTTTACCTTTATGAAGTCTTATATGGACGAAATGGAAGTCTTCAGCCAACCCGGCGAAGGAACTACGGTCCGGCTAAAAAGGCATTTTAGGAAAAAAGAACAGGAAGCCTATGCGTAAAGGAGGGCCAGACCATGTCCTCAAGCAGTTCTTACCAGAACAATGAAGCCCTCCTACGCCTGGCGCAAGGGGGAGACCAGGAAGCCAAAGCGCAGCTATATGAAGCCAATGTTGGACTAATATACCTGGTCCTGGAACGATTCAAAAATACCTCTTATGATCAAGAGGATCTTTTCCAGGTAGGAGCCATGGGCCTATTAAAAGCAATTGAGCGCTTTGATTTCAGCTTTGATGTGCGCTTTTCTACCTATGCGGTACCCATGATAATAGGGGAGATAAAAAAATTTTTACGCGATGATGGGATGGTAAAAGTACAAAGGGGAATCAAAGAGCTTTATGCTCGGGTTCGTTGGGCTCAGGACAAGCTGCGTGGGGATCTGGGGCGGGAACCGGGAGTAAATGAGATAGCCAGCCTGTTGGAAATGGAAAAAGAAGATATCGTGGTGGCTATGGAGGCCTGTCAGGCTCCAGCCTATATCCATGATGTTGTGCCGAGTGAGGAAAAGGAGCAGCTTTCTTTGTTGGACAAACTGGTACATGAAGAGGGGAATGTAGCTATCCTGGAAAAATTGGCATTGCGAGAAGCCCTGGCCAAGCTGGATGAAAGGGAAAGGGTGGTTATTATCCGCCGTTTTTTCCAGGATGAGACCCAAACCGTTATTGCTGAAGACCTGGGAGTATCGCAGGTACAAATCTCCCGCATCGAAAAGAGCGCCATCCTCAAACTCCGCAGCCTCCTGCAATAGAGGGATTTCAGGCGTTTTTAGGAGTTAAAAGGAAGGACAAAACAGCATAGTTATACTTGGCCATTGTAAATGCCGGAGCAGAACTCCGGCATTTTACTTATCCCCCCATGGCCAGGGGCCGCAAGCACGGATGAAAAGTGAGTTAGTAGGGGTTTAAATAGTAAGAAGTAGCAGGAAATAAATTAAACCCCTCACCCCTTACCCCTCCTCATTTTTCTTATTAGTCACCCCAGGCCAGAGGACCTACCGCCAGGGCGTTGAACATGGGATGGGAAACATCTGCAAAATCAACACCACTCGTTTCAGCATTAATCACTTCAACCATATAGGTGCAACAACCGGGGCAAGCGTGACAATCGCAAAAGGTGAAACCAAAGGCATCTACGGTCTCAACGGTGATACCAAAGCCGTTGGCTCTAAGCTCCGCTTCATTGCCTTCCACTGCTCTGCCGTTATTTCCATACCAGCCAAACCCCACATTTCTTTCAAAGTTCCAGTTTCCCAGCACGGCTTTGGCTCCACCGCAAACCCTGGATAACTGAAAGGTCAAGCGCAAGTCACAAAGCCAGTAATCATATAGTTCTTTATAAGTTATTATACTGGAGAAATCCAGTTTAACACTGGGGTTGCTGAGATTGCTGGTATCAATGGATAAACTGGCAACAACATAAGGGTTGACCAACTGGGAACGGTATTCACTGATGGAAGGAAGCTTAACCCCGCTTCCAGTTCCGCAGCTCAAAATGGTCTGGTTGAGCCTGGGGGGGCAAGGGGGATAAGGGGGGCAACAACCCGGGTTTTCCAACTTGTAATTGCTCATAAACTATTACCTCCTATAAAAATGTTTAACGACTGAATAATGCCTAATACTATGGATTGCATCTGCCTTATATTATTCAGCCGGAACCAGTGATGTTACTAAATGGAAATAAAAATATTTAATCCCTATATTACAAACATATAGAAATAGTTTTGTAAAACATAGACTTAGTAACACTCCAACAAAAAAGACATATTTTGTAATAGAGAGAATAGAGGGGGAATGTCCTGGTGGTAACGATTACATTATGGCCTTTTCATGAAAACTATGTAGAGGAGTGGTATGCTCAGGACAAATTTGCCGGTGAGAGCTGTTTAAACCTGAGCCAGTTTCGGCAGACAGATGATGTTTACGGTCCTTACTAAAGTTTCGATTGGATGCCATTCCTACTGGTTGTACGATTGAAAAGGCGGAATTGAAATGGGCGAAAGGATTGATATAAAAAATGAGCAAAGTGCCCCTTTTATACCCCGACCGAAATATCTGCATAATGGGGCTGGGCTATGTGGGCCTTACCCTGGCTACCGTGATGGCGGAATGTGGTTTTCAGGTACTGGGGGTGGAAATTAGAAAAGATATCGTGGTCAGCTTGCAAAAAGGTGAAGCTCACTTCTATGAACCTGGCTTATCAGCCCGCTTAAAAAATGTGATCAAGACAGGCAGGCTGCAAGTCACTGCGAGCATAGCGGATAGCTTTGCTGGAAGTGTTTTTATAATAACCGTAGGTACTCCCCTGGACGAAAAGGGTAAAGTCCGGCTTGACATGGTGGAAAATGTCTGCCGGGAAGTGGCGCTACATCTAAAAGAGAATGACCTGGTTATAATGCGTTCCACCGTAAAATTAGAGACCACCCGCAAAATTGTCCGGGCTATCCTGGAGGAGACCAGGGTTGATTTTGATTTGGCTTTCTGTCCGGAACGGAGCCTGGAAGGGAAAGCTTTGCAAGAACTTCGCTCTTTGCCCCAAATCGTTGGTGGCCTTACCCCCGGAGCTGCTATCAGAGCCGCTCACTTATTCCTCTTTATAACCCCCACAGTAATAAAGGTAAGTGATATGGAAACGGCTGAGATGATCAAGCTGATTGATAATGCCCAGCGGGATGTTTTTTTTGCTTATGCCAATGAAGTAGCCCGTTTATGTGACGTCATAGGGGTTAGCGCGGCTGAGGTGATTCAAGCGGGAAACCTGGCTTATCCCCGTAGCCGCTTGCCTCAGCCTGGACCGGTCGGCGGCCCCTGCCTGGAAAAAGACCCCCATATCCTGGCTGAGAAAGTATTGGAACTGGGGCTGTGGCCGGAAATTACCCTGGCCGCTAGAAAAACTAACGAAGAGCAGCCAGAAGAAGTGATATCTTACCTGCACAGGGTTTGTTCCGGGTTTGCCTCTTTCCCTGAATGCCCGCAGATTTCCTTGCTTGGTCTGGCCTTCAAGGGGCAGCCACCAACGGATGATCTTCGCGGCACCATGGCCAGACCCGTTCTAAACTCCTTGCAAAAGCACTTTCCCTGTGCCCATTTTCGGGGATTTGACCCGGTAGTCAGGGCTGAGGGGATAGAGGCTTTCGGTTTAATTCCCTGTATTAACCTGGAAGATGCCATGAGAGGAGCAAATCTAATTCTTATCTTAAACAACCACCCCCGGTTTGCCCATATGCAGATTGAGAATCTAAGTGAACTCCTGGCTCGTCCCGCTTTAATCTACGACTTTTGGAACAATTTTGTGGCCAAAGAGCTTCATTTACCGTCCGGTATTGGGTATATGGCATTGGGCAGTCACTCCCGAGCCGTTTTACCTTAAGGGGGTTTTTGGATAGTTCCAGAATGATCAGCGAGGGAGTGAAGAAATGGCCAGGAAGTACCTGCTCACTGGAGGAACCGGTTTTATCGGAACAGCTTTGGCGAAAAGACTGCTAAGTGCAGGTCATGAGCTAAAGATTTATGATAACAATAGCCGCGGGCGGCGGGAAAGACTGCAGGGAATAGCCGGTGAAGTTCAGATAGTAGAAGGGGATATTCGTGACCGGGAGCGGCTTATAGCTGCTGCCCGGGGGATGGACTCACTAATTCACCTGGCTTATATAAACGGCACCGAACTATTCTACCATCAGCCGGAGCTGGTACTGGATGTAGCCATACGGGGCATGCTGAATGTCATAGACGCATGCCGTACAGAGGGTATAGGGGAATTGATACTGGCTTCCAGCTCGGAAGTTTATCAAAATCCCCCGCAAATACCCGCCAGTGAAGCGGTACCCTTGTCTATTCCGGATCCTCTCAATCCTCGATTTTCTTATGGCGGAGGGAAAATCGCCTGCGAATTAATGGCTATAAATTATGGCCGCAAGGATTTTGAACGAGTATTGATTTTCCGGCCGCATAATGTTTACGGTCCGGATATGGGCTGGGAACATGTACTGCCCCAATTTATCCTGCGAGCTATCAAGGCCATAGAATCCAAGCCGCAAGGGCCAGTTCCTTTCCCCATACAGGGAGATGGCAGCCAGACCCGGGCTTTTATTTATATTGACGATTTTATTGATGCCTTAATTTCGCTAATACAATTCGGCCAGCACTTGAACATATATCATATAGGCAATCCTGAAGAGATAAGCATAAAAAGCGTTGCCAGCCAGCTTTTCCAATATCTTGGCCGGGAGATAGAAATAATCAGAGGCCCGCTGCCTCCTGGAAGTCCCCTAAGGCGCTGTCCGGATATATCCAAACTGCTGGAGCTGGGTTTTAGCCCCCGGATTTCTTTTGAACAGGGATTAGCCGCGACTATAGAATGGTATACCCGGGCTATACAAGAGGGCAAAAGCCCTAAATACTAAAAGGGTGGGAGACAAATGGATAAAAACTCCAAAATTTACCTGGCCGGGCACCAGGGACTGGTGGGTTCGGCCCTGGAACGCCATCTGCGAACCAGGGGTTATAATAATTTACTTACCCGCAGATTTGATGAATTGGATTTGCGCCGGCAAGATGCGGTAGAGGAGTTTTTCCAGCAATTCCAGCCGGAGTATGTTTTCCTGGCGGCAGCTAAAGTAGGGGGGATGTGGGCTAATTACTTGCGGCCCGGGGAATTTATCTACGATAATATTTTAATTCAGAGCAATGTGCTGGAAGCGGCCCGCAAATATGCGGTAAAAAAGCTGCTCTTTCTAGGCAGTTCCTGCATTTATCCTAAATTTGCCCCCCAGCCTATCAAGGAAGAAAACCTGCTCCAAGGCGAACTGGAACCCAGCAATCAAGCCTATGCCATAGCCAAGATAGCGGGAATAGCTATGTGCCAGGCCTACCGCGCACAATACGGATGTAATTTTATTGCCATAATGCCCAATAACCTTTACGGGCCGGGCGATAATTTTCATCCGGAAAATGGGCATGTACTGCCAGCCATGATAAATAAATTTCACCAGGCCATGCTTACTCGCAGTCCTCAGCTTTACCTCTGGGGAACGGGGACCCCCCGGCGGGAATTTCTTTATGTCGATGACCTGGCGACTGCTTGCTATTTTTTAATGAAGCACTACGATGAAGCAGATATAATCAATGTGGGTAGCGGCGAGGAATATAGCATTAGTGAACTGGCAGCAATGGTAGCAGCCATTGTAGGCTATCAGGGCGAGATAATCTGGGATAGTTCAAAACCGGACGGAACCCCGCGCAAGCTTCTGGATGCAAGCCGGATTAATGCCTTGGGATGGCATAGCCGGGTTTCGCTTTGGGAGGGGCTTAAAGTGACCTATGACTGGTACCTTAAAAATCTCTAAAAAAAGCAAATGGGCATCCGCATGCGGTCAGTTGCTATCTGTGTTTAAAACGATATGTTAAAATGACAGTAATCTGAAAAATAATCAGGAACTAATGAAAAAAGAGTAAGTTCAGGATATATCATGAAAACAAAAAACGGGGCAGGATGTTTTTGAGGATAATAAAGATAGAACCGGTTTATTTTTATAGGATCGGAATGGAGGACAAGTCTGAAAGAAACTCTTTCATGATGTTTTGTGCCTCAAGAAAGGAATGGATACAATCATGAAAAAGTACAACTTTATCGTGTTGATTGAAAAAGATGAGGATGGGATGTTGGTAGCTTCAGTACCGGCATTAAAAGGATGTCATAGTCAAGGAAAGACCATGGATGAATTATTGGCAAGAATCAAAGAAGCGATTGAACTTTGTTTAGAAGTAGAACAGGAGGATGTGTTTAATAACCAGTTTGTTGGTGTTCAGCAAATTGAGGTGCAGGTATGAGTAAGTTGACCATTATTAGTGACAAGGAAATGGTTAAATTACTAATATTCCTCGGTTTTATTGAGATACGACAAAAGGGGAGTCATGCTTTTTTTGCCCATCCCGATGGAAGAGCTACAGTAGTTCCTTGTCATAATGAAGATTTAGGAAGAGGACTTATCAGGAAAATACTGAGGGATATTGATATTTCTGTTCCTGATTATGAGCGGTTAAAAAGAGAAATTTAGTCTGGTAACGGTGCTTGTATGTGATGCATATATTATTCATGACTGTAATCAGTCTACCAAAAAGAGGGTATATGGCTAAGGGAGACAGAGATGTTAAAAGTTAAACTTTCTACCCGGGTTCCCCATGAACCTATCATTCGCCAAACACCCGGCTCACAGGGAATATGGGGGAATTGCCGGTTTTTCATCAACGAAGAGGTAGAAGAATGTGATTATTGGGTAGTTTATGATGGATTGCAGAGTGATGAAAGCACCCTCTGCCCGCCGGAAAACACCATCTTGCTCACCGTTGAGCCTCCCAGTGTTTTCTACTATGAGCCGGATTTTATTCAACAGTTTTCCACATTGATAACTTGCCCGGGTCATAATTTTTCCCATCCTCGCATAATCTATTCTCCGGCTTTCAACTGGCATGTAGGGCGGGTAATCATCGACATAAAAGCGGTACAGAGCAAAGTCAACCTGGATTATGATGATTTCAAAAGAATGGGAGCTATTAAAAAAAACCAGCAGATTTCTCTGGTTTGCTCGAATAAAGATTTTACCGAAGGTCATAGGAAACGCTTGGCTTTTGTGGACCGGCTGAAGGAACACTTTGGTTCCAGGATTGAGCATTTTGGCTTCAACATTAACGATATTGAAGATAAATGGGATGCCATCAGGGAATATAAGTATCACATAGCCATAGAAAACAGTTTTTTTGCGCATTACTGGACCGAAAAAATCGCTGATTGCTATTTGGCAGGAGCCTATCCCATATATTACGGCTGTCCCAACCTGGCAGAGTACTTTCCTCAGGGCGCTTACACCTCTATAGATATTGAGGATGTGGAAACGGCCATAAGCTCTATCGAAAACTGCCTGGCGGAAAATCGCTATGAGAAAAACCTGGATAAAATATGGGCGGCAAGAGAGCTGGTTCTGGATTATTACAATCTCTTCGCCGTAATAGAAAGATGTATTTTGCGCCTGGAAGCCGCAAACCAATCCCGCCAAGCCCGCAAAATCCCCATCACCATCCGCCCCTGTAAGGAAGCCTGGTTGATAACCTGAGGGAACAGGCATGCCTTCCCCCTCAGATTATTTAGGCTTGATGCTTCACCAGCCCGAAGGCTTTGGAAAACTCCAGGACTACTACCGGAACCAGGGCCAGGGCCAGAGCGTAGAGGTACATAGCAGCGGATAACTGCGTTAAGCCAAAGGCGAAAGCTACCGGGGGAAGAAAGGCCACCAGAGCTATCAGGGCCAGGGAAATAAAAGCAGCACCATTCAAGTAGCGGTTAGTGAAAATGCCGGTTTTAAACAACGAGTGGTTGGAGCGCATGTTGAAGGAGTGTATCACTTGCGAAAGCGCCATTACCAGAAACGCCATGCTGCGCCCGGCCACGATATCCCCGGTGATTTGCCAGACCATAAAGAAGCCAATAAGGGTTAAAAGCGCAAACATGGCCCCCTGCAGTATTATGCGGGTGCCCATACCATGAGCAAAAATACTCTCCTCTTTGGGCTTGGGCTTACGCTCCATAACATCACTTTCCACTGGTTCCATACCCAGTGCAATAGCCGGCAGGCCATCAGTAACCAGGTTAATCAGTAAAAGCTGCATAGCCAGAAATGGCGAGGCTTTCCATAATATCATAGCCAAAAAGACCGCCAGTACTTCACCCACATTAGTTCCCAACAGGAAGCCTACGGTGTTTTTGATATTATCATAAATACCACGGCCTTCCTTTACCGCATCCACAATGGTGGCGAAATTATCATCCGTCAGTATCATATCGGCGGCACCTTTGGCCACATCGGTACCGGTTATACCCATGGCACAGCCAATATCTGCGGCTTTTAAAGCCGGAGCGTCATTTACCCCATCGCCGGTCATGGATACGATTTCACCCTGATGCTGCCAGGCCTGTACGATGCGGATTTTATCTTCCGGTGAAACCCGGGCATAGACCGAAATCTGCCGTACCTGCTCATCAAGCTCGCTATCAGATAAATTAGCCAGTTGGCTGCCGGTAATGGCCTTGTCTCCCTCAAGCATTATGCCCAGGTCTTTAGCGATGGCAGAAGCCGTTTCTACATGGTCGCCGGTTATCATGACCGGTTTGATTCCGGCCCGTCGGCAGACGGCGACCGCCTCCCGCGCTTCCGGCCGGGGCGGGTCAATCATGCCCAGCAAACCCATGAAAATAAGATCCTTTTCCAGTTCTTCGCTGCTGGCTGTTTCGGGCAGAGTTTCAATTTCTTTATAAGCTACTGCCAGTACACGCAAAGCCTGCCGACTCATTTCGTTGTTGAATCTTCGTGCAGCTTCCAGGTCTCCGGCTATGCACCTGGCGGCTAAAACATCGAAAGCGCCTTTGACAATTACCATGTATTTACCATCAATTTGATTGACAGTTGTCATTAACTTGCGGTCAGAATCAAAGGGCAGTTCAGCCAATCGCGGGTAAAGGCGGTTTAATTCATCCTTAGGCAGGTTGTTTTTATGAGCAGCCAGGACGATGGAGGTCTCGGTAGGGTCACCAATATGCCGTTCCTTGCCATCTTCAAACTCTACCGTACCATCACAGCATAGCGCAGAATATTGCAGCAGTTTTTTAATAACGGCAGAATTGCTTTCACCAATATCCTCTAAAACAGAAGCACCGTCAGCCAAGGCTTTTACCAGCGTCATTTGGTTTTGGGTCAAGGTACCCGTTTTATCAGAGCAAATAACTGAGGCGCTGCCCAGGGTCTCCACCGCCGGCAATCTTCTGATAATAGCGTTCTTTTTTACCATTCGCTGCACCCCGATGGCCAGAACGATGGTAACAATCGCCGGCAGGCCTTCGGGAATAGCCGAAACAGCCAGTGCTACTGCTATCATAAATATTTCCATGACTTTCATGCCATTGATTAAACCGATAATAAAAATGACAGCGCAAATCCCCAGGGCCATAAGCCCCAGATATTTACCCAGCACCGCCAGCCGGTGCTGCAGTGGGGTTTGCCTGTCATTGGCCGCATCCAGGAGGTTGGCTATTCTACCTATTTCCGTATTCATTCCCGTGGCAATTATAACCGCCCGGGCATTACCATAGGTAATGCTGCACCCGGCATAAACCATGTTGAAACGATCGCCTAAAGGAGCGTTGGCCGCTACCTCGGCAGCCGCATCCTTTTCGCTGGGAACCGATTCCCCGGTCAGGGCCGATTCCTCAGACTTTAAACTGCTGGAATGAATAAGCCTGGCATCTGCAGGAACACTGTCTCCGGCTTCTAATTTAATGATATCCCCAGGCACTAAAAAAGAGGCATCGATAATGCTTTCCTTGCCATCGCGAATGACTCGCGCATGAGGGGCAGAGAGCTCTTGTAAGGACTCCAAGGCTTTCTCTGCTCTGCTTTCCTGAACCACACCCAATATGGCATTAAGTACGACAATTAATAGGATTAAAACCGGTTCATAGAAACCTTCTCCTTCATAGCAAGCAACTACAAATGAAATTGCCGCTGCCAGTATTAAGATTAAAATCATAACATCATAGAACTGCTCCAAGAATCGCTGCAGCATGCTTTTCTTCTTTTTCGCCTGTAGTTTGTTTTCCCCGTATTCCGTCAGGCGTTTGGAGGCTTCTGTGGAGCTTAAGCCCTTATCGGGGTTCACCTGCAATTGATTTAACAATTCTTCATTATTTGCTGTATATGGTATCAAGTTATGATATTCCTCCGTTCTATGTAATAATGTTGGTGATTAAAGACTAGTTAGAACGAAAATAAACTCTTTAAGGCCATAGTAATTACCTATAAAACCACTATTTTTATTAGTGGTTGTGGCCCCTGGCCATGGGGGATTAGTAAGAAAAGTGAGGAGTAGGGGATAAGACCCCATAGCCTGTCCCCAGCTATCATAAGCTATTATTCCCTGCTGAACAGCGTAATAAAGCTCCTAATATGTCCAGGGGGGAAGAATAACCCCGGGCTTTTTTATTATAACCCATCTCCATCCGGCAACCTCAGCCCTTGGAGCAAGGAGTAAGGAAGCAATGATTCTGAATAAAAGATGATTATTATTATAATCTATAAATATCCATTTTGTTACTGGGTTATTGTTATTGGGTCAGGGGAAAGTTCCTGGACTCCATCAGGGTTATTGTTTAAAAAGATAATGACAGAGCTAATATGGTGTTAACCCCTGTCCCCCTGAACGGCATTAACTTATATAGTGTGGGAAGCAGGGGTAGGGCGTACCGCAGCTACCTGATTATCAGCGGGCGGTAGTCAGTGGTATGAGCTACAAACTCACAGCGAGGCATTATCTGTTCCTCGCTTTCCTGCCAGGTATGACTCTCCGGATTCGGCCGTCTTATGCCAACAAAGTTAAAGCGCGATGAAGAATAGATTACGATTCCTTTTTCCATACAGTCCTTTAAAAACCAGAGGTCTTCTCCCACACTAAAATCCCGGAAATTCACCTCTTGAAATACTTCCCGTTTTATTACCAGGCTGGCTCCGGTAAGGTATTCTTCATAAGAGTTTTCATGGTTGGGGTTGAAAATTGCCAGGGTCTGACTGTCTTCAAAGTAGATAAACCAGCTTGATTTGCCCACCACATGTGCACCGCTAAGAGGAAATACTTCCATTTGCTCTCGCAAATAGCCCGGGGCATAATAATCGTCATCGTCAAATTTGGCGACATAGCCCATATTGATATAGTTTAAAGCATAATTCAGACAGGCTCCTTGGGATTGAGATTCATCCACTTGTAACACCCTAACCGCAGGAAAGCCTGCCGTCCACATTCTCCATTCCCGTAAGTTCATGCTATTCGAGTTTAGTATAATTAATAGTTCTTTGGGCGAGAAATCCTGGCGGAAGAAATTAGCCAAAATATTATCTCGGCATTCGGGGCGGTTGCTGCAAGTAATAATGGAGACTCCTTGCTGTTGTGTATGTAGTTCAGCCCTATTGTGGCGCACGGTATTAGTTAAATAATGCAGCTGCAAATGAATCACTCCTTAGCTCTATACTATGCTGCAGCGCTTTCATTGGTTTAGTAAGAAAATGCATAAAAGCCATAAGTCTAAAGCAGAATATTAAAAGAAATTTAAAAGGAGGTTATTCTTTTGCAGGTGAAAGTATCAGAATTTGTCGGGGAATCCAGAAGAAGCTGGCAGGATGCGGTGGAAAATGCAGTGAGTGAGGCCTCACGGGATATTAACAATATTTCCGGAGTAGAGGTTGTCAATTGGACGGCCAACTGCGCGGATAACAAGATTGTGGAATACAAAGCCAATATCAGGATAGCTTATTTAGGCTAATTATCGTGTTGAGGGACGGCCCGTTTGCTAAGTTTTCTGAATGTGACTCTGCTGCAAAACCCCTTTTGTTGCATAAGGTTGCATAAATATACAAAGCGAGCGTTGGCGAAGCATGGATGCAAAACCCGGCGAAGGCGAGCAGGCGAAAGGGGGCGTCCCTTCAATACTCTACAAAGCTAATGAGCGCATAATCTCAGGCTATAAAGTTAATAATAGCCTGGCAAGGAGGCAAATTGGTGAACACACCTGATCCTCGGCGATGGAAGAAAATTGAAGTAGAGGAATATGAAAACCTGGTACAGCAGGTAAAACCCAAACCTCCCCTTTTCAAGCACTGTGTTTGGGCATTTATTGTAGGAGGGCTTATCTGTCTCCTGGCCCAGCTAATAATGAATTATCTTCTAAACCAGGGCATAGACAAAGTTGCTGCTTCTTCCTATACCGCAGTAATTATGATATTCCTGGGAGCCTTTCTTACCGGTATCGGAATCTATGATGAACTGGGAAAAAGGGCTGGTGCCGGTTCTATTGTTCCCATTACCGGTTTCGCCAACGCTATAGTAGCTTCAGCTATGGAGTTTAAGCGGGAAGGCTACATATTCGGGGTGGGTGCCCGGATATTCACAGTAGCAGGCCCCACTTTGCTTTTTGGTTTTGTTGTGGCGGTCCTGATAGGTTTAATCAAGGTTTTTTTTAGCAGCTAAAGTACAAATAGAGGGGGATACTATGCCGGCTAAAAAGAAAAGAGGGGCGCAAACGCTGGTCTTTGACCAACCCCCGGTTCTCACCTCCTGGGCTTCCATAGCAGGTCCCAAAGAGGGGCAGGGACCGTGGGGCCAGGAATTTGATTGGACCATGGAAGATTATCTTTTTGGGGAAGAATCCTGGGAAAAAGCTGAAAACAAAATGCTGCGGGAGACGGTCAAAAAGGCCTTAAACAAAAGGAATTTTGATGAAGCTGATGCGGA
>Ga0123330_1001528_pt1 | contig 22741 bp, 15 predicted proteins | sample BioC13SIPDNA_2_FD_89704 | JGI IMG/M metagenome (GOLD analysis project Ga0123330, IMG submission 89704) | Anaerobic biogas reactor microbial communites from Washington, USA - Biogas_R2_A C13 SIP DNA | ecosystem: Engineered > Bioreactor > Anaerobic > Unclassified | place: Washington, USA... | reverse complement strand
CACGACTGTGTTCTGTAGTTGAGGCATCATGCCGGCGATCCGCTCCGCAATCGCAGCGAAATCCCCGGCGTCATACGCCTCGATCTGCCCGTGATCGCACTTCTCCGCCAGTTCCGGATCGAGAGGCAGCTTCCCCAGGAAGGGGACATCCAGCTTCTGGGCGGTCTCCAGGGCCTGGCTTGGGCCGAAGACCTCGATTCTTCGCCCGCAGTCCGGGCAGGTGATGTAGCTCATGTTCTCGACGAGTCCGAGGATGGGCGCCCCGAGCTGTGTAACCATGCCCGCGGCCTTGCGGACGATCATGCCGGCAAGGTCCTGGGGTGAGGTTACCAGAACAACGCCGCTCAGCGGGATGGACTGCATCACGGTGAGCGATGCGTCTGAGGTGCCGGGCGGCAGGTCGACGATCAGGTAATCCAGGTCGCACCACACAACATCGTTCCAGAACTGCTTGATCGCGTTGCTGATCAGGGGACCCCGCCAGATCACGGCCTGATCGGTGTTCTCGAGCAGCAAGTTGATCGACATGACCTTGATGCCCGTGCTCGCCTCAACGGGCCGAATGCCGAGGGGACTCATGAGCGGGCGTTGATCCAGCCCAAACACCCGTGGTTGGCTGGGCCCGGTGATGTCGGCGTCCAGCACGCCCACCCGCATGCCCTGTCGCTGCAGGGCCACCGCCAGGAGCGCCGCGACGGATGACTTGCCCACGCCACCCTTGCCGCTCAAGACCGCGACGACACGGGCGATCTTGTTGACCGCTTTGGCCTGGGGCACGCGACCCTCGACCTGTGCCATGAACGCGGCACGCTCTTTCTGGCCCATCTCGATCACCCTGACGCTCACGCCCGCGTGGGGGGCATAGTCGGTGATGGCTTTCTCAGTTGCGCGCACCAGGTCGTCCTTGATGGAGACTTCCTTGAAGGGCAGGGCGAGCGTGATGACAACCGAAGCGTCATCGATCGTGATGTCGCGGACCATGCCCAGGTCAACCAAGTCTCGCTCGAGTTCTGGATGCATTACATCGCGGAGTCGTTGCCGTATCTGTCTTTCGTCGATCATCGCCTCTCCATGGGGTCGTCGCCCGGCGACGCCCCGGTCTCATTATAGATGGCGCTCCCGCTCCGCACTGCCGCCGTCTATGGTGGCCCTGCGGATTGGGCGCGCCTCAACTATAGTCTATCCAACTATATACAAATTGTCAATAGTGACTCGTGGCGATTCTGGGATCTGTGTGGCGGCAGCGGAGGCTACTTTCGGCGGTCTTCGAGCTCTTCGAGGGTGCGCGGCCAGTCTTCTTTGAGCAGGCGCGAGAGGCCGCGGTCGGCGAGGAGGCGGCCCTCGGTCTGGCACTGGGGACAGTAGTTGGTCTCGTTGGTGGCGTATTGGATGCGCTGGACGGGGGTGCCGCAGACAGGGCAGGGTTGGCCGTAGCGTCCGTGGACGGCCATGGCGGGGTGGAAGGCGGTGACCTTTTCCGGGAAACCTTCGCCGGCCTCGTCGCTGAGCCGCGCGGCCCACTCGGTGAGGATGGCGCGGGTAGCGTCGTAGAGTTGGTCCAGTTGGCCGTCGGAGAGCGAACGGGTGAGCAGGAAGGGCGAGAGCCGGGCGCGGTGGAGAATCTCGTCGGAGTAGGCGTTGCCGATGCCGCTGAGGATCCGGGGGTCGGTGAGCGCGCGCTTCAGCGTGTGGTTCTCGGCGCGCATGGCGGCGCGGAAGGCTGCGGGCGGGGCGTCGAGCACCTCGAGCCCGCCCCGATCGAACGCCGCCAGCGCCGCGCGACCTTGCACCAGGTGCAGCGAGGCGCGCTTCTGCGTCGAGCTTTCGGTGATGAGCAGCGTGCCGTGGGCGAAGTCGAGCGCGCCGAGGCCGCGCTTGGCCGGGATGCGGGCGCCTGCCTTCTGCCAGTGCAGGCGCCCGCTGATCATCAGGTGCAAGACGAGGAAGAGGTCGCCGCTTGGCGCGGGGGCACCGGGGCCGGTCTCTCCCGCAGCGGCCCCGCTCTGAGCGGCTCCGCTCTGAGCGGCATCATCAAAGACGAAGACGATGCGCTTGCCGAGCCGCTCGATGGCGCAGACGACCCTGCCCTCCAGCGTCGCGATGGGCGGGTCGGCGGTGCGCAGCAGGAAGATGTGGGCGATCCTCACCCGTTCGAGCGCGTGGCCCTGGACGAAGTGCCGCAGCCGCTCGATGTAGACGGTGACCTCGGGGTACTCGGGCATGCGCGTCTACGGCTCCCCGGTATGGCCCTTCAGCAGCTCATCCCAGACCGAGGGCATGGGGCGGCTCACCGGGTCGACGGTGACCAACTCGCCGTCCTTGCAGAAGTCGTAGAGCGCTTCCATCATGGGCAGGCGCATACCGATGGATCGCGCCTGCGCCAGGAAGTAGGGCCACTCGGAGATGAGACCGGCGAGGGGCTCCTTGTTCTCCTGCTCGATGAAGCGGTAGAGGATGGCGTAGCGGTCGTTGCCGTCGGGGTCGACGTCGAGCGCTTGCATCAGGCGCTGCTTGTCGAGCCCGCTGCGGATGCCGAAGGCCATCACCTCGAGGCGTGCCATGTCGGGCCAGCGGACCGTGAGCTGCTGGACCACCTTGGCGACCTGGCCCATACCGACGGGGCCGTAGTGGTGCACTTTGTCCGGGTTGCCCGCGACGTGGAAGAGCGGCAGGCACAGCGCGTACAGCTCGGGGTCGCCGCCGGCGAACATGCGCAGCGTGCCCGCCGCAGCGCCGCCTGCGCCGCCGCTGATGGGGACGTCCAGATAGCGGACGCCCTTCTCGGCGAGCGCCTGACCCATCGCGCGGGTCTCGGGCGCCGGGACAGTGCTGTGGTCGATCACGATCTGGCCCGGGCGGCACCCGGGGACGAGCGACTCACGGGTGATGCGGATCGAGATCTTGCCCTCGACGCACAGGAGGATGATCGCGCAGGCGTCGACGATGGCGTCGATGGAGGGGGCGATGCGCCCCCCGGCGTCACGCAGACGCGCCTGGGCGGTCTCCTTGGGGTCGAGGCCGAGGACGTCATAGCCGGCGCGGGCCAGGTTGGTGGCGATGCCACCGCCCATCTGCCCAAGGCCGATGGCGCCGATGGTGATATCGTCTAGGTTCATAGATGGCTCCTTGGTTGGCGGATCTCACTGGATCTGACTGAATGCGCGAAGTGACTGGACCTTCGTGTAGTGCTGCAAGAGTCGCGCGTAGTCGGAATAGGGGACGGGCACGTAGTGCGCGATTGAGTTTCGCACCAGGTGCGCCCAATTCACGGCGTCGTGCCACTGCTCGCGCTCCCACGAGAACCGCGGCGTGGTCCGGAGGATATGGAGCAGAAGCCCCAGTTCCATATGGCCGGCTCCGGCCTCGGCGTTGGCAAGGCGTCGCCACGCCTGGCCATGGTTGTGTTGCAGGCCGGCGCATACGGCAACGCGAATCCCATCGGCCAGTGGGAGCACCAGCGTCAACTGCGCGCGCCAGAGCCTATGGCGCAGCTCCTCGTCATCCTCCAGCAGTGCAACGATGGCGCTGTGCACCTCATAGCCGTACTCGGGCGTGTACGACAGCCAGCCACGTCGCCACAACGCCCTATCGCTTTCGCTGAGCACAGGTTGGGTCCCGGGGCGAAAGGCCGCCGGCTGCCAGCGCGATATCACGGACTCGGCATCGCCGCGCTCCCAGCCGTTGCGGGCCGCGTAGTCGGCCAGACAGGCCGCGACCTGGGCCTGGGAGCCGCAGATCGCGTCCCAGAGGTGCGTCACCAGCCGGACGTCGTTGCCACACAGAGACGGCAGAAGGACCTCTCGCCATCGCCCGCGGGCGTCCACAGCACCGTGGAACGCCCGCGTCAGAGCACCCACCTCCTGGGCCGAAGGAATGCCGGCCCAGAGGCGGGTTGTGACCCGAACGTCATTCGGCACCAGCTTGAGCCCCTCAACCGCGGCGCCCGTCGTCGTGACGCAGAGCCCGCCGTGGCCCAGGCGGCGCCGGGGCGCTACCGCCCAACGTCCGATAGACTCCACCCATCGCCCCCTATCTGCCAGAGACAACGTCTCGAACTGCTCGAGGAAGATGACCTCGGGCAGGTTCTCGGCAGCCGCGAGTGCGTCGGGGCCGTTGATGGTGGCAACGACCTCTCGCGACAAGAGCGCCTCGGCGATCCCGCGCCACGGATGGACGGCGTCGATGGCGCCTAGCGACACCTGCCCAACGGCATCATACCAGAATCGTTCCGTCAGTGCTACGTTGAGCGTTGAGACAAGGTCGACCGATGGCGCCAGGACCCAGACGAAACGCCCCGCGCGCAGCTCCTGCTCCACCGTCTGCACGAACGCTCGGGCGCTCGGCAGTCGCAGCGCCTGGACGTGCTCCTGCCCTTCATTCATACTGCCAGAGGCGGCGAATCAGCGGATCGACGGTGAGCCAGATCTCGCGCTCGTCCAGCCTGCGCCGCAAGATACAGGTCCGTTGCAGGTAGGCCATCGCCGTGTCCAGTTGCTCGCGGCTGTAGGCCGCCGGCAAGTTCTCGGACACGATGTCATAGGCCCATTCCAGGAGGATGCCCTCCTCTTCTTTCATGAACTCGGTCACAATCTGCCGCAGATTGTCGTTGGGGATCTGGAGTGCCTCGATAAATAACTGCTCGATGCCCGACCCGCGCTTGTTCAGCACGGTCTCGAAGACCCGGATCTGTTCGCTGAAATCGCCTCCGCCAAGGTTGGCCAGCAGCTGATCGAGCAGCAGAGGCCATCCCCCGGTCACGTTGTAGGTGCGCTGGCACGTTCGTTGTGAGGCGATGATCTCCGGGGCGTGCGATTCGAGCCGCTGCTGAACACCGATGATATCCCAGGGCATCAAGGTGACCAAGGCGTCGACGCGCTGCTCGATCTCCTCGCGCTCCGGGCGGGGGATCTGGAACCAGCTCCACGAGGCGATCGGGTCGAGCACGAAGATCATGCGGACCACGCTGGATGAATACCGCCGGCAGAACTGGAGGCCTTTCTGAACCTGGCTGAGCATGTCCTCAGGTCTGCCCTCAAGTGAGCGATAGACAACCATCCGGCCGAAGTCTCGATGGGCGACGTTGGTGTCCAGCCACTGCTGGAGGGCCGGGCCGGTCTGTGCGTAGACCTTGGCCTCGTCCCACTGATCGCTCGGATTGGACGCCGAGATGTCTTTGACAAAGCGCCGGGTGGCCTCGCGCAGGTCGCCCAGACCGGCTGCCGGCGAGCCAAAGACCAGGCCGACGCCCGACCGGGCCGCGCTAAGCAGCCCTTCCTGGTAATAGGTCAACGGGCTGTAACGGTTCTCCTCCAGGTCGAGCAGGGCGTGGTGGCTGTCGTACTTTAGCGGCGTCGGCGGGCTGCTCTCTGAGATCTCCTGCAGCCGCCCCCACAGCTCGTCGTGCGTGCCCAGCAGGTGCACCAGGTTCGGGCTGCGCAACCGGAACCGCTCGCCTTGTCCCAGGCTGAGGACACCCAGTCCGCGCATCTCCTCCAGCAGCCCCTGGAAGCGGGCCTGTTCGACATCACTCCCAAAGCCGCTAGGCCACCAACTGGCCGCCATGTGGAGTAGCTCCTGAGATGTGTAGAGCTGGTCGAATCCGTTGTAGGCTTCCCACTGGTCGAGAATCAGCGAGAGCGCGATGGCCTCGTAGCGTCCATCGAGCGCCAGGGTCCAGACGAAGCGATCGCGGATGGCCTGCCTCAGATCGCGATTTCGGTACACCTCCTCGACGTCATCACGCGTCACGGTGAAGGGGGGATTGCCCGTGAGGTGCTTTTTCTGCAGGTGCTCCACCAGGTGCGAGCCGAAGAGCTGGATCAGCCCGGGGTGATAGTTCGTGTACGAGAGGATGTGCAGGGGCAGCGAGCCGTCATCCCCGCCGTCCGCCGGACCGAAACGGAACCCCAAGGCCCTGAGCGGCTTCTCGAGCAGTTGCCGCGCCGACTTGGGGTCGAGTGGGCCGACCTCGATCGGGGTGCCCATGTGGGCCAGCGGCTGGTCGGGGATGTTCTTGTAGCGCTGGACGTTATGCAGACCGGCGACCACGACCTTGAAGCGCCGTTCGGTGGCGTCCATCAGCGCCTTCAGCGAGCCGATGATCTCGAAGTTGGTGCCCGCATCGGCCTCAAGGAGATGGTCGGCCTCGTCAAGCAGCAGCATGACGCGCAGATGGTTCTCGTTGATGGTCTGCTGCAGGTCGCTCTTCAGGCGATCCGGGCGGACGGTGCGGCTGCGCAACACGTGCTCGCGCTCCAGCGCGCCGGCGATCGTCTGCCAGAAGGTCTGCCGAAACTCCAGACCCGAGCGGGGATCGCCGATAGAGCGGATGTCTTCGAGAACCGCGAACTGACCTTCTTCGGGCCGGTGGAACTGGCGATGGACCTGGCGCAGGATTGCCGACTTGCCGAGCTGCCGTCCGCCGTAGACGATGGCCGGTCCATAGGGGTCGAGCAGCCGGTTGACGAGGCTCTCGCGACCCATGAAGACTTCGGGCGGCACTGAGCCGGCCACGAAGGGCACGTAGGGATTGACCTCGGTGTAGGGTAGGGTGCACTCCATCAAGGGCGTGAGGCGCACGTTGTACTGCCGCGCCAGGAACAGGATGAGGGCCTCGTCGATCAAGATTGCCTTCAGGTGGCGCTGCCGCGACAGGCGCAGGTAGTCTCCCCAGGCTCGTTCGGTCATCCGGCCGAAGTAGAGTAACAAGACGGGATCGCCGCCCAGCTCCTGGAGCAGCGAGCCGATCGCGTCGAATCCCGGGCGCGTCCAGACCCCCACGACGTCGTAGCGGCCCCCGCGCTGCGAGCCGAACTGGGGTACGGGCATCTGGTCCACCGGCACCTCAGCCCGCACGCGCCAGCGCTCGAAGTAGTTCTGGGCGGCCGACACCGGGGCGACCGAAACCGGCGAATTGGGGGCAACCACAAACCCCAGGTACTGCATCAGTGTGGCTACCAATGAGAGCTTGTCGTCGATGCGCAGCGGGGGTTCGTCGTGCCTGGGTTCGTGCTCGCGCTTGAGGCGCCGCCAGGCCTCCAGGGCTGCATAGGCTTCACCTCGGCGTGGTGCCGGGAGGTGAGGGAAGCTGAGGCCGGGCAAAGGCCGGTCGTCCCGGACATCACGCGCGATCTGGTTGAGGGGGACGTTCCTGAGGACCTGGTGGACATCGTTGAAGCGCTCGCGGAGGTCGTCGAGGGCCGTGCGCGACGGCTCGGTCGTCGTGAACAGGTCCTCCGGAAAGTGGAGGCTGCTTCCGCTGGCCAGGGCACTCTGCAGGTGGCCCAGGTACTCGTTGACGGCCCGCAGATCCTCGCGTATGAAGGCCTTATCGATGACCGTGCTGACTTCGGTCCCGCGTTCTTTGCCCAGCGTCTGGACCTGCGGCTGCAGCTCTTCCCAGTGTTCGCGCATCTTGCCCAGGCGGTCCTGTCGGATGGCCGCCAGTTCCTGGCGCGTTGTGGCCAACCGTAGCAGCAGGCTGCCGATGTCGAGGGCCACATCAGGATCGGTCCCCGCGCGCCGCATGTTCTTGCGAACGGCCTCCAGGTCACCCTCGAAGCGGCTGCGTTCGCTCTCGGCAATGAGCCCGTCGGCCAGGGCCCGCTCAACCGCCACGATGGCCCGGTCGGTGGACTGCCGCAGCCTCTCGATATCGGCGGCAAAGGCCTGCTGATGCCGCGCTGTCCAACTGCTCTGGGCATCCTCCAGCGCGTGGAGCAGCCCGATGAACCTGTAGTCCTTCACGTCGAGCCAGCCCTGTGCAACGCTATCGAGGTCCTGCTGACCCCGATCAAGCGTATCCAAGAGGCGACAGCCGTTCTCTTGCAGGGCGTCCTCCTCGGGAAGCCCGTCATCGGTGAGCCGCGCTCCCGGCACCCACAGGAACCGGCGTGCCACATTGGTGGCAAGGTCGCCGTGGACGAGCGTGCCGTGATCGAGCACTGGCGGGCCGGCCGGGGCTGTGCTAATCTTGTCGATCAGCAGCCCGTGCGTCTTCCTGAGGGCATCGCAGAGGAGAGCAGAGGCTATCCTGCCGCGTGCCTCGAATTGATCGCAGGCCTGCTCCAGCTCCTCCGCTGCGGCGATCGCGAGGCGGTCGATGGCCTGCAGCAAGTCGGTCACCTGCGACTGTCGCCAGCTGCCCTTGCTTCCGGCGAAGCGGTCCATCACGGTCACCGCATCGCACCAGCGCTGCGCGATTGCGCACCCTTCCTCCACCATCCGGGCGATCTGGCGCATCGCGGCACCCACGATGGGCTGCAGCTTACGTCCGACGATGACGTGGTCGATCCGCTGTACCTCGCCATACACCCAGCTCTGAGACATCCAGTTCTCGAGCGCGCCCTCTACCACCCGAACCCGCTCGCGGCGATCTTCCGCGACATTCCGGTACCAGCGGTAGAGCTCACCGTCGGGAGGACGGACCATCTGGCCCCACACGGCGATCGCGCGGCTGTAGGGAGGGGTGCGGTTGGGGGCCTGCTGTAGCCACTCGGTAGCTTCCTGGGATGCATCCTGCACGAGCTTGCGGCGCTCGGCTTTGCCAAGGATGCCCTGCACCTCAGCGGGCTGCAGCGGCCACGCTTGGGCTGCAAACGTGCGAATGGCGACCATCAATGCATTGAGCGCGGGGCTGAGCGGCGTCTCGAAGTTGAGCCAGTCGGCCCAACCGCCCACGGGATTCACCAGCGCAAGATGCAGCGCGGCCGCGGCAGCGACCCATTGGTCGGCGTCCGAGTCGAAGCTCAGGTGCGCCCGTGGAATCGCTGCGAGATCCTGAACCATGCTTGCGTTCCGCTCGGGCCACAGTTGGGCAGACCACCGGGCTCCTTGCAGTGCCAGCAACAGCCAACCGGGAAAGACAGGCGCAACGCCTGCACGCTCCTGCGCCACCGTCAGCCAATAGGCAGCGCTCAGGTCGCCGCCCAAGAGCGACTCGACGATCTGCGTTGCCGCGCGGTGTGACGCCCAGTCGACCTCCGACGGCTCCGGCCTTGAGAACGACGTGTCGAGCTCCACCGGAGGCGGGCCCGGCTCGACCGGGGCCTCCTCTTCCTCTACCTCCGTAGGCGGCTCAAATGGCAGCAGCCCCCACGTGTCGGGCGGCGGTGGTTCCATGGCATCCGGGATGTCCGGCGGATAGGCCTCCAGTGTAGGTTCTGCGTCCTCGGGCTCATCGACGTCTGACTCAGGCTCTGCCGGCAGGGCCGTGGACGGGTCGCACGGAATCTCCAGCGTGAACTCGGCCTGTCGTGTGTTTTCAGGCGTCTCCTCAACTTCGACTACGGTTTCCTCAAGCACCTGCCGCTCGTCTACAGGTGTGACCTCGGCCGCGGGGGCGCCAGCGCCCTCCCGTTCGTCCACTTGGGTATCGGGTTCGTCAGGGATGGCAGATACCTCTGGTTCCGGTACCACGGTCGGGTCAACGTGCGGCTCACGTGTAGACGTGCCCACGAAGGTGACCGTTGGCAGCAAAACCACGCCGGTGCTGCCTTCGTCAGGAGGGGCGTCGGTCTCGTCGGTTTCTGGCCCCCAGTCCTCGTCAGGTATGTCCCTTCCACCGGCGGTCGCGCCACCCGCGGCCGCCGGCACCTCAGCCGCCATCAGCGCTGTGTGAATCTCGGTGATTCCGGCTTCGAGGCTCTCGAGATCGGCCCGCTTGGCGCGTCGTTCGGCGACATTGACCGCAGCCAGATGCGCGCGGTCGAGCTCGCCATAGCGTGTCAGGAGGTCGTCCAGCGTGGCCACCAGCGCGAGCAGGCCTTCTGCGTTAGCCGTCGTAGCGCGTGCCGGCAGGGCCTCGAGGTCCGCGATGCCAAAGAAGCTCAGGTATGCCTCGTGGGTTTGTGCCAGCGCCGCGAGCGCATCACTTAGCGCTCCGCGGGCCAGGAGGTCGTCTCTGGCCTGGCGTTTCTGCGCCGCCAGCGCCGTGACCTGCGCGACGAACGCGTCGACGGTGTCCCATTGGGCGGCCTCGGGCGGGAACGAGGCCACCTCGGCCAGGATGGTGCCCCACGGCCCCTCCAACTGGGCGTCCCCGGTCTCCTGTGGCGGACTCTCCGGAGCGCTTAGGGTTACAGGCGGCGCGGCGGCGGGTTCCGCCTCAACGTCAGCTGTCGATCGTGCGCCATTGGCCAGGTATTCTAGGTAGTCGACCGGCGAAACGGGCACCCGCCCGCTCAGCAGCAAGGTGGCCAGGAGTATCGCGTCTCGATCGGCCTCTGGCTTCCCGTCCGCCAATTCCTCGACGCGTGCCATGACCTCGCCGTCGCTCTCCCAGAACTGGGTGAAGACGCCGGCCTTCAGGTGCGGGAGCGCCGGCGGCGCTACGTCCAGACCTGCTTCGCGGAGGTAAGCCCGGATGTCTCGCACCAGCTCCGGTTGCGCCTCGACCCACACGGCCAGGATGGCGGCTGCAAGGTTGTCGTCGTCCTGCCAAACGGAATCGACGGCTTCGAGCAGCTTACCGAGCGGCGCCCGGTCCGTGTGCGTGCGCCGGAAGCCCGGGATCTCGGGGAGGGCGCGCTGAATCTCCGAACGGAGGGCCTGTTGCCATTTTGACTTGCGCGAGGCATCTCTGTACGCCGTCAGGGACTTCGTGAGGATGCGGCGTCTCCATCCTTCGGGGAAGCGCGCTACGAGTGTCGAGCAGGGCGTGAACGGTCGGGGCGCTTCGGTCAGCTTAGGTTCCATGCTTGGCTGTCTCCTTGGTGTAGTCGAGCGGGGCCGGAGCGTCTGGCGCGTCCGGCGTGCGGACCGGACCGCGCCGGTCAGCGACCAGAAGCAATGAATGCACCGCGACCGAGTCTAGACATTTTCGTAGGATGCGCAAGCGCAGCAAATGGCGCGGTGGACTATAGGCCCAACAGGGCGCCTGGCGTGGCTCTTCAGCGTGGCCTGTCTGAGCGCGCGGGGGTGTTTCACTTTGGGGGAGAATGACCTGCTAGATCTAGCCCGGGTATCCATGCCCGGGCTAGAGGACAACGCCCCATGGAATGGGGAACGCCCCATAGAATGGGGAACGCCCCATAGAATGGGGCTCCACCGGCCTCTTCCGGTCCGGAAACCCGATTGATCGGGTGTCGCGCACTAGACTGGCGATTTCATCGCCGGGCGGGCTCGCTGCGACGGGCGCTCGGCATTGCCAAGCCGTTTGCCTGACCCGCACAGAAGGGACGCCGCGCGTACCGTGGTTGCGCAGTCCGGCAGCCTGTAGTAGACTGGGATTAGCGGCTGCCACGAGAGGTGTGGTCCGGGAGCCATGCCCACTCATGGAACACCAGCTGCTGCCCAACCCCCCGGTCAATGGGGATACCAGGATGCCGGCCGTGCATGCTGTTAGCCGAGCCGTGCGCTGCGATCCGATCCCGGCGAGGAAACCAGTGGCCTCGATCCTACGGCCCGTGCTTTGACCAGCGAGTCTCAGCCGGTCTAGCCACATGCAAGGAGGCCGCTATGATCCGCTGGGAGTATGCACACGCTGTAGGCGGCGCGGAGATCAACGCCGCCCTCAACACCCCGCCCGAGGATGCCTATCCTGAGGAGATGCGCCGGGAGAGAGAACGCCGCGAGACCAGCAAACGTGGCTCACTGAAGGTCGGCCTCATCCTGCTGACGCCGGTGGTGCTGTTGATCGGGCTGTCGCTGATCACCAGCGTCTTCCGGCGAACGCTCACCTCAGAGAACCGCATGTGTCAGGGCGCGCTCTATCTGGCTGGCGCCGTCGCCCTTTTCGGCCTGAGCGCGGGCCTCAAGGACCGGACCAAATACCCCTCGCTGGAAGACATCGTCAGGCGGTTCTACAACAACGTCTCCACCAAAGGCGATCACTTCAAGAGCTACGAGCTCCTGGCCCCGGCAAGGATGCACGACACATCGCAGGAGTCCTTCAAGCAGGCGTGGGAGAGCGTGATCGATGACGTTGTCGCCGCCGTCGCGACGCAGGACGAGGTCACGTGTGCGCGGTGCGGCAAGACGTCGAAGGGGCTATGGGCCGTGAACCAGTGGTGGTTCAAGGACGACTATATGGCCAATGCCAATCTCTTCGTGGCCTGTCCCAAGTGTGAGTCAGTCTACTGCAACCACTGCTACATCGCGCTCCCGAATCGCCACGAATGCACGAAGTGCGGCCAGAAGCTGAAGGAGTTGGCGCCCGGTGCCTTCAAAAGCGGTCTCAAGACGTTCATGGTCGATCCGCAGATGCGAGGGTCGAACCAGATTGGCGCCGTAGAGATCAACGAGGTGACCGACCGGGTGGCCAACATAACGACCGAGGTGCATTGGGCTTTCAGCTACACGCGGATCATCCCGTCGGACAGCGCGATGGCGAGCAACCTGATCGCTCTCGGGGATCGCGGCAAAGTCGTCTGTCGCTTCCATAACAAGGCGGTCAAGATCGGCGAGGAATGGCGCCTGCTCGCAGCGACGCCGGCAACGCGTCAGCCCGTGCCCGACGCCGCCGGTCAGGAAGGGAGCCCACTATGACCGGCTTCGTAAAGACCTACCAGCGCGCCCTGTTGGCGTTCTCCGTCGTCGTGCTCGGCTTCACGATCTACGGCATGGCAGCGATCAAGCCGCCCGCGCCCGAGTTCTACCCGCTTGGGGTCTCAGCCGCGGATATCGTGAGGGTCTATGAGCCCGGGGGATTCACCTTCGAGTCCTCTTCGCCTGTCTACGAGCAGCCACGGCAGATTGGCGAGGCCCCAGATGGCGCCGCGCTAATTCAGCTCGTCGGGCCGTCGGGCAACCTGACCGGTGTGAACGTATCCGTGTATATGACGCAGGGACTTCCCGAAGTGACGCAGGATCTGCGGCGCTCCTACCTCGACACCATGATCTCTCTTGTCCTCCCAAACTGGGAGGATGGTCACGAGTGGTTGGAGGAAGAGGCGCTCAGCATGAAGCGCGCTGGCTCGCGCAGCACCGAGGTAGGGGACGTCAAGGTCGTCTTGACCGTTGCCTCAGCGGACGATGGCCTCACCTTGGGCCTCAGCTTCGGAGCCTGGCGTGCGAATCCAGACTACGAGGACGGCGACTGGCAGGTGGACTGACCCCTGCGGACTGCGGCGGAGCGAGAGCACCGCACCCCGGGTCCCACGGCGCGAGGCTGAGGCCCGGTTGCATAGAGCGGGGCAGACATGGGCTGTGTCACCCATACGGGCGAGCAGCGGCAGGGTGCAGGCGCCCGCCGCCACAGACTGCGCGGCCTGGCCGTTGACCACCTCGGACCGGTGTATAGCGTGGGCGACACGGGATACCTTGGCGCGCGCGATTCTCCAATGCATGCCACCCTCAACGCAATCGTTCCCGCAACATTGTTGCGGCGTTCTCGTGGTATCATAGATGCATCGAGCGCAGCCACCAAACCATGAAGCGGCTCATCGAGTTGGAGCGTTTGCGAGAGGCCGACCCGACTGCGTAGACTCCCTGGTCCACACACCTCTTGACCGGCATGCTCGGCCTCGGTATCATGTTAGTAGGCGAACGCCATACGCGGGCCACGTTGGGTGGCCCTGACGATTCCATACTGTGGGACCATGACGTAGGAGGCGTACAATGCATATCCTTCCACCCTATACCTATGCATCTGGAAGGTTGGCCGAGGAACGTAGACAAGACAGCATGCGTGATGGGGAGCACGCGTACCTGCTACGAGTGGCCAGGCTTGCGAGGCCCAAGCCCACCGGTAGCGTTCTGTTTCGCCTGGGCTGCCTGCTCGCCCGTGCTGCTGAAGGGCTGCGGGTGCACCTCGCGCTGCCAGGGGTAGATCTGCAGAGTTGCCCGGCGCCTCAGGGCTTCTGAGAGATCTCTGCGTTCCCCTGCCCTGATGGTTGGGCAGCGGGCTTCTCTTTCGACATACGGCCCGGCGACTGAAAAGTCGCCGGGCCGTATCCATGAGGGTGCTCTCTGTGAAGGTGCCGGGGACGTGTACAGTGACGTGCCCGTCCCCGCCGGAGCAGCTACTGCACCTGGATTTCTACGATCCCCTTGACCGACGTGTTCTTGGGGAAACCGGGCATCCGCGAGGTGAAGCCGCCTTGGCTGCGGAACTGCAGGATGCAGGTGTCGCAGGCCATGACGTCGGCGAGCGGAAGCTCGGCCGTGTAGCCGTCGTCGGCGACGAGGACCACGGTGGTCGCGTCGGCGTTGGGCTGTGCCTGCTCCAGCAGGGGCTTGATGGCGACGCCAGTATAGGTCTCGGCCTCGCCGTCGCTGTTTTCGCCCTCGACGTCGAGCGTGTCCATCGCCGTCAGCTCATCCTCGGTCCAGCTCAGCGCCTGGGCCACGGCCCCCGTGATCTGGAAGTCGCCGCTCAGGGCCGGGGCGGAGGCTGCCTGCTCGTCGCGCCAGGGCTGCGAGTCGGGGGTGAAGAGCGGCGCGCCAAAGGCGTCGACGCCGAAGGTCCCGATCTTCTCCTGGACGGGCACGGAGATCAGCCAGTCGATGAACTGCTGCGCCAGGTCGGCCTGGATGTTGGGATTCTTGGCCGGGTCGATGGCGATGACACCGTAGGGGTTGAAGAGCAGCGGATCGCCCTCGACCACGATCTCGAGTTCAATCCCCTCAAGCGTCCGGGCGAGGTAGGTGGCGCGGTCGCTTAGGGTGTAGGCCTCCTGCTCGTTGGCCATCGTGAGCACGGCCCCCATATTCTGGCCCGCTGAGACGTACCAGGCACCTGACGGCTCAATGCCGGCGGCTGCCCAGATGCTCTTCTCCTTGCCGTGCGTGCCCGAGTCATCGCCGCGCGAGACGAACGTGCTCTCGGTCTCCGCGAGCGTCTCGAAAGCGCGGGTGACCTTGTTCATCCCCTTGATCCCGGCGGGGTCGGCGGACGGCCCGACGATGATGAAGTCGTTGTACATGACGTCTTCACGGCGGACGCCGTGGCCGTCGTCCATAAACGCATCTTCCCTGGCGCGGTCATGCACCAACAGCACGTCCGCGTTGCCGTCCTGTCCTAGCTGCATCGCCTGGCCCGTGCCAACCGCAACGACCTCGACCCGGACGTTGAAAGCTGCCTCGAAGTCGGGCAGGATGTAGTCCAGCAGGCCCGAGTCATAGGTGCTGGAGGTGGTGGCGAGGATCAGCCTCTGGGGCTCGGACTCGGCCGGGGTCTCTTCGGTAGCCTCTTCAGGGGCTTCCTCAGGGACGTCGGTCGGGGGCGGTGCTGCTGTGGTCGCCGCCGCCGTCGGGGACGCCGGGGTGGGGGCCGCTGTGGGCGTGCAGGCCCCCAACAGGAACACCAACAGGGTCAGTAGTGCTACAACCTTGGTACCGAATTGCCTAGACATTGCTCCTCCGTAAAGTGGGATTCTTGGGGTCAGTAGACCATCTCGCCATTGACGAACGCCGCGGTCCGAGGATCGCGGGGCGATTCGAAGAAGGTGTGGGCATCGGCGACTTCGACGATGCTGCCGTTGAGCAGAAAGGCGATGCGCTGCGCGAGGCGCCGTGCCTGGAAGACGTTGTGCGTGACGAGCACCACGGTGCAGCCCTGGGTGCGGTTGAGCTCGGTCACGACTCGCTCGATCAGCCCGACGTTGTAGGGGTCGAGGTTGGCCGTCGGCTCGTCCAGCAGCAGAACCTCGGGCTGGAGCACGATGGCGCGAGCGAGGGCAGTACGCTGCGCCTCCCCGCCGGAGAGCGTGCGCGCCTGCGCGTGCGCCAGGGGAGAGAGTCCCAGCTGATCGAGCACGGCGCGGGCGGCAGCGCGCCCATCGCGCACACCCCGCAGCCGCAGGCCGTAGACGACGTTGTTCCACACCGTGGTGGACAGCAACGCGGGGCGCTGAAAGACGGTGGTCACCTGGCGTCGCAACGCCAGCGGGATGGTCCCGTCCTGCACGAGGGTGTCGCGGTAGGTAAGCGTGCCGCTCTCGGGCGCTTCCAGGAAGTTGAGCAAGCGCAGCAGGGTCGACTTCCCTGCGCCGCTGGGACCTACGATCGCGAGCACCTCGCCACGCGCGATGTCGAGCGTGGCGACACTGAGCACCTCGCGCGTGCCGTAGCTCTTGGTGATGGCGCGGAGCTGGTAGATCGGGGTGCTGTTCGGCGCGTCGCTCATTTTCCCCGTCCAGGCAGCTGTGCCACGATCAGGTTGATGATAAAGGCGAGGCCCAGGAGGACCACGCCGAGGCCGATAGCGAGATCCATGTTCCCGCGGCGCGTCTCGAGCATGATGGCAGTGGTGAGGACCCGCGTGGCGTGCTCGATGTTGCCACCGACCATGGTCACAGCGCCGACCTCCGAGATGATGCTTCCCAGCCCGCCGACGAGGGCGACAATGACACCGAGGCGCGCCTCGCGCAGGATGGCCCAGGTGACCTGCTGGCGGGTGGCCCCCAGCGAGCGCACCTGCAGGCGCAGGTTGGGATCGACTTCGGCGACGGCGGCCATGGTGTAGCCGACGATCAGTGGCATGGCGATGATGACCTGTGCCAAGATCATCGCGGGCACGGTGAAGAGCTCAGGCACCCATGCCCAGTTCATAGGGCCGAGGATGCCGCTGCGCGAGAGCAGCAAGTACACCATGAGGCCGACGACGACAGGCGGGAAGCCCATGCCGGTGTAGACCAGGGCCTGCACGACCCGCCGGCCCGGGAAGCGGACCAAGCCGATCAACGCGCCCAAAGGGATACCCAGCAGCCCGCTGATCAGGAGCGCGATTCCGCTGACGCGCGCCGAGAGAATCACGATCTCCCAGAGATAGGGGTCGCCGGCGAGCAGTAGGCGCATCCCTTCCCTGAACCCGTCCCAGACGACACTCATGCAAACTCCCTTGGCTATGCTCAACGCCTCATATAACCGAAAACGGCGCCCCCGGAAAGGGACGCCGTTGCACCATGGGCAGGCAGAACGCCCGCCTGGCCGAACGGCTCTCCTTTCCAAACACGGGAGGCGCAGCCGTTTCCCGCTGCACCCTAACGGTCGCCGATCCGTGGGCAAGAGCCTCAGGCCTTGCCGGTAGGTTCTGCGACTCGGAGAACCTCAGCTATAGGTATTGTGGCGGGCATGATAGCACGGATAGCGTGGCCCGCAAGCCGCGAGAGTCCCCGGCGCAGGTGGGCCGGGTCGGCGCCTCGCGCCGTGCACCGCAGCAGGGCGCCAGTGGCAAGCCATATTCCCCACCATCTTGCCTCCTGTACTCTGATGGCTACAATACTCTCGTACTTGGGGCTAATATCGATCTTGAGTCGCTGTGCCGCGTGCCACGCGTTGGGAGGCCGCTGCGCGAGAGGCGACGGGGAGTGGATGGGTTGTCCAACATACTGTGTGAAGCCAAGTTCTCAACCTGTGTTCGTCGCTTTCGTCTGTTGCTCTTGGGAGCAGTCGCCGCTCTGATCTTGGGCGCGTGTGCGTCGCCGGCTCCGCGGTTCGCACCGACGGCGGAAGCTGGGGTGTTGCCCGTTGCGTCATCCACACCCTGGCCGACCCCGACTGCGACGCCGCTGCCGACTTCGACGCCGACGCCGCTGCCGACTTCGACGCCGACCGCGCTGCCGACCTCCACGCCGACGCCGCTGCCAACAGCGACGCCGACGCCGTCGACCCACGCGGGGACGGTTGTCGAGGGCTCGATCGTCAAGCAGGAGTCTCTGTCGCTCGGTAAGGTCCACAGCATGGTGGCTGCCTACTTGTCGGCTCAGACATGCCCGAACTCGCTGTATCCCGTGGATGTGTACCGCATCCAGTTCAGGACGCGCGACCGCCTTGGCACTGAGATCACGGTCCAGGCCGATCTGCGCTTTCCCAAGGTGGAGAGCCAGACAGAGTTTCCGCTCTTTGTCTACGGCTCGGGCACGACCGGCATCGCCAACGAGTGCGCGACGCTGAATGAGTACGTGGGCAGGCGGGCATGGGGCAACTACCGGTCGCACCTAACCGCCTACGCCACCCAGGGATACATCACGGCGATCGCCAACTGGCAAGGTTTCGACGATCCGGATCAGACCCATCCCTACTTCGTCGCCGAACTGGAAGGCTATGTGATGCTCGACCTGACCCGAGCGATCTACGACTTCTTTTCCGATCCGCCGGCGGAGGACATCCTGGCCCGACCGGCGGGCGCGGTCTTCTTCGGGGGCTACTCGCAAGGCGGCCACGGGGCTTTCGCCGGCGACGCGATGGCGCCCGGCTACGCGCCGGAACTGAACATCGTGGGGGTGGTGGGCCACGCCATCGCGCCCGATGTGGAAGGGTTGATGTGCGATAGCCCCCTGTATGCACCGTACATCGTGTCGGCCTATCGTGCGTATTACGGCGAAGAGATCATCCAGCCTCAGGATGTCTTCCAGGAGCGCTGGATGGCGACCTTCGACCAGGACGTGACCAAGTGCATCGACCACGTGTTGGGCTACTATCCCAACACACACGCAGCGATGTACACGCCACGGTTTCGAGATGCGCTGGAGAACGGCCAGCTGGCGGTGGAGTTCGCTGAGTTCAAGGCCATGTTGGACCTCAACCACAGCGGGCGCGAGGTGAACCCGGCGACACCCGCGATCATCCTGCACGGTGCTGCCGATCCGATCGTGCAGTTGCGCACGGTGGAGCCCTTTGTCCAGCGGCTGTGCGCCGAGAACAAGAACGTGACCTATCGCGTCTATCCGGGTGTGAACCACTTCACCCTGCGGCAGACCAGCCATGTCGATACCCTGGCCTGGATGCAGGGCATATTGGCCGGTGACGCGCCGGTGTCAGACTGCGGGCTACTGGCCCAGCCGTGAAAACGCCCCCGCTCGCCAAGATAGCGGTCTTCATCGTCGCGCTCGTCTTGGCGCATGTGGGGATCTCGATGCTGTTCCCTGCCCCACTGCCGGCTGAGGTCGTCCAGTTTGACCGCTATCTCGCCGAGGGTGTGGACGTGCTCTATCTTGGCGATAGCACGCTCATGCTGCCCGTCGGCGAGGTGACCACCGGCGAGATCCTGCAGGAGCTGCTGCCCGACCGGCGGATCGGCCAGATCGCCCATCCCGCCTACGGGCTCGACCTGTTCCACGACTACGCTGCCTACATGGACCGGCACGGGGGCGGGCCGCAGACGCTCGTCCTGCCGGTGAACCTCCGCTCGTTCTCCCCGGCATGGGACCTGCGTCCGGCCTACCAGTTCGAGAAGGAACGCCGGATTCTGGCGATGGGACTGCCCCTGGCGCGGCTGTTCCTCAGGCCCCTGGAGGTCTTTGGCTTCTTTAGGCCAGCGATCACCCAGGAGGGCTTTCTGGATGCGCCGGTCTACGATGGCGACGTGGTCATCGGGGAGGTCAGGGACTTCGAGGCGCTTGCGCCCGGCGGGGTTCTGAGCGAGGATACCGAGAACGCCTATCGCGAGGTCGATCTGGCAGATGAGGAGACCGCGCAGGCCGTGCTTACCTACCACTATATGTTCAAGCTCGAGCCGGACCACCGCAAGCTGGATGCGATGATCGCGGTGGCGGAGCTGGCGGCCGAGCGCGGTGTCGACGTGATCTACTACATCACGCCGGTCAACGTGGAACAGGGCGAACGCTTCCTGGGGCCGGCGTTCAGCGAACGCTTTGCCGACAACATCCGCGTGGTGCAGTCCAGGCTCGAGGCTGCCGCGCTGGACAACGTGACGCTGCTGAACCTGTCCTATGATCTGCCAGCCTATGACTTGACCGACACGGAGCACTTGACCGAGGGGGGCAAGGAGTACGTTGCCGAGCAGGTGGCGCTGGCAATCCGCGGAGAGGAAGCTCCATCGCTAGCGGGCACACCCGTGGCCACGCCAACGCCAACAGCGACTCCCACGCCGACCAGCGATGCTCCACGCCCCACGCGCACGGAGGCGGCAGCGACGGCAACGCCATCGCCAACGCCGGCGACGCCGGAAGCCGTGACGCAGACGGTCACCGGCGGCGATGTGACCGGCGTGCGCTACGTCGAGCGGTACCGGCCTTCAGGCCTCTATCCCGTGGACCTGTACCGGATCACGTTCGAGACCGTGGACGAGTTTGGCGAGATCGTCGAGACGCAGGCCGACCTATACATCCCTTACGTCGAGTCTGAGGAAGCGTTCCCGGTCCTGGGTCACGCCGCCGGCACGACCGGCATCGGCAACGGATGCGCGCCGCTGGACGAACGGACGACGGGACGCAGCTGGGGGGCTTATCACAGCCAGTCGCTCACCTACGCTGCGCAAGGCTATATCGTGGTCTTCCCCAACTGGCTCCACTTCGAGGATCCGGAGCGTATCCACCACTACTTCGTCTCTGAGCTCCAGGCCCATACGCTCCTCGATGCGGTTCGGGCTGCCTATCGCTTCTGGGAACGCGAACCGGAGCTGGATACGCAGGCCAGGCCGGCGCAGGCCGCGCTTATGATGGGCTACTCCAGCGGCGGCCATGCTATCTTCGCGGCCAAAGATCGCGCTGAGGCCTACGCGCCCGAGCTGCCCATCAAGGGTGTGATCGGCTTCGGTCCGGTGACGAATCCGGGGCTCCTGTTACAGGAAGATCCGATATTCGGCCCCTATCTCGTCTACGCCTATCGCGACTTCTACGGCGAGGCCATCATCGACCCGGCCGAGGTCTACGCGCCGTCCTGGGTAACCGACTTCGAGGATGATGTGCTGCGGCTCTGCGTGGATGAGATCTTCGCCTACTACTCGCACAGCGCGCGGCGCATGTACGCGCCCGAGTTCCGCGAGGTGCTGTACGACGGCCGGCTGGCTGACGTCTATCCTGAGTTTGCCGAGCAACTCGCCGCGAACACCGCCGGACTGGGCGAGGGCACCGGCATCCCGGTGCTGATTCTGCAGGGCACGGCCGATACCGTGATCACACCACCCAGCCAGCAGGCCTTCATGGATCAGTTGTGCGCGCTGGGGAACTCGGTGACCTGGATGGAGTATCAAGGCGCAACGCACGCCGATACCCGGTGGCGTAGCTATCGCGACGTGCTGGCCTGGATGGAGGACGCCGTTGAGGGAAGTGCTCCGCGCTCCGATTGCCCGCGGTCGGAATGACACCGTGAACGAGGCCCAAGCCTATGGCTTTTAACACCTACCGGTTCCTGGCGCTGCTGCCCCTGGTCGTGTTGGGCTACTGGCTGCTGCCCCAACGCTATCGATGGGTCGTGCTGCTGATGGCCAGCTACGGGGTCTGCGGCACCTGTGCGCCGACGTTCCTGGTCTGGATCGTGTTCTCTACGTTGGTCACCTACGCCTTGGGCCGCGTGATGGGATGGACGTCCAGTCCAGGGGGGCGCAAGGCCGTGCTGGCGCTCGGGATCGTAAGCAACCTGGGCTTGCTCTTTGTCCTCAAGTACCTGGGCTTCGCCGAGGAGATCGTGCGCGCCCTGTTCGGCTACCTGCGTCTGCCCTACCGGGTAACCGCGCCCAACCTGCTGCTGCCGGTGGGCATCTCGTTCTACACCGTCCAGTCCGTTGGCTACCTGATCGACGTGTATCGCGGCACGGTCGAGCCGGAGAAGCACCTGGGTCTCTTCGCGCTGTTTACAGGCTTCTTCGCCAAGCTGTCCGCCGGCCCCATCGAGAGAGCCGGGCACCTGCTCCCCCAGTTCCGGCAGGCCCACAGCCTCGACCCAGCGCGCCTCTTCAGCGGACTGCAACTGATGTTGTGGGGGATGTTCAAGAAGGTGGTGATCGCCGACCGCCTGGCCGTCTACGTCAACGAGGTGTATGCCCATCCAGATGGTTACGCCGGCTGGACGATCGTGATCGCGACACTGTTCAGCGCCGCGCATATCTACAGCGACTTCTCGGGCTACTCGGACATCGCCGTTGGCGTGGCCCGTCTGTTTGGCCTCGATCTGATCCAGAACTTCGAGCAACCCTACCTTGCCGCGTCGGTCTCGGAGTTCTGGCGGCGCTGGCACATCTCTTTCTCCAGCTGGTTGCGCGACTACGTCTACATCCCGCTGGGCGGCAGTCGTGTGTCTCGATGGCGCCGGGACCTGAACGTCTTCATCGTGTTCGTGATCAGCGGCCTCTGGCACGGGGCGGACTGGACTTTCGTGCTCTGGGGCGCTTTGCACGGCGTCTACCTTGTCGTGGAGCGGTGGGCCAAGGGCCCCTTGGATCGGGTCGCCCGGGCCTTACGCCTGAAGGAGAACTCCGCCGTGCGCGGCACTCTGGCCATCGTGACGACGTTCGTGCTGGTCACTTTCTCTTGGATCTTCTTCTATGCGCGGTCTGTCCCAGACGCCCTGCTTCTGATCCGCAACCTGGTCCGCTTCGGCAGCGGGTCCGATATCTTCGCGCCGTGGGCCGGCCTGACGGCTGCGCCCGTTGCCGAGATGGCGCTGGCGTGGGGGCTGATCGGACTGCTGGCCCTCGTACAGCTGGGCCGTGACGGGCGGCTGGCGCGGGCCTCTCTCCTGACCGGCAAGGCGGGCGTGCGCTGGGCCGTCTATCTGCTTCTGGGGTTGGCGATCATGAACCTGGGCGTGGCGAACGAGCTGCCGTTCGTCTACGCGGGGTTCTAGGCGGCCGAGCGGCGCGGCCTTCTCTCGCCTCCGCTGCCCGTCGCGCACCGGCGGATTGCCGGCGTCGTGCGCCGCGCTCTGCTTGCCGGTCGCTCACCGTCTCTATGCGTCCCTCCCCCTTGCTGCGATTACCCCCCACCGCCGGATAGTTCCGGTTCCGACTCCCACGTTGGGACTACCCTACTGGACCCCGGCACGATAGAATACAAACGGTTGGATGGCAGGGGTCAGCGACTGGGGGAATATCGTATGAATACAGAGCCAGATCGCGTTG
>Ga0123330_1001527_pt1 | contig 22744 bp, 20 predicted proteins | sample BioC13SIPDNA_2_FD_89704 | JGI IMG/M metagenome (GOLD analysis project Ga0123330, IMG submission 89704) | Anaerobic biogas reactor microbial communites from Washington, USA - Biogas_R2_A C13 SIP DNA | ecosystem: Engineered > Bioreactor > Anaerobic > Unclassified | place: Washington, USA... | reverse complement strand
TGGGCTGGTGACGATAACCATTGCTTGATCAGCGTTTGAGCTTTCATAGAGCTATCTCCCTTATGCATGTACCGGCGGGTAGCCAGCGCCGTTATGGTTTGCGGATGTCTTTTCAACAGTAACAGTCCTATTATACTATAAATCCGCCATTTTAGGCAATGCATCTAACCTGAAGAGTTAGAAGTATGCGTATCCGTAGACCCATTGACAAATTACCCTTTCGCGTTAGGATGTGAATAACATATAAACAGTTATTTATGGATTGGGCACGATGATCGAGAGTCGTATATCTGACAAAGAACTCCGTCGCCTGACGAAGGGCTTCCAGGCACTTCATTCGGTATTGCGATTACGCATTCTGGCTGCGCTGGCGGAGCGTGAATCGAACGTCAGAGATTTGGAGGGCGTGTTGCGGGTCAGCCAGCCGTTGCTCTCCTGGCACTTGACGCAGTTGCGACAGGTCGGGTTTGTCACTGCGGAGCGGGTAGGACGTGAAGTGTGTTATCGGCTACAACCGGCAGCGTTTCAGGAATTGGTGCATACTATGGAAGCGTTGTTAGGGATATCTTTGTCGGATAAAGACTACAAGGGGAAGATAGATGGAACGCTCAAAGGTTAAGCAGTATGATTCGTTGACTGATTGCTTGCGCGCGCAAGCAACTTTTATCACATATCCGATCGCGCGGATTCTGGAGAGGTTGGGACTGCATCCCAACGCGGTGACGCTTTTAGGATTTCTCCTCAACCTTGTTTCGGGCCTGATTCTTGCCTCGGGGCGTTTGGTGTTGGGCGGTGTGTTCTTGTTGCTCGCGTCGTCGGTGGACTCGTTGGATGGTGCGCTGGCGCGAGTCTCCGGGGCGAAGAGCCGCTTTGGGGCGTTTCTTGATTCGACGCTCGATCGCCTTTCCGAGGGCGCGTTGCTCTTTGGACTGCTCTTCTGGCTCCTGCGCCAGAACGCGACATTGGAGATTTATCTGATCTTTGTCATTCTCTTGGGCAGCGTGATGGTCAGCTACACCCGCGCGCGTGCTGAGGGCATCGGCTACGATTGCAAAGTCGGTATTCTGACGCGACTCGAGCGCGTGGTAGTGTTGGGCGCGGGCTTGATTATTGGCTGGATACGCCCGATGCTGATCGTGATGGCGATCCTCACCTGGATTACGGTGTTTCAGCGCGTGTGGTACGTCTATCGAGAATCACGCAGGAACCCTTGATCTTGTACGATATGGATTGATTAGTCACCCGGCGCGGTGAGACGATTGCGTCTCACCGCGTTTTCGATGTGCAACCCCTCGATTTATGGTAAAATTTCCTCGATGAGGACACGAACTTTGGCCCCTCCGTGGCATCTGATGGTGCTGCTGTTCTTCCTGCTTCCGGCGCTGTTGCCGTTGCTGAGTGGAACTGCGCTTCCCTGTACCCACGATAACGACCTGCATTACTATCGTATCACTGCTATCGATGCAGCGTGGCGACAGGGGTGGATCTTCTCGCGTTGGATGCCCAACCTGGCGCTGGGATACGGCTATCCTTTCTTCACGTTTCGCGAGCCGCTGCCCTACATCGCCGGCGCGCTGCTTCACCAGACCGGCCTCGCGCTACCACTCGTGCTTGGTCTGCTTTATGCGGGCAGCTTAACGGCTGCTGCCTGGGGGGCTTACGCCTGGGTGCGCGATCTCTTTGGCGAACGAGCCGCCTGGATTGCGGCGCTGGTGTATGGCTTGGGTCCGTATCTGCTACTGGATGCGCTGCGTCGTGGCAATATGCCCGAATCTGTGGCCCTGGCGCTGCTCCCTTGGCTAATGGTGACCCTTCGCCGCGTTATCCTTGGTGGCGGTCGTGGCCCGTTTGTTGCGTCGGTGTTGTTGGCAGCGGCGTTGTTCTTGAGCCACAGCATTTCCTCTCTACTCTTTGCGCCGCTGCCTGGCGGTTACGTGATTGTACTGGCGTGGGTGTATCGTGCGCGTAGGGCGTGGCCCTGGGCGTTTGTGGTGGTCCTGCTGGCGGCGATGCTTACTGCCTGGTTCTGGTTCCCCGCGCTGATGGAGCAATCCACGGTGCAGTCGTACCTATCGCGCACCGTGCGCAACAATGACTTCCACTATAATTTCGCCACCTGGCGCGAGATGCTTTTTACCCTGCCCACGCCTTACGATCCTGACTTTCTCAATCCACCGATGCGCGTGCCGCTCGGCCTTGTCCAGACGGTACTGGCGGTTATGGGCGTGATCATTGGCTGGCGGCGCGCGCGCGCAGACACTGCTGAGGAGCCAGGCGGTCCAACAAATGCGCGTGCCAACGAAATCCGTGCATCCATAGTCTTCTTTACAATGGCGGCGCTCGGCTACCTGTGGATGAGCAGTTCCGGTTCTGTGTGGTTGTGGGAGGCCTTCCCGATGCTGGCCTACATCCAGTTTCCCTGGCAGTTGGTGGGCCGTGCCCTGCTCCCCGTCTCCTTCCTCGCCGCCGCTGCCTTCATCTCGCATCCCTCCACCGCCCATCCTCCTTCCTTCCGTCTACCGTCTGCTGTCTACCCTTTGACTTTCTACTTTACCCTTACCATGCTTTCCCTTTTTGCCTGGCCCAACACGTACCCGCCGAAGGGGTTCTGCGCGATGGCGTCATATCCCACAATGACCGATCTCTACGCTTACGAGCAGCAGGGCTGGATGGGTGTTGATCCTGAGGGTAGCTATTTCCCCATCTGGGTGGAAGATTATCCGTCCAATACGGGCATCGCTGACGCCTTCGCGCGTGGTGCAGAACCGGAGCGCCTGGACGCGAGCGCATTGCCGGAAGGCGCACGCGTGTTGGCAGCGGACTATTATCCCCTGCGGGCGACAATCATCCTTGAAACGCCAACAGCCTTTCGCGCGCGTTGGCTGGGTTTCTACTTTCCCGGTTGGCAGGTGGAAATCGATGGCACGCCGGTGGTGACTGCGCCCGAGGCGCGGACTGGTCTGTTAACCTTCGCCGTGCCTGAAGGCCGGCATATGCTCGATGTGTACTTTGGGATGACGCCCGCGTGGGCAGTGGCAGGGATCGTCCCGGCGCTCGGACTGCTGTTGTTCGGTTTGGCAATGTGGCGGCCCCAACCCTTTACCGACGACACCGTCCCTTCGATTGACGCAGGTAGGCCACGCGATCTGGTTACCATCGCCCGTTCGCCTTTCGTCATTCCTTGGGCGCTGGCGGCACTGGCTCTTCTTCTGCTCGCGTTCAAGTTACTGGTCGTAGATGGGACTGTAAATCCTCTGCGCTACTCTCGTCTGGCGGCGGGCAAACTACCTGAAGTTTCTCGGCGATTGTCACAGTCTTTTTCCGGTGGGTTGACACTCCTGGGCTACGACATCGCCACCGCCGAATTCCCCGCCGATGGTGAAGTGCAAATCGATTTGTTGTGGCAGGCTCGCGATATCCCGGTGGTAGAATATCATTCTGTCATCCTGTTGATTGGTGCGGACGGGCAGCGTTGGAGTCCCGCCGGGGCGCTGCATCCGCGTGGCTACGAACCGACGCCGCCCACGACGAAGTGGCTGCCTGGGCAGTACGCCTACGATCCGCACATCGTTGAGGTGTTTCCCGGTACCCCGCCGGGCACGTATACCGTCGTCGTGAGCTTGTTCGATGAGCAAATATTGTCACCGGCCTCCGTCCTGGATGCCGATGGCAACCCGCTCGGCCCGGAGTTGACGTTGGGCACTTTAACGGTAACGCCGCCAGAGACACGCCCCGATTTGCGAGCGCTTGAAGTCCCCGTGGAGGCTATTCTACATCGCTGCGACACGCTAGGACTATGGACGCTTTCGGCGGATCGGCACAGCGCTGCGCCGGGCGAAATTGTGGGCCTGCGTTGGGTGTGGGAAGCCATCGAAACGCCCCCTGCATCTCTCGAGGTCGAAGTGCTGCTGCTGGATCCCACTGGGGACGTGGCGCGCACCTGGCAATTGCCGCTTTCGGCAGTGTGGTGGCCTACGGACCGCTGGGCTGACGGCGAACGTTGGGTGGGGCGTCCCCTCATCCGCTTGCCAGGCGGGGTGGAGAGTGGCGCCTACCGCCTGATTATCTACCTGCCCGGCTGCGATCGCGTGCTGGCCGAGGTCCCCATCGATATCGATGCGCCCACGCGGGTCTGGCGTGCCCCGTCTGGCCTTGTGCAGGCGGATGTCGTCTTCGGCGGTGCTGTGCGCCTGATTGGGTATACGCTCGAGCCAGCAGCGCCCGTTCCCGGTGAAACCCTGTCTGTGCGGTTGGCGTGGCAAGCTGTGACGGAGATGGGAGATGCGTACCGCGTCTCTGTCCATTTTGTTGGGGAAGATGGTCGTGTGGTGGCGCAAAGCGAGGGCGAACCGGTCAACTGGACACGGCCGACGACCGGTTGGGCTGTTGGTGAAGTCCTCGTCGAAACGCGGGAGATCGCCATCCCCGCGACGCTTTTGCCCGGCGAGTATACGCTGTATGTGTCGCTCTATCTGCCTGACGACGCTCGCTTGTCTGCCTCGGATGGGCAGGATGCTTTTATCCTGTGGTGTGATACACTTAACCACTAATCTGGAGGTGCTTATGCGTAGACGAGTAGGAAGCGCACTGACCGCCATTGCGCTGGTGATTACGCTCTGGATGATTTGGGAGAAGCTGCGCATTGTAGTGTACGTTCATATGCCCTGGTGGGGATTCTTGTTGATGGCTGTATTGCTCTTCCTGGCTGTCGATTATGTCCTGGATCGGCTGTTCAATCGGCGGTAGTCACGAGGTATAAGATGTGCCGGTGGATGGTCGACAGCGGATTACGGCCAGTAGCCCAGGTCGGCGGCGCGGACGAAGGCTTCCTGCGCCTCAGCCTGTTCTCCGGCAGCCTGAAGCGCCCGGCCGCGCAGGTAGTGAGCCTCTCCCAGGGTCGAGTCCAATTCGATTGCGGCGTTCAATGCATCCAGCGCTCCGGCGTTGTCTCCAGCTATCAGCCGGAACTGTCCCAGCAGCATCTGCGCCTCACCGTCGTCTGGCGCGAGTTGGATGGCGCTCTCGATGGCGTGTAGGGGGTACGTGGCGTGGATGAGATAGCGTTCCAGGTAGAAGCGCGCTGCGGCTTTGGCGACGTCTGCGTCGGCGGGCGCGTTGTCCAGGGCGGCAGCGATCCACGCTTCGACCTCGTCGTAGTGTCCGGCCTGGGCCGTCGCTTCGGCCAACGCCAGGTACAGCGCGGGGTTGTGCGGATCGAGGGTGAGCACGTTGAGCAGGCTCTCCCGCGCGGCGTCAGTTTTCTGTTGGCCAAGGTAGTACGTCCCCAGAAGCAACCAACCGAGTGGCATTTCTGGCGCGAGCGTGGTTGCGCTGATAAGGTGTTTTTCTGCTTCTCCCGGTCGTCCCACTTGCGTTAGGGCTTCGCCGAGCCAGGCATGTGTTTCGGCAGTAGCTGTGCTGTGTGCGGCGGCTCGGGTGAGCACACAGGCTGCCAGCGGCCAGTTTCCATTACGGATGAGCGCGGTCGCCAGCTCCGTATCGGGATTTGACCCCTCGCCGGTCTGGGCACACACTGCTGTTTCGCCCAGGCGCGTGTCGGTTTCACACAACAGAGAGAAGTTTGAAGAGAGCACGCCCCAGATGAACGTTGCGTCGCGGTCGTCGGGTGCGGTTTCATGCCAGCGTTGTGCGATGGTCGTTGCCGCGCTGCACTGGTAATCCTGCATGTAGGCTTCGGTGAGCAATTTGAGCGCCTTGCCATCGCTTGGATACGCGCGCAGGCGCTCGGTCGCTTCGGTGGCGACTTGGGACCAGTTCCCCGCCAGTGCCAACAGTTCCAGACGCAAGACAGCGGTCTCTTGTGAAGATGCGCCACAGCGGCGCGCCGTGTAGAGTGCGGATAATCCTTCCCGTGGTCGTTGCCACGTCATGTATAGATGTGCCAGTTCTAACGCTGGCTGGGGGTCGTTGGGGGTAGCTTGGATAGCTTTGCGGTAGGCAGTTTCGGCAGCGGTGTATTCTCCGGCGGCGATATGACCGGCGGCGGCTTGGAGATACTCGGCGACGATGTCCGGCGTGATCGGTGGCGGGGTGGGTGACGCGCAGCGCGGTGCGAGCAATAGTGTAATCAACAGCAGAATCAGCCGGCTGTAGCGCATGGTGGGGGTTGTGCATCGTTTCATCACATCATCTCCATAAAACCCATTCTACCACGCAATTTGCCTTTTCCTGCGCCGCTATTACAATACGGGTCACGCGAATTATGAGTTATGAAGTGCGATTGCGAATCACTGCAATGTTTGAGGAAAGATGCTATGCATATACTGGTTGTGGATCCTAATGAGCCTTTTGCGATTCTGTTGTCCGAGGAACTAAAACGCGAAGGGTACGATATCGATATGTGTTTGCGCGGCGCGGACGCGCTGATGTTGGCCCGGCGGCAGCACATTGATCTCGCGATTCTGGATATGGCGCTGGCTAACCCAGATGCGATCGAGTTGGCACAGACGCTCCGGGAGACGGATGCGTCGATGCGGTTGATGTTGATACCGCTGATGGGCGAAACCCTTTCCCCTCATGCCGCGACGCTTGCCGTGCAAGGGGTGCTGCCTAAGCCCTTCTTTTTACCTGAACTCCCCGGCCTGATTGAAGCGGCCCTTAGCGCATCGGTGGATGGCACCGCTCCTGAGAAACCGGCGGTGACGCCGCCAATCACAGTCGCGGATGCAGCAATTGCGCCGGAGGAAATTGCCGAACCGTCCGTCCCACTGTTGGATGATAACATCTTCGGACCGGAGATTGACGTCGATCCGGTCGTCGAGATCAGACCACGCGCGGCGGAAGCGCCTAAGCCGGCTGTCCCGCCTGCGCCTGCGCCTGTACCTTCACCTCCCCCCTCAACCGTTCAAGAAACGCCTAAACCGGTCATTGCCGAAGCGCAGCTTGTCCCTCCTGGTGAGGAGGAGGGATATGGCATTTCCTATGACGCCTTCGTCTCGCACCGAGTAGAGGTCGAGCAGGCGATGAACCTCCTGCTTGATGATGTGGGGGCTGATGCGGTGTTGTTGACGTTTGGTGGCGGGTTGTTGACCTGGGTGGGGGGCTTGGATCAAGGCGAGGCCGAGTCAATCTCACGGGCGATTATCCACGGCTGGCGGACCTCCGCCGAGGTCGCGCGCATTTTGGGGCGCGAACAGGTTCGCTTCGAGCAGAGTATCGCGGGAGGCGACTATATGCTTTACGCGCTGAGCGTGGAGGTCAATGCCATTATGGGCGTTGCTGTGCGCGGGTCCGCGCCTTTGGGACTGATGCGCCATCACGCGCGCACTACGGTGGACCAGATTGCCCAACTCTGTCGCGCCTGACGTTTGGGATGTCTTTCCCGTTGATCTGGGCAGATAAAAGCTATGGGATTTGACGCGCTGGCGTTTGTTCTGCTTCTGGCTGCGACATACTTTTTGGCGTCCCACCGTTACGTGTGGGACGCCTTTTTGTTGTTGGGGCTTGCTGCTGTGGCGCTGGTGTGGCGGTTAGCGCGGGCCATTGCACCCGAAAAAAGCCTCTGGATCCATCCAGAACAGCTTGTACCGCGCACTGTCGCTGGGTGGGTCAGAGTGCTTGCGCTCCTCGTGGCGGCAGCGATTGCGTTGGCGGCGCGCCGGGAGTCTGTCCCTCACGACTTTGCCACGCTTTTCCTCTGGTGGCTCCTCGCTGTCATTTACTTTGCTGTGACCTTGCTTATTCCCCTATTGCCCCGCACGCGTGTTGCTGGCGCCGGTTTTCCCGTGCTGGAGCGATATGGATTGATGGCATTGCTGCTTGCCGCGTTTTTGGTGCGGGTTGTGGCCCTGGGGCGAATTCCCGCTAATCTCGGCGGTGACGAGGGGACTCAGTTGTTGGATGGCTTGCGGTTGATCGAACGCCCGCTCGGAAATCCCTTTGCCACCGGCTGGTATTCGGTCCCTACGATGTCGTTTCTGGTGTATGGCGTGGGTATGCGGATTTTCGGTGCCACCATCGCGGGAGGGCGGATGCCTTCGGTGCTGGCGGGGACGCTCACCGTGTTGACGACTTTTTTGTTGGCCCGAACGCTCGGCGGGCGGCGTATTGGTTGGTTCGCGGCGCTGCTGCTCGCTTTTTCGCACTATCATATCCACTATAGCCGTCTGGCTTCCAATCAAATCTTCGATCCGCTCATCGGGACATTGGCACTTTGGTTGATGTGGCTGGCGATACAGCCAGGCCGCCGCGTTACCACCGATGAAGCTCCGCACACGCTCACCTCCTGCGTTTGGGGCCTTGCTGGTCTGGTGGCGGGGATGGGGTGGTACGGCTATTTTGGCGCGCGCTGGGTAACGATGTTGCTTGGCCTGATTATTGTGTGGCGCATGCTGGTCGAACCGCGTTTTTTGGTCCGGCATTGGCAGGGGCTGGCGCTGTTCGCGGGCGGTTGGCTGGTCGTTGTGTTGCCGTTGCTTGGCTGGTACACCATACACCCCTCGGCCTTGACAGAGCGATACAACGCCGTGAGCATTTTCGCTTCTGGATGGTTGGAACGGGAAGTCGTGATTACCGGCAAGTCGGCGTTTGCGCTGCTGCTGCAACAATTATGGAAGTCGGCAACGGCCTTCCATTTCACGTTCGATCCGACTTTCTGGTATTTTCCACAACTGCCGCTGGTGGACTTTATCACCGGGGCGTTCATGATCGTGGGGATAGTAGCGGCGCTGGTGCGCGTGCGTTGGCCTTCCCGCGTGGTGACGTTGTTGTGGTATGTGTCTACGCTGGTGATGGCCTGGGGCTTGACCGAAAACCCGCCAAGCAGCCAGCGGGGTTTGTTGTTGATTCCGGCGGTGGCGCTTCTGGCTGCGTTCGGGGTGGAAGCGCTCTGGCAACTGGTGACGCGGCGATGGACGACCGCGTTGCCACCAAACGCCTCGCCTGGCGCGCTGACGTGGTCTGACGGTGTGCGGGTACTCTTGTGGGCGCTACTGGTCACGATGGCGCTGTTCAACCTGGGCTTTTATTTCGGCATTTACACACCGCGCCGGACCTATGGTAACCCCACGGCGGAGGTCGCCACCGCCTTTGCGCACTTTGCCCTGCGATATCCCCATCTAGCGTGCGCGACCACATCAGAATCATGCGGTCAGCCGACCGTCTACTTCTTCGGCCCCCCTGCGTTGTATTGGGATTTTGGCAGTATAGCCTTTCTACTGCGCGACCAACCCGGCGTGGACGTGTCGCCTGGTGAGATGCCGGGGATGGTCAACCGTCCGGCGCGATTTGTATTCGTTGAAGAACGGTTTAGCGAACTGGCGGCCGTACAGACGGCCTATCCCGGCGGGATAACGGCTCAGGTCACATCGTCGGACGGGCACGTTTTAGCTGTGGTGTATGATTGGTGATCAGTAATCCTTGGTGTAGCGCGAAACGCAATTTGCATTATTTTTACAACCTCTGTATAATAACCTTATCTTTTATCTCCTGCTGTGTCGTGATTTATGGTGGTGAAAGAAGTCTTGCATGTCGTCCGTCAAACCTATCAGGTTATCAAAGGAGCTGCTTATGGACGAGAAACGACTCGTGGTTCTCTATGGTGACACACTGTTGATCGATGGTGTAGAGGCCAGTCTGACGGAGAAAAACGGATTGGACGTGATCCGAGTTGATACGACGATTGCCAATGTTGGACAACATCTGAAGACGATCGCCCCCGACCTGGTTATTTTCGATCTCGACACCCCCGTTATTGAGCTTTCCAAGTTGATCGTTCCGCTATTGCAAAAGCAACCGGGCATCCCGTTCATTTGCCTGGACGCGCAGCATAGCGAAGTGGTGACACTGGCCTGCGAGCAGCACACTTCCCACTCCACCAATGATTTGGTAGACATCATTCGCAAGCAACTTCCCGCATCGGAATAACTTGACGAGGAAAACGAAGCGCTACTTGATTTGGGACTTCGACGGGACATTGGGCTACCGTGACGGTGGAGCGTGGACAGCTTCGCTGTTGGAGACGATTGGCCTGGTGTTGCCGGATTATCCGGTCACACTCGAACAACTCCGGCCTTCCATACAAACTGGATTCCCCTGGCATGAGCCGGATCGACCTCACCCTCATCTGACGTCTGCCGAGGCGTGGTGGGAGGCGCTCTACCCGGTTTTGGAGCAGGCGTGCCAGGCTGCCGGACTGGATGAGGCGCGTGCGCGAACCGTGGCGCGCCGATTCCGCGCCGTGTACCTAAATCTCGATCTCTGGCGACTGTTCGATGACGTGCTACCAGTGCTGGATGCCTTGTCTGCACGTGGTTGGACGCACGTAATCCTCTCCAATCACGTGCCGGAGTTGGGCGATATTGTACGGCATCTGGACCTGGCCTCACGCATTGCCTATGTCTTCAATTCGGCGGAAACTGGTTATGAAAAGCCACATCCGCGCGCCTTTCAAATCGCGTTAGAGACGTTGCCCGATGTGGGAACCGTGTGGATGATCGGCGATAGCTTCACTGCCGACGTGCAGGGTGCGGAAGCTGTGGGTTTGCCCGCCATCCTCGTGCGACGTCAGCATGCGCAGGCGCGGTATTCGTGTGCGACATTGTTGGCGTGCTCTATACCTCCGGCCTGACGGCTTACGCGAATATGAATCTGGTCGGGGTTGGCGTAATTACATCGGCGGCGGCGCGGTGGACTCGCGGACGATCAAAGGGATTTCTAAAAACGTGCAGTTGCTGCTCATGCCGCTTTGGTTTTCGCTCATCCGGCGCAGTGTTTGGACGGCCAGTTTGCCCATGTGATATTTTGGCTGGCTGATGGTGGTGAGGGGTGGGTAGGCGTGGGCGGCCAGGGCGATGTCGTCTACGCCAATGATCGAGATATCTTGTGGCACGTGCAGGCCATGACTGTGTATGGCATGTAAAGCACCCACGGCTATGATGTCATTGAATGCGATGACGGCCGTGGGACGTTCGTGTTCGGGCAAATCCAACAGCACTCGCATAGCTTGAAACCCCCCGCCGACTTCTCGACCAGGTGGCACAATCGGGCACCATTCCGGGCGCAACGCCAGTCCTGCTTCTGTCAGGGCGGTCTGGATGCCACGCTGGCGGGTCACAGCGATTTCGCCTGTGCTGGGCGATGCCAGGTGCCCGATGCGGGTATGTCCGAGCGCCAGCAAGTGTTGTGTGGCGCGAATCATGGCACTTTCGAAGTCCACGACAATGCAGTGTACTCCAGGTTGGGACACCCGCCGGTTGAGGATCACGACGGGGGTTTTGTGATGCTTCTGCCATGTCAATAACTCGGTAAATGGTGTCAAGCCCGCCAGGATGATACCATCAACCGGCGGCTTGCTCAATTTTTGCAACAGTTGTTGTTGTCGTTGCGGATGGTCGGTCAGGTGATACAACGTCAGGATCACTTCGCGGCTATCTGCTTCATCCTGAACTCCTTGCGCGATCTCCAAAAAATACGGATTGAGCAGGTCACCTACGATCAGCGCCAACGTGCCTTTGTCTGGATGGTTGCGAGATTGTCCTCGCGGGGTGTAGCCCACCGCTATCATCGATGCTTCGATGCGCTGGCGTAGATCCTGACTTACGGGGCCTGTCTCACGGAGCGCACGTGAGACGGTAGCGCTGGAAACTTCGGCATGACGAGCAACATCGGCGAGCGTCGGGCGCTTTTTCCTTTTCATCTCAAATTCTCCTTAAAAAGGCAGACGATTCCTCTATAGTCCTGATGTGAAATAAAGTGGTGACTGAAACAAGTATACTGTAAGATTGCTGAAAAATCAAGAAAGGATTGACAAAAAATGAGAAAACATATATACTTCATACATCTTTTGACATGTAATTTTCATACTTTGTCTCAATCATCATATCCAACAAGAGATATACATTTGCCTGTCTATGAAAGCTCGAAACCAGATCGTTGTGCATTACAGGAGGTGTCAGGATTTTAACTTGTGTGGAGGTTATCCCCCTCGAGTGAGTGTCATCTACTTAGTTTAAATTTAGGAGGAAATGCATGAAACGGCTCTATACTTTTCTAACCATCTTTGTTTTGTTTTCGTTGGTTCTGACGGCATGTGGAACGCCGGCCCCCACGACGCAGCCGGCGGCACCGGTCGGCGGAGCGCCTGTCGAGGCGCCGACGGATGCACCTGTCACCCTCAAGATGGTGGCATGGGACATCAGCACGACTCCATATTGGCAGGCTGTCATTGATGCTTATGTCGCCAAGAACCCCAATGTCACGATCGAATTGATCGATGTTTCTTCGGCGGAGTATCAGGACAAGGTCAACATTATGCTCTCCGGCGGCGATGAGTCGGACATCATCACGGTCAAGGACATCCCTGGTTATTCTGCGATGTTAACCCGGAATCAGATTATCCCCTTGAACAGCTACATCGAGACTGATGGGCTTGATCTGAGCGCCTACAGCGGTGCGGCCGAAGAGTTGACGTATGAAGGCTCGATCTACGCGCTCCCGTTCCGTAGCGATATTTGGATCCTCTACTACAATAAGGATATCTTTGACAAAGCCGGTATCGCTTATCCGGACAACGATATGACGTGGGCCGAGTATGAAGACTTGGCCCGCAAATTGACCAGTGGTACCGGTGCCGATAAGGTCTACGGTGCTCATCATCACACCTGGCGCTCGACTGTACAGTTGGCTACGGTGCAGGATGGCAAGAATACGGTGATCGCCACCGACTACAGCTTCATGAAGCCGATCTACGACATGATCGTGGGGATGCAGAAGGACGGCATCATCATGGACTATGGTTCATTGAAGGCCGGCAGCATTCACTATTCGGGCGTCTTCAAGAACGAGCAGATTGCCATGCTCCCCATGGGATCCTGGTTCATCGGCACGATGATTGCGGCGAAGAACGCCGGCGAGGCAGATTTCAACTGGGGCGTGGCGAAGTTCCCGCATCCCGAGGGAGTTACGGCTGGAACGACTGCCGGTACGCTGACTTCTCTGGCCATCAATGCGAACTCGGAGAACAAGGATGCCGCTTGGGACTTCATCAAGTTCTATAGCGGGGTCGAAGGTGCTAAAGCCCTGGCGAAGACTGGTAACCTTCCGGCGCTGCGCACTGCAGAAGTGCTCGACATTTTCGCTTCCCTCGAGGGGGTTCCGGCTGAGGCCACTGAGGCGTTACAGACCGTGACCGTCCGGCTGGAACTGCCGATGCATCCCAAAGTGGGTGCGGTCGAACAGATTTTGAACGAGGAACACGAGCTGATTATGACGCAGTCCGTTTCGGTAGACGAAGGGATTGCCTCCATGACAAGGCGCGTTGCAGAGGCGTTGGCCGAATAGCGCAAGCATTTTCGGACAGAGTGTGGGGGAGTCTCGTTTCTCGTGAGACTTCCCCACAAAGTATCGAGGGATTATTGACAGATTATGGACGCGATGCAATTCACCCATCTCAACAAAACTGCCTCCGGCGCGCGCCGGAAGACCCTCACACAAAACCTTGTTGCCTACTCTTTCATTCTTCCCAATTTGCTTGGTTTTGCGACATTCACGCTGATCCCCATGGCTTTCTCGCTGGTGCTTGCGTTCATGCATTGGGATGGGGCAAACGTCGTCACCTGGGCAGGACTGGACAATTTCAAGGAGTTGATTAGTGACGAGACGTTCCGCATCGCTCTGGGTAACACCTTCTACTATGTGATTGGGACTGTGCCACCGACGATGCTCGCGTCACTTGGCTTGGCGCTGCTGCTCAACCAGCCTCTACGCGGCAGGGATTTCTTCCGCACGACCTTTTTCTTCCCCTATGTGGCGTCTTTGGTGGCAGTTGCCGTCGTCTGGAATATGCTCTTTCATCCAGCGATGGGACCGGTGAACCAATTGCTGACAGCCCTGGGGGTGGACGGTGCGCCCCGCTGGACCGCGTCTGTGGATTGGGCCATGCCGACCGTTATCATGGCGAGCATCTGGAAGGGGATGGGATACTACATGGTGATTTACCTTGCGGCTTTGCAGGGTATTCCCTCGTATCTCTATGAGGCGGCCGAAATCGACGGCGCGAACGCCTGGCAGAAATTACGGTATATCACCTTGCCCATGCTGACCCCCGCAACCTTTTTTGTCAGCATCATGCTCACGATTGCGTCTTTCAAAGTCTTCGATTTGATCCTGGTGATGACTGGTGGTGGTCCGGGGCGGGCCACCAACGTGTTGGTGATTCACACGTATAACATGGCATTCAGGCAGTTCAGATTTGGTTACTCCAGCGCCATAGCGATGGTGCTGTTTATCATTGTCTTGATTATCACCATTGTGCAATTTCGTCTGGAAAAACGTTGGGTCAGCTATATGTAGGGCGGAGGCGAGACTGAATGCATAGTCTACCAGAACAGACACAGCGTGGAGAGAACGACATGCTGACCTTTCGTTTCAGGGCTGGGGCGGGAAAGGTCGCTGTTTACGTTCTTTTGTGCGCGCTGGCAGCTTTGATGCTGCTGCCTTTCCTGTGGATGATTTCTGCTTCACTTAAGTTGGACAAAGACGTCTTCCGTTTCCCGATCCAATGGATTCCCACGGTCCCGCAATGGAATAACTATGTGAAGATTTGGACGCAGATTCCCTTTCTAACCTTCTTCGCCAATACTGCTAAGTTGACGATTATCATCACGCTGCTTCAACTTTTTACGAGCAGTTTCGCTGGTTATGCCTTTGCCAAACTTGAGTTCAAGGGCAGAGACCTCATTTTTCTTGCCTACATCGCCAGCATTGCAATCCCCTGGCAGTCCTACATGGTGCCGCAGTTTATCATGATGCGTAAATTCGACCTGGTCGATAAACACACAGCCTTGATCCTGTTGCAAGCCTTTTCAGCATTTGGTGTCTTCTTGATGCGCCAATTCTTTATCAGTATTCCCAATGACATTATCGACGCGGCGCGTATCGATGGCTTGAGCGAATACGGCATCTATTTCCAGATCATGTTGCCCCTTTCGCAGCCCGCTCTCGCGACGCTGACTATCTTTACGGCGGTGTTCGTGTGGAACGACTTTATGGGTCCCCTGATCTATCTAAACACCCAATCCCTCAAGACAATTCAGCTCGGTTTGCGTATGTTCATTATGCAGTACTCTGCCAACTATGCCCTGATTATGGCCGCTTCGCTTGTTTCGCTGATCCCCGTGACGATTCTCTTCCTCACTTTCCAGCGCTTCTTCGTTGAGGGTGTAGCGTCGACAGGCATCAAGGGCTGATGGGGGTCGTCACCGCATTCTCCACGGGAGTGTACCGCGTCTCCCATTGATGCGTATTTGCATTGTGCTGTGGAGAAGTACAATTTCGATATCATTCCCTACAGGAGGTGCTGGATGAGGGGCACTGCCAAGTGTTACGACGTTCTGCGTGTCTATTGTGAGACTATTCCCCTCGTGGATTGCCACGACCACGCCGTTTCATGTGGGCCAAATCACAAAGACCCTATCGCGTTATTTATCCACAGTTACTTCGAGAGCGACCTGCATAGTGCGTCCTCCGACGCGGAGATGGCCGTGCTTACCGACGAAAAACGCCCGCTGGAAGAACGCTGGCTTGTCCTTGAACGGGCGTGGAAGCGCGCGCGATTTACAGGCTATGGGATGATGGTCCGCCGCGCGCTCAAAGAATTCTACGGTGAAGATGAACTGACGCTTGCCTCGCTTCGCCGGATACAGGACAAGTTGCTGAACTACGAAGATGAAGCCTTCTTTGACAACGTTCTCGAAAAGGCCAATATCGCCATCCGCATTTTGGACGTGTGGCCTGATGCACGACAAGTCCTCGACGGTACGCTCAAGCTCACTCCGCGCGGGCGACTGGCGATCTCGTTACCCGGCTATCACGCAGTACGCAGCTATGAGGACGTGCAGGCGGTGGGGCGCGTGGTGGGGCGGACGATCACCTCATTGGACGAATACCTCGACGTTTGCCGCGTGATCTTTGAGGGGCATGAAGCCTACGGCGCGGTGGCGTTCAAGGACCAGAGCGCCTATACTCGCACTCTCGACTACGCTAATCCCACCCGCGCCGAGGCAGAAGCTGTCTTCAACTGGTTTATGGAAGACCCACGCCGTAGCGCATCCTATCCTGATGGTGCCAAACCACTGGATGACTACCTTTTCCATGCCTTCATGCGTATGGCGCGCGATTTGGATCTGCCGGTGCAGATTCACACTGGCCACATGGCCGGAATTCGCAACGACATTGTGAAAACCAACGCAATTGGTTTGACCAAACTCATCGAACTGCACCGTGAAGTGCGTTTCGACCTTTTTCACGCCAACTGGCCTTACAGTGGCGAACTGCTCTACCTTAGCAAGAACTATCCCAACGTGACACTCGATTTCTGTTGGGCCAACATCATCGATCCCATTTATTGCCAGAACCTTTTCAAGCAGGCACTCGCCAGCGTGCCGCACGGTAAGATTCACGGTTACGGCTCCGACGTAGGTGGCGACAGTGTGGACCAGGCCTGGGCGCACGCGCAAATCGCCCGCGACAACATTGCCATGGCGCTTTCGGACCTGGTCGAGATTGACTATCTCAGCCTGGATGAGGCCAGAGAGGTTGCCTACGCCTGGCTGTTTGCCAATGCTAATACGTTTTTCAGACTGGGCCTATAACCGCTTCTCCTCGCAGAAATCGGCGGGGGCATTGTGCTCCCGCCGGTTTTGTAGGGCGAGTGGTCGACCTCGATTTCCAGCGAATAAAACAGCGGCGTGTCTCGTTATAGTAGTAGAAAAGCGAGTAATACTTTGACGATAACAGCGATACCGGAGGAAACCGAGCTTCAGTGGATCGCCCGGGCGCAGAAAGGTGATCGGCAGGCCTTTGGCGACATCGTGCATCACTATCGCGAGGGCGTGATCAACGTGGTGTACCGAATGTGCGGTGATGCGAACCTGGCTGAGGATGCGGCGCAGGAGGCCTTTATCCGCGCGTGGCAAAACCTGCCGCGCTATCAGCGCCGCTCCCCGTTCCGTAATTGGCTATACCGCATCGCTACGAACGTTGCGCTGGACGTATTGCGACGCGAGCGCGATACCGTGGATATCGATGATTTGCCGTTGGCTGCATCGGGTTCGGATTTGGAGGCCACCGTCGAATGCAATGAACGCGTTGAACAGGTGCGCCGGGCCGTGTTGGCGCTGGCTCCTCCAGGCCGCCTCGTGTTGATTTTACGAGAGTACGAGGGCCTCTCCTACAAGGAGATTGCCGAGACCTTGAATGTTCCAATAGGCACGGTGATGTCACGTTTGAATTACGCCCGGACAAAGGTGCGTGAGATGCTCGCGGCGTACCTGGAGGTTGGGTAATGGATCATATCTTAGAGTGGTTGCAAGCTTATCACGACGGCGAATTGCAGGGGTGCCAGTTACAGCGCGTTGAAGCGCATCTGGCGCATTGTGAGAACTGTCGTACCGAATTGAAGTCACTACAGGCGTTCTCGGCATTGCTGCAGGCGAATCCGCCCGCCACGAATTTGACGCGCCCTGACCGGTTCGTCGCTCAAGTGGGATTGCGCTTGCCGCCCCGTTCCACGCAGACGGCTTTGCAGCGCGCGTTGGAGACCGGTTGGCGGCTTGTTCCGGTAGGGCTGTTCGGCGCGTGGGCGTTCGTGCAGACAGCGTTTGTTGTGGTCACTGGCATTTTGCTGGCGCAGAACCATCCTTTGCTTGCGTCTCTGTTCACGTCTGTCCTGCCGCCCGCTTCCGATGTTTCCTGGCTTACCGGATGGCAGTGTTCCGCCAGGACGGGGCTTGAGTTAGTGCGGTGTTTTATGAACTATGTCTCATCTTTGGTAGGACTCATTGCTTTGGGCTTTGTGCCATTCGTCGGCATTGGTCTGTTGTATTGGGGCTGGTTAGCAGGTTGGTGGATTCGCCAACAAGGGCGAATGGCATACGCTGAGTAAAAAGGAGAAGAAAAATGGATCATACAAGGGTTTTGAAACGCGCATGGGAGATTCTGAAACAATATCGTGTGCTGTGGGCCTTCGGCCTTATTCTGGCGTTGACGACGGTATCAGCATCTAGTGGAGGGGCGCAGACAGGCTACCAATTCAGCGGGAGTGATTTCCCTCCCGAATCTCAATATGAAATTCCGGAGGGGAGCACGCCCCAAGAGGTTATTGAGGGGGTCGTGCGGGAGTTAAGCGGCGGGGCGTGGCAGCCGCGCGCCGGAACGGTCATCGCGATCATCGTCTTGCTGGTTCTTGTTATCCTTGTGCTTGGTGTGATTGCCGCAGTAGCGCGTTACGTATCGGAGGCAGCGATGATACGCATGGTCGATACCTACGAAACCACCGGTGAGAAACTGCGTTTCCGCGAAGGGTGGAGGCTGGGATGGTCGCGCGAGGCATGGCGTCTATTCCTGATCGACCTTGCCATCTTTATCCCCGTCTTCGTCGGGGCGGTCCTTTTATTGGGATTAGCGGTTTCGCCTTTGCTGTTGCTGGCGGGCGGTGATGGGTTGGGCGGTGTCGTTGGAGTGGTGATCTTCATTGGTCTCTTCTTCTTCGTCATTTTCGCGCTTATCATTGTGACGACTTTCCTTAGTTTGTTTAAGCGCTTTTTCAGTCGGGTCTGCGTGCTGGAAAAGGTTGGGGTCGGCGAGGCGCTGCGTCACGGTTTCGCAATGGTCAAGCGGAATTGGAAGGACGTGGGCATCATGTGGCTGATCATAGTTGGCCTCTCCATCGGCTTTTCTATCGTAATGACCCCGATTATGTTCCTGTTGATCGCTGGGGGAGCGTTGGTCGGAGGTGGTGTGGGACTGTTGCTGCACGGCCTGGCCAGGCTGATGATAGGCGATGCTGGTGCATGGGTTGTCGCCGGTCTTATCGGAATCCCGATTTTTCTTCTGGTGATCGCCGTCCCGACTTTTCTGTTAAACGGCATATACGAAGTGTACGTGTCGAGTACGTGGACGTTGACCTATCGTGAGCTTCAGGCATTGGGACAGCTTGAACCGTTGGCGGTGCTGGAGACGCCCTATGAGGAAGCTTAGTAGCGCGGGCATTTGATAACAGACACGCCCGCCGGAGCAATCCGGCGGGCGTGTTGTTGTATACGATTTGCCGATGAATGAAAAACTGGGACTTTCGCACTCGGGATTTCGCTGTAAAATACCGATAGTGTAGACCGTGTGTCATGGGCGACGCGCACAATTGGCTTGACAAAGGGGTGTGCGAATGCGGATTGTGCAGTTTGTAGATGTGGGCAGAGACCGTTGTGTGGGGTTTGCGCTCGGCGACGAGTTTCCCGATCACGTGGCTGAAGTTCCTTTCACCATGACCTTGTTTTAGGGTTATTGCCGGAAATGAAAGAATCTCCTCAAACACCAGCGAACGACATCCTCAGCACACAAACCCTCGTCGTTGCGGATGTGTGGATTGCGACCGAGCGATTGCGTCTGCTGCGCAGCATTTTGCGTCGCGTGGGCGTTGTGCTAGGTATTGGAATGTTAACCTCGATCGTCGGTGCCGTGTATCTCGATCATGCCTGGCAGTCGTGGGTTTTTGTGGCCGTTATGGTGCTCTGTTTGGGTGGTTATGCTTTGGCGGTTCGATGGAGCCAACGCGGAAAAATGATCGCTGGTAGCCGTCTGTTGATTGTCATCGTGACTGTGATCGGATTGGCGTTGGCATTGCTCTACGAGGATTTGATTGTTGCTTTTGCCATCCTGGGACTGTTGATTTCGCTTATGGCTGGTGTCTTGATTTCCCGCCAGGCGGGATTTGTATTTGCTGGCATCCTGATTCCCGTAGGCGTAGTCCTTATTTTTGTGCTCAGAACACCCGTTTTCCTCCCTGTTACCTTGCCACTGTCCCAGATTACTAAAGATGTGGTCGATTTTGTGACGTTTTTGGTGACGGTTTTTCTGGGGACGTATCTGGTGGCGACTAGCCAGGATGGCACGCGGATGGCATTTGAACGCCTCGTCGAGCAATCCAACCGACTAAAAGTGCTCAATCGAGACCTGGCCCACGAAATTCACGAGCGCAAAGAGGCCGAGGCCTCGCTTGCACAACTCAACAGCACCCTAGAGACATTGGTCGTTGAACGTACGGTTGAGGCAGTCGCCGAAAAAGACAAAAGCGAGGCGATCTTGCGCAGTGTTGGCGACGCAATCAGTGTTACCGACCTGGATATGCGTATTCAATACGTGAACGAAGCGTTCGTGACGTTGACGGGATACAGCAGTGCAGAGATCGTAGGCCGCCCGATGTACATACTTATGGCTCAGGAATCCGCGGAGTTGGATCGTCGCGCTTGGCAGTTCACGTGGCAGATCGGAGCTTGTACGCAGCGCGAGGTTATCATACGTCACAAAAGCGGCCGCGTTTATGATGCTGTACTGACCATCGCCTTCTTGCAACACGAGGGTGAGCGCACCGGTTACATTTTCAGCCACCAGGACATTAGCAAGTTTAAAGCGTTAGAGCGTGCGCGCAGCCAATTTATCACCAATGTGTCCCACGAACTACGTACCCCGGTGACGAGCATCAAACTTTCCGCGTATTTGTTACAGGTAGAGAAGTCGCCGGAGAAAGCGACGGCCTATTTGCAGGCTCTGGAACGCCAGTCGGCGCGTCTGGAGCATTTGATCGAAGATATCCTGGCGATGGTTTCGTTGGACAGCGGGCAGGGCGTCACCACGTGGGAGCCGCTTCCCCTGCCCATCATCATCAGCGATACGGCGACATGCTATTGGAACCAGGCTGAAACGCATAACGTGACATTGACCGTAGATCCGATTCCGGACACCCTGCCGGAGGTCAAAGGTGATTCTTTCCGGCTGGAGCAGGCGTTGAAGGAGTTGGTGGAAAATGCATTGATCTTCACGCCATCCGGTGGGGAGGTCCATATTGGGCTTGCCGCGGTCGAGGCCCATGGCCGGCGTTGGGTGACGCTCGCCGTGCAAGATACGGGACCGGGCATCCTGCCTGATGAAAAACCCAGGCTTTTCAATCGTTTCTTCCGCGGCGCGCTGGCCGAATCGGGGCACGTTCCCGGCACGGGATTGGGACTGAGTATTGCGGATGAGATTATGCGTGCCCACGGAGGCTATATCAACGTCGAAAGCGGGCCGGAGCGGGGCAGCACTTTTACTATGTGGCTGCCGGTGAGTTGATGCAGAGGATGCGCCGCACCCTTTAATCCTGTTATGGAGATAACTAATGACTGAAAACAACCCTATCGACATCAAGATCGCCTACATCGGTGGCGGGAGCCGCTATTGGGCCAGAATGGTAATGACCGACCTGGCACTATGCCCGCACCTCACGGGCGAGATTGCGCTCTACGACATCGACCACGCAGCCGCGCTGCGGAACGTGGAGCGCGCCAGAGAAATTTACGGCCACCCGGACGCGCGGACGACGTTTGCCGTCAACGCCTACGAAACGTCCGAGAAAGCGCTGGCGGACGCGGATTTTGTCTTTCTCTCGATCCTGCCGGGGCCAATGTGGATGTTTGCCAACGATATCGATATCCCGGCGAAGTACGGTATCCTCCAAACCGTGGGTGACACCACCGGGCCGGGCGGCATCAGCCGTGCGCTGCGCACTGTGCCCATCTACGTGGATTACGCCCACCAGATTATGGGGCAGTGCCCGGAAGCTTGGGTCATCAACTACACCAATCCCATGACACTGTGTACCGCCGCGCTCTACGCCGCCGAGCCGGACATCAAGGCGTTCGGCTGCTGCCACGAGGTCTTTGGCACGCAGGAGATGCTCGCCGGGCTGGTCAACGCGCACCTCGACGTGCCACGCCCCCAGCGCGGCGACATCAAAACCGACATCGCGGGCGTCAACCACTTCACCTTTGCGACGCGTGCGACGTGGAACGGGTACGACCTGTTCCCGCTGCTCGAAGCGCACATGGAGCAGGAAGGCTTCTGGGCGGATCGCACTGCCTGGTCACTCATGGCGAAGGAACGCGGCTTGTGGTTCTCCTCACAGAAGCTCGTGGCGTTCGACTTCTTGCGGCGCTTCGGCGCGCTCGGCGCAGCCGGCGACCGTCACCTGGCGGAGTTCGTGCCCTGGTATCTCATCTTGGAGGAGAATCTGCACCGCTATGGCGTGATCCTCACCCCGTCGAGTTTCCGGCTGGGGACGTGGCAACCGCCGCAGAACGCGCCCGGCGCCGCACAGGGCTATAATCCGGAAGGTGGGCTGCGTCATTCCGGCGAGGAGGGCGTCGCGCAGATGTTGGCCCTACTCGGTGTGGAGCCGCTCGACACGAACGTCAACCTGCCGAACACGGGGCAACTGCCCAGTCTGCCGCTCGGTGCGGTGGTCGAAACGAACGCCCAATTCCGCAAAGACAGCCTTGCGCCGGTCGTGCCGAAGCCGTTACCCTTTGGGTTGGAGATTTTGATGCGTCGCGTCGTCGACGTTCAGGAGTTGACACTGGAGGGGGCACTGATGCAGGACAAAGACTTGGCCTTCCAGGCGCTGCTCAACGATCCGCTCTGCCGTATCAGCGTGGATCAGGCGTGGGACATGTTCAACGAACTGCTTGAGGCCAACGCGGAGATGCTGCCGGGTTGGGATGAGGCTCTTTGAAGAATAAACCACGAATCTACACGAATTGAATCAGAACGAGTGAAAATCCGTGAAGATTCGTGGTTAGTATCTTATCAATAATCCGGGGGAGACAAACTCCCGCCGAAGGCACTTGCCGAAAATGCCAAATACAGGTACACTGCGCAACCTATGCTAGATGATCTCGATCTCACCGCAATTCAC
>Ga0123330_1001461_pt1 | contig 23358 bp, 14 predicted proteins | sample BioC13SIPDNA_2_FD_89704 | JGI IMG/M metagenome (GOLD analysis project Ga0123330, IMG submission 89704) | Anaerobic biogas reactor microbial communites from Washington, USA - Biogas_R2_A C13 SIP DNA | ecosystem: Engineered > Bioreactor > Anaerobic > Unclassified | place: Washington, USA... | reverse complement strand
GGCGTGGCTCCGGTCTGGATGCCGCTGCCTTCGCCGAAATTCCACTGATACAGCGCTATCCCCCACTCGTCGCTGGAGGCGCCGCCGTTGAAACTGACCGTGAGCGGCGCATCGCCGGATACCGGTGTGGCGCCCAGAACCGCGATGGGCTTGACCGTGTCGCGCACCCCCCCGGGCCCGCCGTCTGCCCCCGCGTCATTCCGGGTGCCGTCCTTGTCGTTGTACGTCACCAGCGGCGACCCCGCGTTCCTGCAGGGAGAAGCCGCCTTCAGATGGAAGTTCCGGGTGGCGGCGTCCACAAACATCGGATTCGCGGTGAAGTCCGTGGCAGCGGCCGCCACGCCGATGAAATTGGCCGTGTTGGCATGGAAACCGTTGTAGCCCGAGTCCGCCACGCTGCCTGAATCGGCCGAGAATCCCGTGTTGTTGTTGCTGAAGATGTTGTTGTAGACCGCCGGAAACACCGCGCCGGCCTCCCCCCGCACGCCCTGGATGGAGTTCTGGTAGACCGTGTTGTTCTCGAAGATCACCGAGGCCGCCGCCCCGGCGAGCAGCCCCCGGTAGCTGTTGGCCAGGACGCAGTTGCTCACGCGGCATTCGCTCGAGGCCGGCACGTACAGCGCCGCGGCCGCCCCGGCATCGCGGATGGTGAATCCGCGGATGGCGGTATCGTCCGCCGCGGTCACCACGCGCTGTCCCAGACCGCCGCCGGCGATGTGCGTACGATAGGCGCCGCTGGCGCTTTCGAGCGTCACGCCCCGTTTCAGCGTGACCCGCTCGTCGTAGGCGCCGGAACGCACAATGACAAAGTCGCCCCGGCCGGACACGGTCTTGTTGATGGCCTCGGCAATGGTCGTGAACGGCCTGGCCGAAGTTCCGTCGCCGCCGCCCACGGCGCTGTCGTCGACATAGAACACCTGCGCCGCGCCAAGATACTGGTAGACCTCGCCGCCCGCGAAGTCGCCATTGCCCGCGCCTTCCCCGCCCAGGGGGTAACTGCCCAGAAACGACAGGATGCTGTCGTCGTCAATCAGGTTGAGGCCGACGGTTCCCTGGCCCGTGCCGATGGCGACGGAGACAAGCCAATCAGCACCCACGCCGTTCCCCGGATTTCCTTCATCGACATCGGCCACCTGAGCTATGGACGAACCGGAGACTCCGGACTCCACGAGGGTGAAATCGGCGGCATCTACGCCAGAGACGTCCTCGGTGAACTTCACATGAAAACGAACCGAGGTGGCCGCCGTAGGCGATGCGTCGGCGCGCGTAACGCCGCTGCAGACCGGCGCACCAAAGCCCAGGACGAGGACCTCCGTCGTCGGCTCGTCGGGATCGTCGGAGTAGATGCGCAGCGTCGCCTGACGCGGCCCGATGGTAACTGGTCTGAAGATCACCTCGAGGTCGAGACTGCCACCCGGGGGAATTGGCTCGTTTGCGGGCACGTTCTGGAACGCGAAGTCATCGATGAAGCCTTTGCAGATGCAGAAATTGACCTCCATCTCGCCATTGCCGGTGTTGTAAATGGTGATGATCTGCGGGTCGGACCACGAACCCGTGCGCGGGAACGTCCCAAAATCGAGCAGGGCTGTGCTCACGGTGATCTCCGGAGCCGTTGACGACGGGATATTGATGGTGAGGAACGCTTCGTCAAGCACCGGGCCATCCGTGGAACCATATTGTTCCGCGGCCTTGCCCCCGTCTTCCCAGTAAATGTAGCGTACCCCCGGCCCGTAGCCGCTGAAGGTGTGAGTTATGTGCTGCCACGTTCCGCCCGTCGTGAATTCCCCGGAATCATACGGGACACCGACGATGGTTGTGCCATCCGCACCCCGCAATTCCACTTTCAGGTACGCCGTGTCGCTGTAATTGGGAATGAAACGTGTCGAGAAGCCGCGGAACCACTCGGAAACCGTAATGTCGGGCGCGGCGTCCAGTTCTCCCGCCGTATAGCCAAGGGCCAGCAGATCGACGGTTTGACTGCGGCGGCACCACAGAAGATCGTCAGTGGCCACGGAGCCGTCGGTGAAAAACATGGCACATCCGTCACGCTCGTCGTCCAACTCCCTGTCCAGACCGTAGGGTCCGGGTCCGGCGCTCCAGCCGCCGCCCGGGGCTTCGAGGATGACCCAGCCACTCAGATCGCCGGTCTCGGCGCTCGGGTTCATCAGGAGGTTCTGCCCGGCCGCGGCCAGACAGAAAAGACCCGCCATCGCCCCGGCAAAGATCCTGGCAGCACGGCACCCCCCCTTCGCATCATACGTCATTTTCATAAGAACCCCTTGCCTGGTTCGGCTGGCTTCGGCAACCGCCCCATGATTGTTGTGTCGCGTTGCGAGCAGACGCACCCAGGAACGATGCCGGCATGTTCAGGTGCGATTCTGAGCCTGGAGCCCGCTGCCGGCCACCACGCCGGCGTGTTGGCTCAGAAGCACAGGGCTCCGCTCCAATATTATACCTTGGAAAATGGGCCCTGTGTCGCCCGGACAAGCAGAATCCCGCAAACACCGGCTGCTGGACCCGGAAAACCCGGAAATTGCCGATGGCGGACGGCGGCTGGGCGGCCCAGCGCGTCAGGCCAGTTTCCACGGCTCGCGGTATTCGTAATGGAGCAGTTCGTTCGCCTTTTCGTGGTTGGTAATGCGCTCCGCGACGGGATCCCATTCGATGCGTTCGCCGACCTCCAGCGAGATGTTGCCCAGCAACGCGACGGTCGTCGATTTGTGTCCTTCCTCGATGCTGCAATTGGGGGTCTCGCGCGACTTGACGCAGTCCAGGAAATTGCGGATGTGCTGCGAGGTCGGGTCGTTCACGTCGCCCTTGACCTCGACAGGTTCCATGCGTTTCTCGCGGTCGTGGAACTGGCCGCCGAATTCGGGCACGACTTCGAAGCGCGCTCCCTGGTAATAGAGGGTGCCGATGGTGCCTCGAAACTCGACCATGCCCGAGCGCAGGAGCGGATTGCTGCTCGTTTCGTACTGGCTGAAATGCACCATGCGCCGCGACGGAAACGCATACACGACTTCCATGGTGTCGGGGATGCTGCGGGCATCGTCAAGCAGGAGGCGTCCGCCCATGGCGCAGATGGAGGTCGGCATGTCCTCGTTAAGCACCATGCGGAAGGCGTCGAAGTAGTGCACCCCCCAGTTCGCGAGTTGCGACGAGAATTCCTTATGCCACCGGAAATTGTAGGGCGCGATGGCCGGATTGAACGGGCGGTACGGCCGCGGCCCGAGCCACATGTCCCAGTCGAGTCCGGCGGGCGGGTCGCTGTCCGGGGGATTGCCGATGCCGTTCGGCCACATGTTGCTTACGCGGCAGCATCGCCCCACCACGACGGGGCCGATGTTGTCCGCTTGCACGAAATCGCGGGCCTTGGCGAGGGTGTCGCACGAGCGCCGTTGAATGCCGACCTGGACCACGCGGCTGGTCCGGCGCACGGCGTCGATCATGCGGCGGCCTTCATGGATGGTGATCGACATGGGTTTCTCGACGTAGACGTCGAGCCCCGCTTCGCAGGCGTCAATGGTCTGCAGGGCGTGCCAGTGGTCCGGCGTGGCGATCACGACCGCGTCGAGCTGCTCCTTTTCGAGCATCTGGCGGTAGTCGCCGTAGAGCGCGACCTTGTTGGGAACGCTGGCGGCCCACGTTTCGATGGTGGGGCGGTACACATCGCACAGGGCCACCACTTCAGCATCTTCGAACGGCGTGGTGCATCCGAGCAACTGCCCGCCCCGGTTCGCCACCCCGATAAACCCCAGACGGATACGCTCATTGGCGCCGGCCGCGCGGGACGAGACCAGCGCGGAGACGGCGCCCGCCGCCGCCAGGGTTCCCGATTGGACAAACTGTCTGCGACTGACTTTCAGGGCCATTTCAGAAATCCTCCTGTCTGTTGTTCGGGTGTCCGTGACGCGCGCCTTTATACCGGCCTCGGGCGGCGGGGCTTGCGAAACACCAGGTAGCGGCTGATGCCGAAGTTGATGAGCATGCCCGCGGCAATGCCAAACAGCGCGGCCGCCTGGGGCATTCGTGCCAGGAAGGCCGACTGGCGTATCAACGCGAGCGTGACCGCATAGTTGGCCAGAGCGCCCACGCTGCTCGCCCCCGCAAAGCCGAGAAACTGCCGCGGGAGCGACCCCTGCCGCGCATACGAAAACGTGAACCGGCGGTTCAGAGCGAAGTTGAACCCCATGGCCCCGAGAATCGCCACCGCCACGGCAATCGCCAGGGGGACGTTCAGCAGGTCGAGCACGGTCAGGACCGCCAGATTGACCAGCGTGCCCAATCCGCCCACCACCGCGAACTGCGAAAAATGCGCCCAGCCGCCGTAGCGGTAGATGAAGAGGCGGCGCAGATGCTGAAGGTAGCGCAACTGTTCGGCCAGGGTGAGCTTGCTCTCCCCCAGCCTCCGGTCAGTGAAGTGAATGGGCACTTCCTTAATGAACTCGCACCGCGCTTTCACGAGCAGTTCTAGCCCGATCTTGTAGCCAATGGGATTGAGATCCTGCGCGGAGGCGAACGTCTCGCGCCGGAGCGCGAAAAAGCCGCTCATGGGGTCCCTGGCGCACGTGAACGGGCGCGCCAGCAGGGTCGCCACGCGGCTGTTGAGACGGCGGAACAGGCTCCAGCGCTCGTCGGTCGTGCCGCCCTCGACGTAGCGCGATCCGATGACAAAATCGTAGTTCTGCGACAGCGCTTCGAGCAGCTCGGGAATGGCTTCCGGCGGGTGGCTCAGGTCGGCGTCCATGCAGACGAGCACGTCATTCCGGGCGAGGCGCATGCCGTCGACGACCGCCGGCCCCAAGCCCCGGTTCTCCTTGCGCACGGTGAGACGGACCCAGGCTTTCCGGAGCCCGCGGACCACGTCCTCGATTCCGTCATTGCTGTCGTCGTCCATGATCAGGAGTTCGAGGTCCAGGCGACGCTCATCCCGCAAACGGGCGATGCGGTCGACGAGCAGGGGAATGTTGTCCGCCTCCCGGTACGTCGGTACCACGATCGATACCGAAGGAAACGAAGCAGACTGTGCGCTCGTTGTCATACGGACGGAATCTCCACCTGGCTCGAGCGCGAGCCACACGCTCCCTTCAGCCACCCCATGCCCTCAGACGGTTGATGGGAGTGTACGCGGTTTTTCGCGATGGCGTCAAACAATGGAGCCGTTGCAAGTATCGCCACTTGTGCGCTACAGTGTTCCAGATCGTGTGGGGCAACCGGGGGCAGGAGAGCGGACAGGGGGGCGTCATGAAACGGTTCCTGCGGATTCCGGCCTGGATTCTGGGCAGCGCCATCGCGGTGTGCGTGTTGGTCGTGGTCACGTGCCTGCTTCTGAATTACCGTACCCCGTCGCCGACCGATTTGGATGAGAGCGCGCTGCTGGCGTCTCCGCCCGCGCCGGCCGGCGGGGAAATCACCCTGAAGATCGTCACGTTCAATATCTGGGACCTGTACCACGAAGGCACGCACCGACCGGAACGCATGGCCGCCATCGGCAGGAAGCTCCAGGAGTTGCAGCCGGACATCGCGGGATTTCAGGAGGCCTTCATCGCGCGCGACCGGCAGATTGTGCTGGACGCGCTGGCGGAGTGCGGCCTGAACAACGCGGTGTATTTCCCCAGCGGGCTGGTGGGCAGCGGCTTGCTCGTGGCAAGCCGCCACCCCATCGAGGAGGCCTTCTTTCACCGGTACGCGGAGGGCGGAAAACCCCACAAGGTGCACCATGGCGACTGGTGGGCGGGCAAGGGGGTGTGCGTCGTCCGGGTCAAACTGCCCGAGGCCATCGGGTACCTCGACTTCTTCAACACCCATGCCCACGCCCGGTATGGCGACGACGAATACGACAAGGTCCGCATGAGCCAAATGCATGAGCTGGCCGCGTTCATCAAACGGGCTTCGCTCAAGACCGTCCCCGCCATCTCGGTCGGCGACTTCAACGTCCGGGCAAGCGAACCGCAGTACCAGACGCTCGTCGAGGAAGCCGGGCTGGAGCGCGTGATGACCATCGACACGGCCATCGATCACATCTTCGCGGTCCGGAACGACCGCTTCACCTTCGAGGCGCTCGACACCGTCCCGATTAAGGCCGAAGTGGCCGTGCCCGGAGGCACAGTGGGACTCAGCGACCACACCGGGTATCTGTCCACTGTCCGGATCCGCGCTGGAAGCGGATGAGACGCCCGGACGTGGCGGACCGCGCCTGAGTTGGATGGAAACGGCCCGATTTGAGACAGTTCAGTGCGGCGAATTGTGCCACCGCAAGACGGCCGGTTTTCACAAGTCAATTGCCCACAATGCATTAGACTGATCCGGGGCCGCTTTCTCTTACGGCATGGAATTTGCGCATCCTCTTGCGGGTTGCCATCGTGAGCCGGTGGCACGTATACTCGATACAAGGCTGAGGAGACCCTACCATGATGTTCCCCATGTTTGCTGATCCGACGTTTCTGCTGGTGATCCCGGCACTGCTGTTGTCCCTGTGGGCGCAATGGAAGGTCAAGTCGACCTATGCCCGCTATGCCCAGATAGGCAACCGCAGGGGAATCACCGGCGCGGAGGTGGCGCAGCACATTCTGCGCGATGCCGGCGTCGCCATGGCAGGCGAACGCGGCGGGCTTGGCGCGGGGGTAACGCTCGAACCGGTGGCCGGTCAGCTGACGGACCACTATGACCCCCGGTCGCACACCTTGCGGCTTTCGCAGGACATTTTCTACGGGCGCAGCGTGGCTGCGCTTGGCATTGCGGCCCACGAAGTCGGCCATGCGGTTCAGCACGCCAGCGGATATGCGCCGCTGCAGGCGCGGAACTTCATTTACCCCGTGTGCGCCATCGGCTCGACCCTGGCGTTCCCGATCTTTGTGGTCGGCATGTTCCTGGGACCGGGCACGGGGCAGACCATCATGCAGATTGCGATCCTCCTGTTTGCCGCCGCCGTGGGATTCACCGTGCTGACCCTGCCCGTCGAATTCAACGCAAGCCGCCGCGCCGTGAAGGCTCTGGCCAGCGGCGGGTACCTGACCGACGAGGAGCTCGCCGGCGCGCGCAAGGTTCTCACCGCGGCGGCCATGACCTATGTGGCGTCGACCGCGATGGCGGTCCTTCAACTCCTGCGCATGCTGCTCCTGGCCAACCGGCGGTAAACACGTCACCCAGACTTCCCAGTGGACGCCCGGCACCCATCGCCGGGCGTCGTTCTGTTTGTAGCAAAATGAAACGGCCCCGTGCCGGATTGGAGCATGCCGAGGCCGGGAACCGCCTCAAATCCTTACATACCAGCCGGTCGCGTTGGCACAAACGTTGCGTTTCCACTGGTCGTTGAAGACCGTACCGCACCGTAAGGAGAGGAGTTTCTCATGCGATTGGATAAATTGACGATAAAGGCCCAGGAAGCGTTGTCGGCGGCGATGGATACCGCGGCCCAGCACCGGCATCCCGAGATCAGCCCCCTGCACATCCTGCATGCGCTGGTGGCGCAGGAAGGCGGGGCCGTACCGTCGATTCTGCAGCGTCTGGGCCTCCGGCCGGAGGCGGTGCTCGCCGCCACGGAGGAGAAACTGCAATCGCTGCCCCGTATCTCGGGCGCGGCCTCACAGGCCGGCCTCGGCGGCGCGGCAAACCGGCTGCTCGAAGCCGCCTGGAACGAGGCGCAATCGCTGAAAGATCAGTACCTCAGCACGGAGCACATCCTGCTGGGCATGGTCTCGCTGCGCGAGGATCCGGCCGGCGAGCTGCTGCGGGACCGGGGCGCGACCCGCGAGAATCTGCTGGCGGCCATGCAGCAAGTCCGGGGAACCCAACGGGTGACCGATCCCAATGCGGAGGCCACCTACGAGGCGTTGGCGAAGTTCAGCCGCGACCTCACGCAACTGGCGCGCGCGGGCAAGCTCGACCCGGTTATCGGACGCGATAGCGAGATCCGCCGGGTCATTCAGGTCTTGTCGCGCCGGACCAAGAACAACCCGGTGCTGATCGGCGAGCCGGGCGTGGGCAAAACGGCCATCGTCGAGGGCCTGGCGCAGCGCATCGTGGCCGGCGACGTCCCCGAGAATCTCAAGGGCAGACAGGTCGCCGCCCTGGACCTCGGCGCCCTGATCGCGGGCGCGAAGTTCCGCGGCGAATTCGAGGACCGCATGAAGGCCGTGCTGCGCGAAGTCGAGGAACGCGACGGCGAGATCGTGCTGTTCATTGACGAGTTGCACACGCTGGTCGGGGCGGGAGGCGCCGAGGGCGCCGTGGACGCCGCGAACATGCTGAAACCCGCCCTCGCCCGCGGCGAACTCCATTGCATCGGCGCCACCACCCTCGACGAGTACCGCAAACACATCGAGAAAGACGCGGCGCTCGAACGGCGGTTCCAGCCGGTGCTGGTGGGCGAACCGGACGTGGAAAGCACGATTGCCATCCTGCGCGGGATCAAGGAGAAGTACGAAGTGCACCACGGGGTGCGCATTCAGGACGCCGCGCTGGTGGCCGCGGCCACCCTGAGCGACCGCTACATTTCGGACCGCTTTCTTCCGGACAAGGCGATCGACCTGATCGACGAGGCGACGTCGCGCCTGCGCATCGAGGTCGACAGCATGCCGTACGAAATCGACGTCCAGGAACGCCGCCTGCGCCAGCTCGAGATCGAGCATCTGGCGCTCAAGAAGGAAAGGGACAAGCCCAGCCGCGAACGGCGCGATGCCATCGAACGCGAGATGGCCGAACTGAAGGAGGACATCAGCGCCAAAAAGACCAAATGGCAGGCCGAAAAGGAGGTCATTGAGGCCATCCGCCGGGTGAACGGGGAGATCGAGGAGGCCAAACGCCAGCAGGAAATCGCCGAACGCGCGGGCGATCTCGAGACCGTGGCCAAGTTGCGCTACGGCACGCTGACCGAGCTGCAGAACAACCTCAAACGCGAAAACGCCCGGCTGCACGAATTGCAGAAAGAGGGCAGCTTCCTCAACGAAGAGGTCACCGACGAGCACGTGGCCGAGATTGTGTCCGACTGGACCGGCATCCCCATCGCCCGCATGATGGAAGGCGAGATGCAGCGCCTGCTGAAGATGGAAGAACGCCTGGGCGAACGGGTCATCGGTCAGGAGGAGGGCGTGCGCGTGGTGTCGGACGCGGTGCGCCGCGCCCGTGCAGGTTTGAAGGAACCCGAGCGGCCCATCGGCTCGTTCATCTTCCTGGGGCCCACCGGCGTCGGCAAAACAGAGCTGGCCCGTTCGCTGGCGGACCTGCTGTTCGACGACGAGCGCGCCATGGTGCGCATCGACATGTCCGAATACATGGAGAAGCATGCCGTGTCGCGTCTGATCGGTGCGCCGCCGGGCTACATCGGGCACGAAGAGGGCGGGCAACTGACGGAAGCCGTACGCCGGCGTCCGTACAGCGTCATCCTGTTCGACGAAATCGAAAAGGCCCATCCGGAAGTCTTCAATGTCCTGCTGCAGGTGCTCGATGACGGACGGATCACGGACAGCCAGGGCCGCACGGTCGACTTCAAGAACACGATTGTCATCATGACGTCCAACCTGGGCAGCGAGGTGTTCCATCGCGCGGGCGGTTCGCAGGAAGAGAAGACCGAGGAAGTGCTGCGGACGCTGCGGCAGTATTTCCGGCCGGAGTTTCTCAACCGGGTCGACGACATCGTCGTGTTCCACGCGTTGGGCCGGGACCACATCCGCAGGATCGTGGACGTGCAGCTCAAACGGCTGTCCAAACGGCTGCAGGACATGCGGATCACGCTGGACCTCTCGCCCGAGGCGCGCGACCTGCTCGCCGAACGCGGATACGATCCGGCCTATGGCGCACGTCCGCTGAAACGCATCATCCAGCGCATGGTCCTGGATCCTCTGGCGCTCGAGATCCTGCAGGGACGCGTCAAAGAGGGGGACCACGTGGTGGCGGAAGCCAGGAACGGCGAGCTCACGTTCCGAAATGTCCTGGCGCAGGCCGTGTGATTCTGAACGGGGCCGGTGTTGCGGGAGACCGTCCGCACAGAGGGTCTCCGCCGGCCGTCTGCCGGTCTCCGGGAGTTTCCCTTCAAAACGGCCCATCCCTGCGTGGGCATCTCGCCTGCGTCGTGGGGTGGACGCTGTGAACTTAGTGGACGAATCCGCAGGCACAGCGTCAACGAATTGCAGGACCGTTGCGCAGGTCGCGTGTCCCCCGCTGGCGGGGGTGGCCACGCGGAACCGCGTGGCCGGGGGTGGATTCCGGCAGGGACGCTCTCCGTTCAGGGAGAATCCCACGTGCAGAAGTCGACACAAGACCCGAACACGCGAATCTGGCGCCCTCGCCGGTCATCCGAACGGGGACACGTTGTCGCGCCGCGGACGGCGCCTGGAACAGGTCCCCGTTCTTGTGCGGTTTGAAACAACGGGACTGCCTCGCGGAGACGGTTCTGCTACAATGACGGACAGAACGCACGCCTTGGGCGTTCCGGGGGCGGGGGTGACGACCCTGTATGCGAGTGAGGGGAGCCGTGTGACACGGCTGTGTTTTTCCGGCCTCACGGGTGAACGAAGCCGCTGCGCGCCGCGCGCCGGTGCGCTTGCCCGTTGAAAGGCCCATCAAGGACAATGAAGACACCCGGTTCGCCAAGATCGGCAGGGGGCCCCCAGGGGGCTGCCCGGCCCGCGAATGCCGGAGTTTCGGAGTAGTTGCATGAGTCAGACCGTAGATGATGACGGCGCGCAGCCTGACGGCGGCACAGGCGGTTTCAGCCTCGCCGACGGTGTTCCGTGCGCTCTGATCCGGCAGGACCTCGACGGCCGCATTGTCGAATGCAACCGGTACTTCGCCGAGCGGGTTCTGGGGCTGCCCCGGGCAGGCGTTTTGGGGAAGCTGCCGGGGGAACTGTCGGGAACGGACACGGCGGAGAGGTTCCGCTTCCTTCACCCGGCCCTGCCCGGCGCATCCGGCGCGGACGCGCCGCCCGTTTGCCAGCAGGTGCAGCTTCCTGGGGATCGGGGCGAATCCCGGAACTACCTGGTCACGACCACGGCGGTTCGGGACGACCAGGGGACGTTGTGCGGGTTTGTCAGCGTGATGACCGATATGTCGGGCTACGTGCATCCGGAGTCGGCCGCGCATGAATGCGAGCACCGGTTCCGCACCCTGGCGGATTTCGTTTATGATTGGGAGTACTGGATCGGGCCTGACGGTTCCCAGGTGTACGTGTCGCCGTCATGCGAACGCATCACGGGCTATTGCCGGCAGGCATTCTACGACCGGCCATCCCTCCTCGAGGAAATCGTGCATCCGGACGATCGCGACCGGGCGCGGGGGCTTGTGTTCGGCCGGCCGGATGCGAATGACGCGGCGTTTCTCGATTTCCGGATCATCGACGCGAACGGCCAGGAGCATTGGCTGGCTCACGTGAGCCAGCCGGTGTACGACAACGACGGCAACTGGGCCGGCCGGCGCGCGTCCAACCGGGACGTCACGGACCAGAAACGTGCGGAGGAATCAGTCCAGGAACTGACCCAATGGCGCGACGCGCTCCTCGATAGCGGCAGCGTACTCGTGAGCGTGCAGGACCTCGAGGGCCGGTTTCTGGCCTGGAACAACGGCGCGGAACGGATCACGGAATACCCCCGGGAAGAGGTGCTCGGAAGCAGCAGCCTTCTTGACGAGTTGTATGCCGAACCGGCGGACAGGGAACGCGCCCGGTCGGTGCTGCTCAAGGCCGCGCGCGGGGAAAGCACGGCGAACCTGCAATTCGAGATCCACACCAAATCGGGCCGCACGCGCAGCCTGGCGTGTTTCAGCAGGACCCTCCACGGCGCGGATGGCGCCCCGGCCGGCGCGATCACCATCGGCGTCGACATCACCCGGCAAAAGCAGAGCGAGCTCGACCGGCGACAACTCGAGGCCCAGATCCAGCAGACCCAGAAACGGGAGAGCCTGGCCGTCATGGCCGGAGGAATCGCCCACGATTTCAACAATCTGCTGATGGGCATCCTGGGCAATGCCAGTATTGTGCTGGAAGAGCTGCCGGAAGATGCGCGCATCCGGAAAAACGTCGCCCAGATCGAAAAGACCGCCCGGCGCGCCGCCGAACTCATCCGGCAGATGCTTGCCTATTCCGGAAAAGGCCGTTTTGTAATCGAAACCCTGAATCTCAACATCGTGCTGCAGGACATGCAGCCCCTCCTGGGTTCAGCCGTGTCGAAAAAGGCCGAGATCGTGTTCGATCTTGCCCCGAATCTGCCGCACATGGAAGGCGATGCGGCTCAACTGCGCCAGCTCGTCATGAACCTTGCCATGAACGCGTCCGAAGCCCTCGAGGACAAACCGGGCGCCATCACCATGCGCACCGGAACGATGTACTGCAGCAAGGCGTATCTGGGCTCCACCTATCTCGACGAAGAGCGCGCCGAGGGCGATTACGTATATTTCGAAATCTCCGATACGGGCTGCGGCATGGCCGAAGAGACCCTGGCCATGCTGTTCGACCCCTTCTTCTCGACCAAGTTCACCGGGCGCGGGCTTGGCATGGCGGCGGCCCTGGGGATCATTCATGGCCACCGGGGCGCGGTCAAGGTGGACTCGAAACAGGGCAAAGGGACCACCGTGCGGGTGTTGTTCCCGTGCGGCCATGCCGTGCGTCCGGGCCTGCCGCGCGCGGGCGCGGCCGCCGCGCAGGGCAAACCGCGGTCCACAGTGCTCGTGATTGACGACGAAGAGGCCGCGCGTCTTGTGGCCCAGGAAATGCTCGAGCGCAGCGGCTACCGCGTGATCGTGGCTTCGGACGGCTGTGAGGGGCTTCAACAGTACCAGAAGACCCCGCGCGCCATCGATGTGGTGCTGCTGGATCTCACGATGCCCCATCTCGACGGCGAGGAGACCTTTCACCGGCTCCGGGCGATCCGGCCCGATGCCCGGGTGGTGCTGACAAGCGGTTACGACGAGCACGAAGTGGCCCGGCGGTTTCACGGACTGGGCCTGGCGGGTTTCCTTCAGAAGCCGTACACGCCGGCGGAATTGCGCGCCAGGATCGCGGAGGCGCTGAGCACAGGCGCGTGAGCTTTTCCTGCGTGTCAGAGCTTCGCCTGACCGCGGATCAGGGCGCGCAGCTCACGCGCCGCGGCGCACACGTCCGGGGCGGCCGTGACCGCCGTAACCACGGCGACATGGCGTGCGCCCCGCCGGAGCACCTCCCCGATATTGTGCGCTTTGATGCCGCCCATGGTCGTGAAGGGAATTCGCAGGCGCGGGGCAATGGCGTCAATCGCCTCGGGCCCGATGGCCCCGGTGGCCACATGCTTGGTCTGCGTCGCGAAGACCGGCCCGATATTCACATAGCTCGCGCCCGCGTCCTGCGCGGCCAGCGCTTCCCGGAGGTTGTGCGACGACGCGCCCAGGATGAGGTCCGGGCCGATGCGGCGCGCGGCATCCAGGGGCAGATCGTGTTCACCGAGATGGACGCCGTCGGCGCCCGCCGCCAACGCCACATCCACGCGGTCATCAATGATGAGGAGCGCCCCGTACGCCTGGGTGCGTTCGCGAAAAGCCAGGGCGCGCGCATGCAATTCGCGATCGGCGCAGTCTTTTTCGCGAAGCTGCACGAGCCGGACCCCCGCCTCGAGGACCGCGTCGAGCACGGTCAGGGCGGGCCGGCCATCGCAGAACGCCTCCGTGATCACCACATAGAGATCCGCGCCGGCAAACCGGCGCATTCGTTCGGCGAGGAGCATTATCCGCCTCCGACGAACTGCACCAGCTCGACGGTGTCGCCTTCGTCCAGGCGCACCGAGGTGTAGGCCTCGCGGTCGACGATATCGCCGTTGCGTTCGACGACGGTCGCGGCCGGTTTGCGTCCGGCATCGAGAATCAGTTTGTGCACGGTCGTCCCGGTGGCGACCTCGCGCTCCTCGCCGTTCAGCGTGATTCTCATGAATCGATTCTCCAGGCGTTTACGGGCGTCGCCCGCGCCGGCATTCGGGCGGCGCTATTGGCTCGGCGTTTCGTCAAAGGCATAATCGAAGTCTTTCCAGACCGGTTCATACCCTTGTGCGCGGATGGCCTTCACGACCTCCGCGGGAGGGCGCTGGTCTTCGATGGCGAATTGCTCGAGCGTTTCATCGACGTGCGTGGCGTAACCGCCGGGGCGGGTCGACGAGCCCGCGCTCATCATCGTCACGCCCAGGGGGATCAGATGGTCGCGGAATGTGCCCCGCTCGCGCGTTGAGAGGTTAAAGCCGGCCTCGGGCAGGAAGAGGCGGATGGCCAGCATGAGCTGGACCAGTTCCGCGTCGGTGACGAGGTGCGGGATGGAAAACCGCGCGGGCGTGTGGAGAAGTCGCGGGAACGACACCGACACGGCGCTCTGCCAGCATGCCCGCTGGAGGTACCGGCCGTGCAGGGCGGTCCAGAACCCGTCGATACGCCAGTCGGTGAGCCCGAGCAGCGCGCCAATGCTCAGACGGCGCGCGCCGGCCCGGCCCGCCCGCTCGATCGCGTCGAGGCGGTAGCGGTAGTCGGTCTTCTGCCCCTTCAGGTGCACGGCCTTGTAAACCGTGGGGTCGTAGGTCTCCATGTAGAGGGTTACGCCCTCGAGACCCCGCTGGCACAGCAGCCGGTACTCGTCCTCATCGAGCGAATACACCTCGACGCTCACGGACGGGAAGAATTCGCGCGCGATCGCGACGGCCTCGGCGATGTACGAGACGGGCGCGGCGCGGCGGGCCTCGCCCGTGAGCAGGAGCACGTTCCGGTAGCCTTCCGCGGCGAGGGCCGCGCATTCGGTTCGAATCTCGGCGGCACTGAGGTTGAGGCGCCGCTCCCGGTTGCCCGAACGGACCGCATAGCCGCAATAGACGCAATCGGCGCCGCACACGTTAGAGATGTAGATGGGAGCGTACATGCCGATGGTCCGGCCGAAGTGCCAGCGGGTCAGGCGGCGGGCCTCGGCGGCCATCGGCTCGAGACAGGCCTGGGCATGAGGCGAGAGCATCGCGCACAGGTCTTCAGGCGTGCGCTGTTCGCGCGCAATCGCGGCCGCGACATCCTCAGGGCGCGCCTGTTCAATCAGTGCTTCAATACGGGCGCGCGGCCACGCGCCCAGTTCTTCAAGAAAACTCACTGGCAGCCTCCGTGAGACCCGGCTCACGGACTCGGACTGAGTTCAACGTGAACATAATCCTGATTCTGAGCCGGATCCAAACCGTTGGCGTAGGCGACCCAGAAATCGCGGCCCGTGTTGTGGTACACGATGCTGAGCACGGTGCTGTTCACGCCCGCCGCTCTCGCCATTTCGATGGCGCCCGCGGCATCCAGCGTGCCATAGCGTGCCAGCAAGCCGTTGTACAGGATCTCGTTGTCGCGCCCGTTGTGATTTTTCCAATAGATGGCATCGTTCAGCGGGGTGTGGAACGGATTGACGTCCGGATGGCAGGGGTGCTGCTCCGTAACGGATTCATTATCCACCCACATATCGAACCGTTCCCGGCTCGTGAAGAGCAGCCGGGCTTTCGGGTCTGCGGCATTCGGATCGCCTACGCAATAATGGTACTGATTTGTCCTGGTGGCATTCTGCATGCGCGTCAGGGCCTCTGTCAATGTGTTGTCGTGATAGAGCACATCGCGGAGGAGCACGGGGAACGGTATCCCCTCGAGATACTCCTCGTCGCAGAAGTACCCCATGATCTCACTAACCGCGATGCCCCGCTCATTCATTCCGCCGCCGGCAATGCCGATCAGCCCCGCGAATCCGATAACGGCATGCTTCAGGCCGTCGTCGGGATCGTAAATGGCCACAACGGGGTAGTTCTGAACGCCCAAGTCCATGCTCCAATCCAGGTTGCGAAGCTGGAACATCTCGCCGCCGGCCGTGGCCTCGCCCCAGGCGGCGAACAGCGAGCAGTTGTATTCGGACAGGTCGGGGATGACCAGGATCTTCTTGAGGACGTCCACAGTGATGCCGGGATATCCCGCCGCCTGGCAGCCTAGCGCGATGCCCTCGAATTCGGTTTGCCATGCGGCGACATCGAAGTACTCCGCCTTCCAGAGCTGGCTTACGGCCAGGTCGATGGCCCCTTCGGGGAACTCCGACCCGATGGCGGCCGAGAATACCGACCAGACGGCATCGATCTGATCCGCGAGCAGATAACCATACCAGAACCCCATCTGGTAGCGGTTGCCGCTCAAGCGGACCACGGTGATCTGGTCGGTCCCCTCCCCCACGGTCGCCAGCGTGCCGGAACCGCCGGGAAAGGCGACGCAGGGAGTCGACGTGGGCACGCACCGGACTTCGGTGGTGAAGATGTGCGGCTCGCCGGGCGTACCGCTGGGGAACTCGAACGCCATGAAGTAGCCGGTCCACCCGGTCGCCGGAGCGGGCACGACTACCGAGTAGTACTTGCCCCCGGCATCGGCGGGCGTGACCGGCGTGGAGTGCCACACGTCAGTCCCTACCGTGCCCGACCGGAAGTCGCGGGTGCCGGAGCCCCCGTCCAGTGTGCCGGCCCACAAACGGGCCGACAGAGGCACGGTGTCCAGCACCACATCGAGCGTGGCATGGCCGGGCGCTTCTGAGTTGTTCCACGCGATTTGGGGGAGCGCTTCATCGTGCACAACCGCGTTGTAGAACGGCAAGATGCCGCGCACGGTGGCTTCGCGGCTGGCGAGCAGGTCGTGGTTGCCGTTGGGGAAATACCGCAGATGCATGGAACCGGTCTCGGCGGCGTGAGCGTAATAGAACTGGGCCGAATCGGGCACGAAGAAATCATCGGAGGTGCCGTTCAACCCGTACTTCGGGATGTTCAGCCGCGTCAGGTACGCAAAAGGATCCACCATCGACAGCAGGGCGCCCCCCTCGGGCGTGTGCAGGCGCGCAATCACGCCGAGGTCCAGGTAATCCTGAAGCTGTTCGGAATAACCGCACAGGACGGAGTAGTGCCAGTCCATCTGGGCCGCCAGGTTAAGCATGTCGATGACCATGGGCGCGATGCCCACGACCCGCGGGTCGGTCGCGGCCGTGAGCCACGTGGTCCAGCCGCGTTTCGAGGCGCCGGTCACGACGAAATCCTTGACCGTGATGGGGCTGGCAAGCGCGCCGGCATACGCCTGCACGGCATCCATGGCGCGCACGGCGCTCTTGGTCATGGGGAACAGCGCGGGCCATTCTTCATCGGGCTGACCCGCTGCTAGGCTGTTCATGTACTTGTCGAAGGTATACGCGATGATCTCGTCCTCCGAACGGGGCGCGCCTTCTTCGAGGAAGATGGTGGGCTGGTTGGGGACCATGCGCAGCAGGGCGACGATCGACCCCGACTGCACGGCGAAATCGATGAGTTCCGGCTCGGGTTCGGGCGCCGATTGCGAGGTGCTGCCTCCCGAGATGAACAGGAGCGCGGTATCGTTCGTGACTTCATCCGGGATGGCCAGGGCCAGCCAGTGTTGCCAGACATCCGGGCTCACTTCGGTGTCGTTGCGCCACCGCTGCGAAACCAGGGACAGAACGTCCCAGCGCCCGCCGGAGACCGGTTGGCTGCTCTGCAGAACGGGGAGAACCGAGATGCCCGTGTCTTCCTTGCGCACGTAACGGTCGAGCGCCTCCGTTGCGTAAACCCGCACCTCGAGTTGCGCGAAATGGCTGCCAAACGGATTCTGGGCCTGGAGCGCCACGGTGTAGATTCCGGGGTCGGCGTAGGTGTGTGTTGGATTCTCTTCGCTGCTCTCGGCGCCATCCCCGAACTGCCAGTGGTAGGTGACGTTCCCGGTGCCTTCATCGGAAGTGTTGTTGAATTCGAACTCGTCAATGGTAACGCCCCAGGGGCGGCTGGCTTCGAAACTGGCCTGCGGCGGATTGCCGCGCACCGTCAGATAGGCCGTTCGCGTCTCCGTGTCCGAGGTGCCTTCGTCATCAGTCACCGTCAGGGACACGGTCATTGGCCCCGCGGCATGATAGACATGGGCAGGGTGCTGGTCGGTGCTGGTTGCGCCATCGCCGAACTCCCAGAACCATGAGGCAATCGCCGCATGCCCGGGCTGGGACGTATCGGTAAAGGTCACTTCCGTTTCCAGAAGAGGCTGGAGGTCGGAACAGGTGAAGTCGGCCTCGGGCGGCACGGCCTCCACCGTAATGTAGTTGTGCTTAATCTCTTCGTCCTGGCCGTGGGGAGAAGCCACCGTCAGCGTCACGGTATACGACCCCGGCGAAGCATAAACATGGGTTGGGGCTGAACCGGTCTCGGTGCCGCCGTCTCCGAACGCCCAGTGCCAGGACGTGATGTCCGCCGTTCCGGGATCCGACAAATCGGCAAAGGTGACGGGCGAACCGGCCGGCACGGCCGTCTCCAGCGCCATGAAGTCGGCGTCCGGGGCGACGCGCGGGCGCACCGTGATGAAGTTGCGCTTGGTCAGGGTCGCGGTTTCATCCCCCGCCTGCACGGTGAGCGTCACGTCGAAGGAACCTGCGGACGTGTAGGCATGCGATGGGGCCGGCTCCTGGCTCGTTGCCCCGTCGCCGAAGTCCCACGTCCGTCCGGTAATGGAGCCGTCGCCGACAATTCGGGAAAGGTCCTGAAAGACGACAGTCTCGCCTTCGAAGGGTTGTAGTTCGTTGGCGGTGAAGTTGGGGGCGAGGCGCCGGAACGCGTTGACCCGGACGAACTTGTCGCTGGCGCCTTCGGACGTGATCCGTACGACGCCGCTGTTGTTGCCCGCGCCGAGCAGCGAGCGGTCCACAGCGACGGTAATGGCGACCGCATCCTGCGGTCCGGAGGTGGCGCCGCTTGCCGGATTCACCGAGATCCAGGTTTCCGTGGCGATGGCGCGGAACAGCGCGGCCGAACCGCCGCCGTAGTTTCGTTTCACCTGGAAACTCATTTCGGCTTCCGTCGCGCCGAACTCAAGGGTACTCGGCTCCACGATGAGGGCCACGGTCTCGCCGTCGCCGATGGTGGGGGCTCCCGGACATCCGAGAAGCGTCAACGAGAAGGTAAGCAGGAGAGCGATCCCAGCGGTTCGAATCAGGTGTACCACAGCAGCAGATCCTCACGTTATGGGGAAAAATATGGCCCCCTCCATATTCGCGCACCGTCCGGACGGACTGCATTTTGTCCATGATGCCATGAGGCTGCATAAACGTCAATATAACGTCTGTCCCCGCCCGGACGCCTCCCGCGCCGCCTCCGGCGGGGATTCCGCACGGAAGGCGGCCGGCCGCGAATCGGTGATTTGCCTTTCCGTGGGTGCTCTTCTATAGTTAGATGGCATGAATGATGGCGTATACTGGGACACGAGCGGTCGGCGCCGTCGAATCGCGACGTCCTGTCGAGGCTAGTAGGAAACCACCGATGCCTGACTCTGTCCATAGCGCCACGACGCTCGGGGACATACCGCCCGAGGTCCGGGGCAGGCTGGCCGAATTCGAGCGGGCGCTCATTGCGGCACGAACGCACGAGGCCCGGGCCGCCATGCTTTCGCAGGCTGCCCATTGCGCCAGCGAGGGCCTGTGCCTTATGTCGGAAGAGGGCGTCATTCAGTTCGCCAACCGGCCGTTCGCAGAGATGCACGGGCACGCGGCGGACGCGGTGTGCGGCCGGAACATCTCGGATTTTGCCCTTCCCGAACCGGGGGATTGGCCTTGCTGCATTGCGCTGGCGCGCGAGCAGGGGGCCCTGACCGCCCACACGCGGCACACGCGGTGCGACGGAACGGCGTTTTCGGGCGTGATGCGGCTGTTTTTCGGGCGGAACGAGCGACGAACCGAGACATTCCTGATCCTGCGCATGCAGGAGGCGCCGGAGGGCAAGCGGCTTTCCCAGGCGCTGGACGCCTCGACGGTGAGCTACCACGACCTCGTCGAGACCGCACCGGACGCCATCATCTTCCTGGACCTCACCGGCAAGATTCTGCTGACCAACGCCTTTGCGGCGGAACGGCTGGGGTTCGACAGCATTGAAGAATTGTGCGCAATGCGCGCGTCGATCCTCGACATCATCGCCCCGTACGACCGCGAGCGCGCCGTCCGTGAGATGACGGTCTGCATCGCCCAGGGCAGCAAGCACGCCATCGAATACGACTGTCTCACGAAATCGGGCGGCATGCTGCCCGTGGAGACGAATACCAGCGTCGTGCTGGACCACGATGGCCGCCCCGCCGGATTCGTCGGCATCGCCCGCGACATCAGCCGCCGCCGAATCACGGAACAGCGCCTTCAACAGCACCTGCGCGTGGAAGAGCTGCTCACCGGCATCGCCACACGGTTCATCAATCTGCAACCGGACCAGGTAGAGGACGCCATCGGCGAAGCCATCCGCCAGGTCGGCGAGACCATCGGGGTCGACCACATCACCATTGGCCTGCTCCACGCGGATCTCAAGCGGCTGCAGGGCCGGAATGACTGGGGCCTGACCGGTCCCGTACCCTCGCTGACGGACATGCTCCAGCAGTCGCTGGAGTGTTTTCCCTGGATCATGCGTCAGCTTCGCAGCCGCGAATGCATTCGGTTTTCGCGCCTTCAGGATCTCCCGGTGGACGCCCAGGAGGAGCGGGCGTTTCTCGGGATCGGCCCCCAGCGCTCCCTGCTGATAGCCCCCATGACGAGCCGGGGAGATCTCGTGGGTTACGTCTCCTTCGAAACCCTGGGCGAGGGCCATGAGTGGGACGAAGCCGTATCCGCGTTGATCCTCATCCTCGCGGAAGTCTTCGCGGGCGCCATCAGCCGCAAACAGGCCGAGGAAGCCCTGCGCGAGAGCGAGGAGCGTTTCCGCCAACTGGTGGGCAGCAGCCATGCCATGTTCTGGCTGGCTTCGGCGGACTTCAGCCGGGCCCTCTACGTGAGTCCCGCGTTCGCCGAACTATGGAAGATGGGCATAGACCGGATCTATTCGGACCCGCTCTGTTTTCTGGCCGCGGTCCATCCCGACGACCGGGAACGCGTGGCCAGAACCCTGACCGATGAGTTCCAGGGGGGGGTGACCGAGTTTCGGGTGGTCCAGCCGGACGGGTCCACGCGCTGGCTGGTGCACAAGGGCTTCCCGATCCGAAACAGCCGCGGCGAAGCGTTTCGGTTCGCCGGATTCGCCGAAGACGTGACCGCGCGCAAAATCCTCGAGAAGGAAATTCTCGAGATCAGTTCCCGGGAACAGCGGCGGATCGGCCTTGACCTGCACGACGGATTGGGGCAGCATCTGGCCGGCATCCTCTGCCTGAGCCGGGGCCTGGCGAAAACCCTGGCCGGAAAGGACCTGCCGGAGGCGGCTGCAGCCGCCGAGATCGCCGACCTGATCAAGGAGGCGATCGCCCACACCCGCGCTTTGGCACGCGGCGCCTGCCCGGTCGAACTGGAAGCTGATGGACTGGCGAACGCCCTGCGGAAACTGGCCCAGCATACGGAGCAGATGACCGGTATCGAATGCGTGTTTGAGAGTGACGAAAACGTGCTGATATCCAGCCCCGACCAGGCCGAACACCTGTTTCGTATCGCGCAAGAAGCGGTCACCAATGCCATCAAGCACGCCGAAGCGACCCAGATTCGCATCATGCTGATGGAAACCAGTGTGGGAAAACTGCTACAAATTGAGGATAACGGCAAAGGCATCGTGCCGCCCCCTCCGCCGGGCGGCGGAATGGGACTGCGCCTGATGGAACACCGCGCCAAGTTAGCCAACGGCACCTTCGTGGTTAAACGGCGGTTCGGCGGGGGGACGGAAGTCTCGTGCCTGTTCCGCACCGCCACAACACGAACCGAGCCAGATGAGGCCAGCCAACAATGAATGAGACTGCCAAACAGTACCGGGTCCTTGTGGTGGACGACCATCCGATTGTCCGGCGCGGGTTCGCCCAGTTGATCAACCAGGAACCAGACATCACCGTGTGCGCGGAAGCCGAGGACATCGCGGAGGCGGTAACGGCTCTCGAAGCGTGCCACCCCGATCTGGTCATCGTCGACATCGTCCTGAAGAACGCGAACGGCCTTGAACTGCTGAAACGGCTGCCGAGCCTGGCCCCGGAAACCAAGGCGCTGGTGGTCTCCATGCACGACGAACAGATCTACGCCGAGCGCGTGCTGCGCGCCGGGGCGCGGGGCTACGTGATGAAGCAGGAGGCCGACGAAGTCATCGTCACGGCGATCCGCCGCGTACTGCAGGGCGGGATCTATGTCAGCGACCAGGTCAATGAACGGATCCTCATGAACTTCGCTCAGAATCAGGCCCGCTTTGAAGCCAGCCCGGTGGAGTTCCTCACCGACCGGGAACTGGAGGTTTTCGAACTCATCGGCCAGGGGATCTCCACGCGGCAGATTGGCGAGCGCCTGAGCATCAGCATCAAGACCGTCGAGACCTACCGGGCGCGCATCAAGGAAAAACTGCGCCTGGAATCGGGCGCGGAACTTGTGCAAACCAGCGTCGAATGGGCCATTAAGAAGTCGCTGACCTAGCGCCGGCAGATTCCTACGGCCACATTGCCTCCCCATTTGTATCAAGCTACCTGCACGAATTCCCCGTCAGCACAACCCCTACAAACCTTTAGGACGGTTCCCTACAGAAAGTGCCGCCGAAGCCTGATTGTCCATTAAACAAAGAAAATATTTAATAGTGCTTAGAGTGTGGAGAAGTAGTGGAAGCGAGCTGCGGGAAGCGTAAAACGGAATGGATGCTGAGTCGACAGTGAAAGGTAGCGCCGCCGGCCTGCTCAAGACGCCGTTATCCGTCTGCGTGCTCGGCGCGGAGCCCGAGGTCCGATGGATTCCGGAGCTGGGCGCGCGCGCGCAGACCCGGTACGATTTCTGTCTGTCGCGCACCCTGCGTTCCCTGACGATGCAGATTACGCGCGATAGAGAGCCTGCCCTCTTCTCGCTGAGCGATACGGGAGTTGCGGTCTCCGCCTGGCAGAGCGAGGAAATCGCGCGTTACGCGGGCATAGACCGTACGGCGTATTTTCTGCTCTGCGGCGCGCTGGGCCTGCTTCAATACCGGGCCCTCGCCTTGAATCCCCTTCTTCAACCCGACGATTTTCTGCATGCCACCGACGGCGGCTGTCTTTTTTCCACCTGCCACGCGAAGCAGGAGTATGCCCTTCTGCTTGAACGGCCCCGCATTTGCGCCGGCTGCGTGCAGTTCTTTGACTGCCTGGGGTGCGAACCCGAAGTGGGCGCCCTGCTCGACGTGATCGGCTTCGTGCGCAACGGACAGCCGAAGGCGATGGCCAGCAACTAGCCACCGCACGCCGTGCGGACCCCTGCCCGGCGTGGCCGTATCCCCCTCCTTCCACAACGGGCCCAGCCCTTGGTTTGCCGGGACCCGTATGCTACCCTTTGAGCTTCGGTGCGGCCGTGCAGGGCCCGTTCGCCGGAGGGGGTTTTGCAGTCGGCTGTGTCCGCAGGGAGGGACTGCATCATGCCGGAGAAGCTCGCCT
>Ga0123330_1001444_pt1 | contig 23489 bp, 20 predicted proteins | sample BioC13SIPDNA_2_FD_89704 | JGI IMG/M metagenome (GOLD analysis project Ga0123330, IMG submission 89704) | Anaerobic biogas reactor microbial communites from Washington, USA - Biogas_R2_A C13 SIP DNA | ecosystem: Engineered > Bioreactor > Anaerobic > Unclassified | place: Washington, USA... | reverse complement strand
GGGTTATCTCCTTCGCTTATCAAGTCTTTTAAAATCATAGACGCTGCTGTACCATTGGACATACCCCACTTCCCAAATCCAGTGGCAACATAGAGGTTAGGGTTTTGAGGGGTTAGTAGCCCAACATAGGGGATACCGTCAATGGTCATATAATCCTGGGTAGACCACCTATAGAGTACATTCTGAACATTAAAGTTTTCCTGGGCAAAATTGAACAGGTTTTGATAATGGATATTAGTATCTTCGCCATGCCCTGTTTTGTGGTGTTCCCCGGCAAAAAGGACGATTTCTCCATTTTTGTAAGGTTGGGAACGAAGTGATCGTCCCGGGCCCTCGGCGCTTATAAACATCCCTTCCGGAAATTGCTCCTCTATTTGGGCGGCAACAATATATGACTTTTCCGGATAGATTTTAGTAAAGAACAGACCTCCTCCATCAAAAAACGGAAAGTGCGAAGCAATAATTGCCTTTTCTGCAGTGATTTTATTCCCCTTTCGGGTCATGACCACAGGTCTATCGTTATGATCAATATCTACAGCTTCAGTGTTCTCGTAAATAAGTCCCTCTTCACTAGTGAACTTCTGGGCCAGGGCTTTTAGATATTTGAGGGGATGAAATTGGGCTTGCTCCTCAAAACGCATAGCAGCTTTTACGGCAAAAGGTAAAGGAGCATTGTCGAGATAACTGGCTTTGATTCCCAGACTTAAAGCCACCCGGGTTTCTTCCTCCAGCTTGCTGATGTACTCATCAGAACATGTATATACAAAAGCAGGACACCATTTAAAATCACAATTAATTCCATTTATGCTTATGGTTTCGGCGATATGCTGAATAGCACTTTGGTTGGCCTCTGCGTACTGCCGGGCTGAATCCTCACCCATTTGTTGCTTAATATTTGAATAGATAATTCCATGCTGGGAAGTTATCTTGGCTGTGGTGTGTCCGGTGGTGCCGTTAAGGATTCTATCTGCCTCAATCACAGCCGTCTTTAAACCGGCCTGGTTCAAAAGATAGGCACTGCTGATGCCTACTATTCCACCGCCGATAATAGCTACATCGACATTTATATCTTCGTTTAGTGTGGGATAATTAGTTTCTTCGGTAGATGCAATCCAGTAGGGATTTGTATTATCTGGAAGTTCTGGTTTTTTTGCCATTATCATCACTCCAATTCCTTGAAACTATCTATTGTGTTTGCGAAGCTCTGTATAGTTTTTGCTCCCTCAAGCAAAATATACAGGCAGTCCGAGAGAAGACCCAGCATAAATATATAACGGCTTGAAATTTGTCTTTTTCCGATGCTTAAATGAAAAGTCTGTAAATTGCGGCAAATAATCCGGGGAATCATATCTCGCGTCCTGGGCAAAATTAAATGGAAAAGAGCGTATCAGGAGGAAATGTGTTTAAACTCTTAAAAAATGGGCATTGTTTTGCCCCGGATGACATGGGCATTAAAGATATATTGCTTGCTAATGACAAAATATGTGACATAAAAGAGGAGATATTAGCTGCCAATCTATGGGATGTAGAAGTAATAGATTGCCAGCATTGCTTGGTTTGTCCGGGTATTATCGATCAGCATGTTCATATTACCGGCGGGGGAGGGGAGCAAGGTCCCATTAGCCGGATTCCGGAAATTATGTTTAGTAAGATAGTTGAGGCCGGAGTAACTACAGTAGTTGGAGTTTTAGGCTTTGATAGCATTACCAGAAGTATTGCCGGACTTTTAGCCAAAGCCCGGGGATTAGAGGCCGAGGGCATTACCACATATATTTATACCGGAAGCTATGGTAGTCCTACTGAAACTTTAACCGGACGCGTGCTAACTGATATCGCTTTACTTGACAAGGTTATTGGGGTAGGAGAAATTGCCATTGCGGATTATAGATCCAACCATCCTTCCTTGCAAGATTTGCGAACTTTGGCCTCGGAAGCGAATGCAGGAGGTATGCTAGGTGCCAAGGCGGGTGTTTTGCATCTGCATGTAGGAGATGGTGAAGAAGGGCTGCAATCTCTCTTCCGATTGGTAGAGGAATCTGATTTCCCTATTAATATGTTTGTTCCTACTCATATTAATAGAAATGCCACACTCTTTGATCAGGGTATAGAATTTTTAAAAAGGGGTGGCCAAATCGATTTAACTGCCGGTGAGACAAAAGGCTATAGTGTAGCTAAAGCTCTCGCGATGTTAGTTGCCCAGGGGATTAACCTGGAAAAAGTTACAGTTTCATCCGATGGAAATGGTAGCGCTTCCAATGAAGGCGGAATCAGCAATATAGGTCAATTATTTAATGATATCAGGGCATGCGTATTGGAAAATAACCTGCAATTATCAATGGTTATCAAGACAGTCACCTTGAATCCGGCCCGGATATTGAAACTATATCCCCAAAAGGGGTGTCTTTTGCCGGGCAGCGATGCGGATATTCTCGTTTTAAAGGAAAATGATCTTAGCATCTACCGTTTAATAGCCCGGGGACAGGTAGTTGTTGAGGATCAGAAGGCTGTTAAAAAGGGTAAATACGAAAACTAGATATATTTATAGCATATCATTAGGGGGATTTTGAATTGAGTCATTATAAAAAAGGAGAACTGGTAATTATCGGTGGTGCCGAAGATAAATATGGTGACAGCCGTATTTTAGAAGAGGTTGTAAGAATCATCGGTGGAGAGGATGCCAGGGTGGGCATCATAACTACAGCAACCCAACATCCTGAAGAGGTGGGGGAAGAGTATCGAAATGTTTTTTTGCGATTGGGGGTTAGGGAGACCGACATTATAAGCATTAATTCCCGTGAAGAAGCTAATCTGGATGATAATGTAAAAAGAATTAGAGATGTAAGCGGATTCTTTTTTACCGGTGGGGACCAACTTAGAATAACCAGCATTCTTGGAGGTACCAAAGTATATGAAGCGTTGTTGCATTCATTTGATCATGGAACGCCTGTAATTGGAACCAGCGCAGGTGCTTCGGTTATGTGCAGTACCATGATTGTCGAAGGCAACAGTAATGATGCCGCCAGGAAATGCACATTGAAGATGGCCCCCGGCTTGAGACTATTGGAAGGGGTAATCATCGATCAACATTTTGATCAACGGGGAAGGCTGGGCCGATTGTTATGCGGCATAGCTGAGAATCCTGGAATTTTAGGTATCGGTATCGATGAAGATACGGCCATCAGAGTTTATCCGGAAGAATACTTCGAGGTTCTCGGGAATAACGCAGTAACAGTTATTGATGGCAGATCTATAAAAAGCACCAATGTTTCCGAACTCGAGCCAGATGAAATATTGACCATAACCAATGCCAGTCTTCATGTTTTATCTAAAGGTTATGGCTTTGATTTTAAAAGACGGGAATTAATAACCATTAATTAACAATTGTTATCATAGGGGGATATAAACCAATGGAAGTGGTTAATATGCGCAATTATAGCGGCAGGAATATATACAGCCATAAACCTGTTGTTAAGATGATAGTAGAATTAGGTGATTGGGCAGAAATCACAACCAATGAGATTGCCGGTTTTAATGATAGATTATTAAGCTGTTTCCCGGGTTTAAGCAACCACCACTGTTCACCCGGTTATGAAGGTGGATTTGTGCAGAGGCTGAAGGAAGGTACCCTGGTATCTCATGTTACCGAGCACCTGGCTCTTGAGCTGCAATGCATCCTGGGCTATGATGTCTATTTCGGCAAAACCCGGCTAATAAAGGAGCCTGATAGATACTGTATTATATATGAGTATATAAATGAGAGTTGTGCTTTGGAGGTAGGCAATGCTGCTGCGGAAATAGTATTTGCCTTGGCTAGGAACGATGCTATTGCTATTGATAAAGTATTAAAGCGCTTGCAGCAAATTACCTTTGACTCCAAGCTGGGCCCCAGTACTCAAGCTATTTATGATGAAGCGAGGCGGCGTCATATACCGGTTAGACGCCTGGGCGGGGACAGTTTATTGCAACTTGGTTATGGCAAACAGATGCGTTTTATTGAGGCCTCCCTGCCTGGTAGCACAAGTAGTATCGCAGTCGATTTGGCCAAGAATAAGCAAATGGTTAAGGATTTATTAAAAGAAAATAATATTCCAGTGCCTTGCGGGGGAATTGTAGATTCAGAGGATGAAGCCGTGGTTTTGGCGGAACAAATAGGCTATCCCATCGTGGTAAAGCCCTGGGATGCCAACCAGGGAAAAGGAGTTACCACTAACATCGAAGATGAAAGCTTGTTGCGGAAGGCTTATCACCTGGCAAATTCTTTTGCTAAACATATTATAGTTGAGAAATATATCCGGGGAAAAGATTATCGCATTTTAGTTGTGGGTAATAAGGTTGCAGCGGTGGCAGAACGAAGACCTCCATATGTAATAGGTAATGGACTTCATTCTATTTCTGAATTGCTTGAAGAGGCAAATAAGAATCCCAACAGGGGGATAGGCCATGAGAAACCGTTAAGCAAAATTCTTTTGGATTCGGTAGCCAAAGAGTTCCTGGCCCGGTCTGAATTAAATGAAAACAGCATCCCTAAAATCGGAGAACTAGTTTATCTTAGAGAGAATGGAAACCTTAGTACCGGGGGTAGCGCCCGCGATTGTACCCGGGATATTCACCCGGTAAATAAGGAAATGGCTATTAAGGCAGCTAAAATAATAGGACTTAATGTAGCCGGGATTGATATGGTTATGGAAAATATCTCCGAGCCATTAACACTACTAAATGGAGCAATAATCGAAGTAAACGCCGCGCCAGGTCTTAGAATGCATCTATACCCATGCGAGGGTGAGGGCCGAAATGTGGCTGCTGCTATTCTTGATCAAATGTATCCCGCCGGAAGCATGTCTTCGATTCCCATAATATCAATAACAGGTACCAATGGTAAGACTACCGTTGCCAGGCTGATTCGGCATGTTTTATCACTTGCTGGCCAAAAGGTAGGCATGACCTGCTCTAGCGGCACTTATATAGGAAAAGAATGTATCGCGGAAGGTGATAATACCGGACCGCTTAGTGCCCACTCCATACTTTACAATAGAGATGTTGAGGTTGCGGTATTGGAAACGGCCAGAGGCGGAATTATTCGAAGAGGTTTAGGATATGACCTGGCCGATGTTGGTGTCATTACAAATATTAGTGGAGATCATTTGGGAATGGATGATATTAATACTTTGGAGGATATGGCTTTTGTCAAATCTTTAGTAGTTGAGGCAATAAAACCGAATGGTTATGCGGTTTTAAACGCAGATGACGGGATGACTGAGCATATTGTCCGCAAAGCTAGCTGTAATCCAGTGTTATTTTCCTTAAATAGGGATAATATGCTGGTTGAAGATCACATAAAGCAGGATGGTATGGCCGTAGTAATTGAAGAGGATCTTATTGTCATATATCAAAACAAAATTAGAGATGAAATCATGACAATAAATGAAATACCCATAACTTTTAATGGAAAAGCTATCTGTAATATTGAAAATTCATTGGCGGCGGTGGCCAGTCTTTCTGCTTTTGGCCTGGCAAAGAATGTAATCAGGTTGGGGTTAATGTCTTTTACATCCGATCCAACTGCCAATGAGGGCAGGTTCAATCTTTTTGATATGGGGAGTTTCCGCGTACTGCTTGATTATGGACATAACTACAGTGCATATCAATCGGTGATGCAGTTCATTAATAATATGAATGCTGCAAGACTGGTCGGTATCATAGGTGTTCCTGGAGACCGGCTTGATAAAACAATTTTTGATATAGGCCAAATATCCGGGCAAGCATTTTCCAAAATTTACATTAAAGAGGATGAGGATCTTAGGGGAAGATCAGCTGGTGAGGTGGCTGGCATTTTATATAATGGTGCTGTTAGTGGTGGGGCTGATAGGGAGAACATGGAGATTGTTCTATCGGAAACAGATGCTTTAAATGCCGCTATTAACAATGCATTTACGGGAGACCTGATTGTAATGTTCTACGAGAAATTTGATAAAGCTTATGAATTGATAGAGTCATTTTTTAAGGGACAACCCCAGCCAATACCTTTGCTTCCTAATACGGACACCTGCTATATTTACCAATCCATTTGCTGAATTTCGCTGCTGACCCCCATGCCTATAGTGCAAAGCACTGATGGAAAGTACAATCCAATTTTTGAAAGCTAAGATGCACCTGGTTTTAACCCTTTACCTTTTACCCCCCATTTTTATTGTTAATTGTTTTTTATTGATTTACCCTGTTTTTTAACTGTAGAAAATTTCTTATTGTCTTGAAACTTCCGGCGTGGTATTCTTGAGATGTAGTGTGGTAGGGTGAATAATAAAATGGTAGTATAGCAGGACGGTGGGAAATATTAACAACGGGTAATCTGCCATTGGTGATATTCACTGATGGTTTTTTTGCTTTCTCACCTTTTGCCCAAGGATGAAATCTTAAATGGTAATGGTAAGTGGAAACTGGTAGAGCCGGAGAAACATTCATCAAGGCAGGGGATAGCTAAGATGCAAGCTGATGTTTTAATAGTGGGTGTAGGCCTTATCGGAGGTTCTTTAGGATTAGCTCTCAAGGACTCGCCTTTGGTTCACCGAATACTGGGGTCTGATCGGGATACCGCCAGCCTGGATAAGGCGCTGGAAATGGGAGTTATTGATCAGGCCATTTCCCTGGAAGAGGGAGCCAGGCAGGCCCGGCTTGTTTTCCTATGTACCCCTTTGAGGTTTTATTCGGAAATAATTAATAGAATAAGACCCTATCTTAAGCCGGGAAGCATTGTTAGTGATGTGGGCAGTACCAAGGAGGAGGTCTGCCGATTGCTGGCGGCTTTACCGGAAGGAATTTGGGCTATAGGGGGCCATCCTATGGCAGGCGCGGAAACCCGGGGGGTGCAAGGGGCTGATCGTTATTTATTTGAAAATGCCGTTTATGCCCTAACCCCTCTACCAGGCGTCCCGGCTCCTGTACTAGATTTCATGGTGGAATTGCTGCAAAGCACCGGAGCCAGAATCCGATTTATGGAAGCCACCTTGCATGACCAACTGGTGGCTACGGTAAGTCACATTCCTCACCTTACGGCTGTAGCCCTGGTGGCTTTGACCGAGGGTAAAGCTGAAAATCTGATGATGGCAGCTGGGGGATTCAGGGACACAACTCGTATAGCTTCTTCCAACCCTGAGCTGTGGGAAGATATTCTTTTTTCCAATCGGGAACAAATTGTTCCTCATCTTGACCAGCTTATATCTTCTTTGGCCGTAATCAAAGAGGCGTTGGCGGGTGGCGATCATGATAATATACTTAGACTATTACATGAGGCCAAGGCTATAAGGGATAAAATACCTCGTGTTCGACGGGGTTTAATCCCGGATTTTTGCGATATCATCTGTATCGTTCCTGACCAGCCCGGTATTATCGGGGCCCTGGGCCAGATTCTGGGCCATGAGGGGATAAATATTGTAGACATTGAAATATTACGGGTTAGAGAAGGTGATGGAGGTACCATCCGCCTGGGTGTTCCCCGGCTGGAAGACGCCGAAAAGGCAGTAACAGCTTTGCAAAGGCAGGGAATTAAAGCCTGGACAAGGTGAGGGAATAGGTTTAATCCATCCTTCCAGCATTAACAATTTATAGAATCAGCAAGCATAATCCAACTGGTTAATCGCAGAATAGAAAAAAAGGAAAGGTAATTTTCTTAAATCTTTTATTGCCTTGGGTCTCCTGGCGTGATATTCTTGAGATGTAGTACGGTAGGGTGAATAATAAAATGGTAGTATGGTAGGATGGTGGGAAATATTAGCAATGGAAAATGTTGCCATTGGTGATCTTCTTCACTAATGGTTTTTTTGCTTTCTCACCTTTTGCCCGCAGAAGGAGGAATCTTAAATGATTATTGTAATGGAAAGAAATGCGTTACCGGAGCATCTCCAAGTAGTGAAAGAGAGACTGCAGGACAAAGGTTTTAAGGTTCATCTATCTCAGGGAGTGGAAAGAACCATAATCGGTGCCATTGGGGATAAAACCCCAGCACTTATGGAACTGTTCGAGACCATGCCCGGGGTAGAAAAAGTGGTTCCCATAATGCAGCCTTTCAAGATGGCTTCGCGGGAGTTTCAAATGGAACCGAGTATAATAAAGGTGGGAAATACTGAAATCGGCAGTGGACAAGTACAGATTATAGCTGGTCCCTGTGCGGTGGAGAGCCGAGAAAATTTTCTGGAAATAGCTAAATTAGTGAAGGAAGCTGGAGCCACCATGCTCCGGGGAGGAGCATTTAAACCCCGGACTTCACCTTATTCCTTTCAGGGTCTGGAAAAGGAAGGTTTGGAGATACTGGCGGAGGCCCGCGCTCTTACAGGCTTGCCGGTGGTTACGGAGATAATGGATACTCGTTTGATTGAGATGGTTGCTGGATTTGCTGACATCCTACAAGTGGGTGCCAGGAATATGCAGAACTTTTTTTTACTGCGTGAACTAGGCAAGGTTAATAAACCGGTCTTATTGAAAAGGGGAGCTTCCGCTACTATTGAAGAATGGATAATGGCAGCCGAATACATTATTTCCAGCGGTAATAATCAGGTTATTATGTGTGAGCGGGGAATTCGAACCTTTGAAAACTACACGCGAAATACCCTTGACCTTAGTGCAGTACCGCTTATCAAGCAGCTAACCCATCTACCAGTAATGGTTGATCCCAGCCACGGAACCGGCAAATGGAAACTGGTAGAGCCGATGGCTATGGCGGCAGTGGCTGCAGGATGTGATGCCATAATGGTTGAAGTTCACCAGAATCCCAGTGAAGCCCTTTCCGATGGACCGCAATCGTTAACACCGGAGCGTTTCGAGAAGATGGTAAGTAAAATCAGAACTATAGCATCAAGCCGGGGATAGTATTACTGGAAGGAATCAAGGTGATGGAGGTACCATCCGCCTGGGGGTTCCCCGGCTGGAAGACGCCGAAAAGGCAGTAATGGCTCTACAAGGCAGTGAATTAAATCCTGGATAAAGTGAAGCAGGTGGATTGTTGCCATGCGAAGACTGTGAGCGGTATATTTATACAAGCTATTGAATATAAATAACTTTTTGTAGTAGAATCAACTTTGGATTTTGGAGGATAAAATGCGCAAGATAAATAGTGCTTTGAAACCATTAAAGGGAGACGTTTCGGTTGATGCAGACAAGTCCATATCTCACCGGGCAGTAATTTTTTCTGCCCTTGCTCCGGGGAAGAGTATTATTAAAAACTTCTTACAGGCCAACGATACCCTTTCCTCCTGTTCCTGCCTTCGCCAATTAGGGATAAAGATTGCAGCCAGGGATTCCGAGATGCAGGTTTATGGGCGCGGCTTAAGCGGCTTTAGCGAACCGCATACGGTGCTGGATTGTGGAAATTCCGGCACTACCATGCGACTAATGGCTGGCTTATTATCTGCACAGCCCTTTCTCTCGATTCTTAATGGAGATGAGTCTTTGAACCAGCGGCCGATGAAACGGATTATAGAACCTCTGGGCATCATGGGAGCTAATATACAAGCACGGCAAAATGGTAATTATCCCCCGCTGGTAATTAGAGGGAATAGACTTTCCGGCTTGAGCTACCAGCTTCCAGTGGCCAGTGCTCAAGTAAAGTCGGCCCTAATGCTGGCGGCTTTAAATGCTGATTCCGAAACCTTGCTAAGCGAACCGCAAAAATCACGGGATCATAGTGAGCGGATGCTTACCGCCATGGGAGCAGACATTGCTGTTAATGGCCTGGAAATAAGGCTGAAACCAGGCAAAGAACTTCAAGCTACGGAGTTCCTGGTTCCTGGTGATATTTCATCGGCGGCTTTTTTCATGGTGGCTGCTAGCATAATACCAGGCTCGGAATTACTCATTCGCCATGTGGGGGTAAACCCCAGCCGGGCAGGAATAATTGAGATTTTAAATGAGATGGGAGCTCGAATCAAGCTGGAAAATGAGCGGACTATCAGCGGAGAACCCGTTGCCGATCTTATTGTTTCACATTCTCGACTGCAAGCGATTGACATCGATGGTGCCGTTATACCTCGTCTTATTGATGAAATTCCTATCCTGGCTGTAGCCATGGCCCTGGCTGAGGGAGAGTCAACTGTCAGGGGAGCTGCGGAGTTAAGGGTTAAGGAAACGGACCGTATTGCCGCCATTTCTACTGAACTGGCCAAAATGGGTGCGGACATCAGGGAACGGTCGGATGGTTTTGTAATCAAGGGTAAACCGGATTCTCTAAAGGGTGGCCGGGTGGCCAGCAAAGGGGATCATCGTATAGCCATGAGCCTGGCGGTTGCGGCATTGGCGGCCAAGGGGGAAAGTGTGATTGAGGATTCAGAGGTGGTGAACATTTCTTTTCCCCGCTTTTGGGATTTGCTCAATACTTTAACTTCTTAATAAGTCAATAATTATTGGAGCTTCTACGAAAAACATCAAGATTGTAGTTTGGCAAGAAAAGTAAGGAGTAAGGGGTAAGTTGTGAGGTGTTTAAGTTATTTCCTATGCACCTTACTATTCAAGTGCCTACTAACTCACTTTTCATCATCAGTGGTTGTGGCTTACCGTGCGGGTGTCACTAATAAGGTTACGACCATAGGGTCATCTGAAACCAAATCTAGCTAAGGAAACACTTATTCATGCAAATTTACTTCCCCTGCGCAGGGGCTTATGCTAGAATATAGGGGAAGATTTTTGGGTGGTTTGATGATGAAGATTGCTATTGACGGACCGGCCGGTGCGGGAAAAAGCACTGTGGCCAAGACTTTGTCTCAATTAATGTCATATATATATATTGATACTGGAGCTATGTACCGGAGTCTTACCTGGAAAGCACTGCAAACGGGGACAAATCTCGATGATGAAAAAGCCCTCTATGAGCTCGCCACCAATACTAATATCCATTTCCAAAAAGATAATTCTCAACAAAAGGTATTCTGTGATAGCTTTGATGTAAGCGAGGAAATACGCTCACCTCAAGTTAGTTCGTATGTGTCCAAGCTGGCATCCTATCCCTCGATAAGGCAATTAATGGTACAGCGACAGCAGGAAATGGCCTGTAACCATTCAGTAGTAATGGATGGAAGGGATATAGGGGAGTGTGTATTGCCGGATGCTGATTTCAAGTTTTTCTTAACGGCCAGTATTGCAGAAAGGGCCCGCCGTCGTTTAGCCGAAATGAAATCTCAAGGCTATGAACAGCAACTCGAAGCAATAAGAGATGAGATTATAAAACGAGATGAAGATGATGCCCGGCGAGAAGTGGGGGCTCTCAAGGTATTATCGGATTCTATTGTGATAGATACCAGTAATATGACAATTGAGCAGGTGGTAGAGAAGATTCTAGCCATTATCCGGGAGGATTAGGATGTTATATTCGTTTCTCAGGGCTATTCTTCAAGTTCTTTTTTTCCTGTTGGGTTTGAAAGCAGAAGGATTACACAATATAGCAGAAAAAGGTCCGTTAATACTGGCGGCCAACCATGTTAGTTATTGGGATCCTATAGTGGTGGCCATCGCGGTAAAACGGCCAATTAATTTTATGGCCAAAGCCGAATTGTTTGACCATCACTTGCTGGGTTTTTTTGTAAAAAGACTCAACGCATTTCCGGTTAGAAGAGGCATGGCTGACAGAAATGCCATAAAAAAGGCCCTGTTGTTCCTGGAAGAGGGAAAAATCCTGGGTATATTCCCCGAAGGGATGAGAAACTTAAAGGAAGAAGATTTGAAGGCTCAGGCGGGAGTAGCTATGATAGCCCTTAAATCCGGAGCTCCAGTAGTGCCTGTGGCCTGTGTAGGCACTAATAGGATATTACCCCTGGGATGGTTCCGCCCTCTAAAGGTTAGAGTAGGCGATCCTATTGGCCTTGAAGAATATCAGGGGCAAAAAGTTAATTCGGCAGTTATGGAAAAGCTGAGCAGTGAGATTATGACTAAAATAAATCTTCTTTTACAAAAATAAAGAAGGATTTAGCTATATTATTACTGAATAGTAATAATGTCTGTGAGGGAAATAAATTGTATGTACTACTTGCTCGAAATGCAGGATTTTGTGCGGGGGTAAGAAAAGCCGTAAAAATTGCGGAAGAAGCCGCAGAAGAACCTGATAAGTGGTTTAGTTTAGGACCGCTGGTTCATAATGACGAAGTCGTAAATTACTTCCGGCAAAAAGGCATAGAGCCAGTGGATATACCAGAAAGTATTGGGGAACAACCGGCCGGGATAATAATCCGCTCCCACGGAACTTCCCCTGAATTGATAAAACAAGCCCAGGAACTCGGCTTGGAGGTTAGGGATGCTACCTGTGTTCTGGTAAAAAAGATTCATGAAATAGTAACCCGGTTAAGAGGTGAAGATTATGATATAGTTGTTTTTGGGGACGCCAGGCACCCTGAAGTCGAAGGAATATTGGGGTGGTGTGGCCAGAGAGCTAGTGTAGTTGCCAGTGCTGATGAAGTCGGTGATTTACCTGTTATGCCAAAAGTAGCACTGCTTTCCCAAACCACCAGGGATGAAAAGGAATTTCAAAAGGTAGCGGGAGCTTTAAGTAATAAATGCCGGGAACTAAAGGTTTTCAATACTATATGCTCAGCCACCAGGAGCCGACAGGAAGCGGCCCGGGAATTATGCCGGAAAGTAGATTTAATGCTGGTAATCGGTGACCTAAAAAGTTCAAACACCCGCACTCTGAGTAAGGAGTGTCAAAACACCGGAGTCAGGACTTTTCAAATACAAAAAGCTTCTGAAATCAAACCGGAATGGTTGGATGGGGTATCAAAGATCGGAATTACCGCAGGAGCTTCGACTCCGGACTGGATAATTAAGGAGGTATTGGATAGGATGACGTTGTACGAGGAAGAAAAGATGCTGGATGAGAACCAGGAAACAAGTCAGGAAACCAGCCAGGAAACTCTGGAAACTCAGGAAACTCAGGAAACTCAGGAGATCCAGGAGCCAGAGGTTAAGGAAGAAGTGTCTGCCAATGAAGAGTCATTTGCCAAGCTGGAAGCCGAAATGGCCGATTTTACAACTCCCAATAAAGGAGATGTAATAAAGGGCAAGGTTATTCAGGTGCTGGATGATGAAGTAATGGTGGATGTGGGTGGCAAATCTGAAGGAATTATCCCCCTGCGGGAGATGTCCTTACAAGATATAGATTCCGCCAAGGAACTGGTTGAAGTTGGTGACGAGATAGAAGTAATGGTATTAAAATGGGATGATGATGGTACCATTCTGCTTTCCAAAAAGAAAGTTGATGCCAAGATACTTCTGGATGAATTGGAGGAAAGCTTTAAAGAAGGAAAAGTAATTACAGGTACGGTTACCGGCAGCGTTAAAGGCGGCTTATTGGTTGATGTTGGAATCGTAGCCTTCCTACCCGCTTCTCATGTTGAAGATGGTTATGTTAAAAATTTGGATGAATACATTAACCGGGAACTTTCTTTTAAAATAATTGAATTCAATCGCAACAAGAGAAGAGGTTCTCAGGTAGTGCTTTCTCGCAAAGAACTGGTAGCTGAGGAAAAGGCCAAACAGAAAAAACAGTTCTGGGAGGAGATCGAAGAGGGGCAGGTTCGCAAAGGCAGGATAAAACGGCTGGTAGATTACGGTGCTTTTATTGACCTGGGTGGTTATGAGGGCCTATTACATGTTTCCGAGATTGCGCATACCAGAATTGATCAACCTTCCGATGTCTTACAGGAAGGAGAAGAAATAGATGTTTACATCCTGGCTCTGGATAGAGAGAAGGAGAGAGTATCCCTGAGCCGCAAGAAATTACTTAAGAGCCCCTGGGAGATAGTGATGGAGAAATTCCAGGAAGGGGATATTATTGAAGGTACAGTAGTACGGATTGCTCCATTCGGAGCTTTTGTTGAAATCGAAGCCGGAGTTGATGGGTTGGTTCATATCTCCCAACTGGCCAACCATCGGGTGGAGAAACCTGAAGATGTGGTTCAAGTTAATGAGAAGATTAAAATAAAAATACTTAGCATTGACCCCGAAGAAAAGAGAATAGGTCTTTCCCTGAAGGAAGCTCTGAATGAGATGGAAAATCAGGAAGTACAAGACTATATGGAAAAACAAGAAGAGAACGAATAAGTATTTTAGGAGTGAAAAGAAATGCCAATTTTTGACTTTCAATGTCAAGATTGTGGTAAATCTTTTGACAAGATGCTTTCCTATATGGACAAAGATAAGGTTCATTGCCCGGAATGCGATTCCTCCAATATAAAACAGCTACTTTCTTCTTTTAACACCACACGGGGGGGTACGAAGACGAATAAGCTACCGGGCCCCGATAGCTGTGGAGGATGCAGTAACAGCGGGTGTCCCATGAGGTTTTAGGCTGCCGCTGGCAGCCTTTCTTATTTCTAGAGCTGATTAGTAAGAAAAGTGAGGAGTGAGGGGTAAGGTGTGAGGGGGTTAATTTATTTCCTACTACATCTTACTATTTAGGCGCCTACTAACTCATTTTTCATCGGTGGTTGTGGCCGCCGGTCATGGGGGGTCTACTGGCAAAACCCTTTTGTTGACTAAGGGTTGCATAAATATACAAAGCGAGCGTTGGCGAAGCATTAACCAATGAATATTAATAACTTTTTGCAACAGAATCAGAGTTGCTTTTTATCCCTTATATATAAAGTATAGAGGTTGAGGAATAATATGAAATCAAGCGGTATTATTCTGGCCGGAGGCAAGAGTTCGCGCATGAAATTTAATAAGGCTTTTGCCCGAATAACTTCGCAAACGGCCATTGAAATTATAATTAATAAGTTTCAAGCTTTTTTTAGTGAAACTATTATAATTAGCAATGACCCGGAGGAATATCTGCACCTGGGCCTGCCAGTATTTACCGATGTTTATCCCCGACAGGGACCGGTAAGTGGTATTCATTCAGCATTGTATCATGCCAGCAATGAAACTATATTTTTGCTGGGATGTGATATGCCTTTTATTGAGATGCAGGTGGTTGAATATATGTTGCAAAAGCTGGGGGAATATGACAGCGTTGTTCCCTGCATCGACTCCCAACTACAGCCAACATCAGCTGTCTACCATCGCAAATGCTTGCCCCTGTTTACCTCTTGCCTGGAAAACCAAAGGCTGAAATTAATCCGTATCTTTTATGAAGAAATTGATGCCTTGCTTATTCAGGAGGAGGAATTAGTCCAGTTTGGCAATCCCCGTGAAATATTTTTCAATGTTAACGACCCCGGGGCGCTTAATATAGCCCGGGAAATGGCAGGGAGGCTGATCCCATTAGAAAGCAACGAAAATCAGAACACCTGGTAATAGCCAATAGACTAAGCGATGGCCCGGTTAGCCCCGGATTTGAGGACATAAGATTAATAAATAATTCGCTACCGGAATTGAGCCTGGACGAAATCGACCTGAGTATCAATTTCCTGGGTAAAGAACTGCAATATCCTCTCATGATAAATGCTCTTACCGGTGGGACTGCCCAGGCTTTGGCCATTAATCGGGCCCTGGCGCGGATGGCTCTCAAATACCGTCTGCCTATGGCTGTTGGCTCACAGAGTATTGCCCTGGAATCTCCGGAAGCTGGTCCATCTTTTAGCGTAGTTCGAGATATTAATCCTAATGGGATAATACTGGCGAATATGAATGCAGCTACCAGGGTAGAAGAAGCGCTGGAAGCTGTTAGGATGATATCCGCTGATGCACTGCAGCTGCACTTTAATGTAGTACAGGAACTGGCCATGACTGAAGGAGACCGTGATTTCAAAGGCATAGTGGATAATGTTCGTCAGATTGTTCATGAATGTCCGGTTCCGGTTATCGCCAAGGAAGTTGGTTTTGGTTTTAGCCGGGAAGCCGCCCAGTGTCTATGGGAAGCCGGAATCGAAATCTTTGATTGTGGTGGGCAGGGAGGCACGAACTTCATTGTTATTGAAGACCAGAGAGGGGGAAATTTTGCCGGTGAATTAGATACCTGGGGTATCCCCACCGCCATAAGCCTGATGGAAATATTGCAGCTACCCGTTAAGCAGGTAATAGCTTCCGGTGGAATCCGCAGCGCTCTTGATGTGACCAAGGCATTGACATTAGGGGCAGATTTGGTGGGGATGGCTGCTCCCTTGCTTAAAGCCTTTATTTCTGGTGGTTTGGAAGCCCTGGATCAAAGCCTGAGTGGATTTTTCTACCGGCTAAAATCGGTCTTTCTCATGTGTGGCGCCCGGAATCTGCCAGAAATACGCCGGAAGCCTCTGATAATTCTGGGAGAAACGGCTGAATACCTACGTTTACGAGGAATTGATCCCAGCTGCTGGGCCAGGCGTTGACCCGGCAACTTAAAGATAATTAATCCTGCTTTTATACCAAAGAGCCCCTTCCATTTATCCCCATTCACACCATAACTCTACTTCTTTCTTTATGAAGAAAGCACATATTATTTCAGCATATTATCCACATAATCCAAAACAGAAAGGGAAAGCTAATTAGAGCAAATTTTCTTTTAGAAAGGGTGGAACTAATGGCGAATTTCCCTTTAGGGCTGATTGCTCTGGTGGTGGTATCCATATTAATTTATTTTGGGGTGGCACATCGGGTTCTGGATCGTTTGCGCTTAAGTGATAGAGCAGCACTGGGGCTTATAGCCCTTATCATAGTTGGCAGTTTTATTGATATCCCCTTAAGCACCAGAGTAACAATAAATTTGGGTGGAATCATTGCAGTTGGCCTGGCCCTTTATGTAATTATCGGGGCGGGAACTGCCTTTGAAAAAATGAGAGCTGTTTTGGCAGCAGTAGTTACCGCCCTGGCTCTATTTTTGGCAGCCCGTTTCTTGGGAGCGGAGCCGGAAAAAATATTTATTGACCCTATTTATATTTATCCCCTGGTGGCAGGAGTCGTGGGTTATCTGGCAGGGCGATCCCGGCGAGGTGCCTTTTTTGCTGCCGTCATGGGGGTATTGGCTCTGGATGTAGGACAATATCTTTATTTGACTCGCAGCGGAATTCGTGGATTAGTACATGTCGGTGGAGCCGGTGCTTTTGATTCACTGATTCTGGCAGGAATTATTGCTGTTCTCCTGGCCGAATTAATAGGTGAAACTCTGGAAAGGGTGCAAGGTGGGCCCGAAACGGAAGACAGGCCGCAGGAACTGGTAAAGAATTTGCGGGAACCTGAAGTAGCCCATAAACCTCTTCCCACTGAAGATTCTGAGAAAAACGAGAAAGATGAGAAAAGTAGCGGTGAGAACGGAGGTGCTGAAGATGCTTAAACGCATGCTGATTCTTTTTTTAATGGTCCTAATAGGCAGCTGCGTTGGAGGAGGTACTTTCCTGGCTGCTTATGAGGAACAGCCGTTGGATAAGTGTTTTACTTTGTTGGATGAAAACAACAATGTAATTCATCAGACGGGAAGTAAAGTATATACCGGTGATGAATACATCAGTGCTAGTAATGGCAGATATAAAGTGGTGGAAATAATAGGCAACACTGCGCGATGTAAATATCAGGGAGATGAAAAAATGCCGGTATTGAGCTATGACAAGAAGAGCAATGCCTGGAATTTTAACAGTAAAGAACAGCCGGTAGTTGCCGGAAAACGACCTACGGTAGCAGTCTATCATACTCATAGCGATGAATCCTATGTTCCCAGCGATGGCAAAGAAAGCATTGAAGGCAATGGTGGTATCTATGATGTAGGTCAGGTTATGGCAAATAAATTACAAAAACTAGGATTTGAAGTGCAATACAACAAAAACAATCATAATCCTCACGATATCAATGCCTACAATCGTTCACGGAGAACTGCCGCCAGCCTGTTGAAAAAATCGCCTGATACGATAATAGATGTCCACCGGGATGCGGTTCCGGCCTCGCAATACCAGGCGCAAGTTAAGGGGAAAGATGTTACCAAAGTTAAACTGGTGGTAGGACGAAGCAATCCCAATATGAAGAGTAATTTGGAATATGCTAAAAAAATCAAGTCCGTTATGGACAAAAAAACCCCCGGCCTTTCCAACGGAATCTTTATTGGCAAAGGTGATTACAACCAGGATCTGAGCCCGCGTGCCATGCTGGTTGAAGTCGGAGCTCATACCAATAAAAAAGAAGATGCAGAAAAAGGTATCAGCCTTTTTGCAGAAGCCCTTCCTACAGTTTTAGGTTACTCCAATAATCCTGTCAACCAGGCCCCGGCAGCCAAAAAACCGCTGTCAGGCAGCGAAAACCAGGCAGCGGGCACAACTATATTGATGATAGTAATTGTAGTGGTTGCTGCTGTCGGTGGTTACTATCTATTAAACCGGGGTACCAATAAGTAAATGGAAAGGTATGCTGTTGCCATTGTGGTAGGGATAGCAGCGGGTTTTCTGGACAGGTTGATTATGCTGCGCAGTGATTATCGCTTCTATCCCACCTATCCCCATGGTTATTTGACCCACCTGGCTTTGGGTTTTATCGCTGCCGGTCTTGGAGCGGTTGCCATACCAGCCATTGCCAAGCCCGATTATGTTGCGGTAACCTTTCTGGCCCTGGCTGCCCAGCAATTCAGGGAGATACGCAGTATGGAGCGCGAAACCTTAAGCAAACTGGAAGAGGGTAAATTAATTCCCCGAGGGCCGGATTATATTGAAGGGATTGCTCGGGTCTTTGAAGCCCGCAATTACCTGGTGATATTAACGGCTATGGCAAGCAGTGCTGTGGCCTATTGGTGGCGACGGGAATATGCCGTAATAGCTGCTCTCCTGTGCATAGTGTTTTCCACTAAACTGATGGGTGGTTCTTATATAGGTGAAATTGCCCAGGTGGAAAAGGGGGAAATAATTTTTGACGGCTCCATTCTCAAGGTAAACGATGTCATTATTATGAATGTAGGATTGACTGAAACCCGTAAAAAAATAATGCGAGAAGGTATGGGAATTATAATTAAACCGCACGATGATAATGCACGACTGACCCTGGATGCACCTGGACAGCGAATGGCTATAATCCATGATGTAGTATCCATATTAGGGAGCAAGGTGGATGTATCTGAAACGGAGTTGCGGCCCCTGGCTAGAAAGCAAGTAGATAAAGGTTATCTGGCTTTGTTTTTAGTAGCTAATGAACCGGATTTGGAATATTTTATGGAAATAGTCAAAAGGGTACCGGTTATTGAATCAACCCGGGGTACTGCTCTTAAAAGCTTTTTCGGGAGAAAGGCGGCAGATTAGTGGATAAAGGTTTAAAGGGCGGCATATTAGCCATAGTAACCATGGACAAGGATAAAGTAACTGGTGGTGGTTGTCCGGTATTTCTGGCAGTTGACCAGAAAGAACAAGAAAAGCTTGGCCTTTTCCTGGCGCGTATATTGGATGGCATAGTTCATGATCTGGAAAATGGAGTTTATTTTATTTGCCGGCATTGAGTTGTTGAAAAAGCTATTAAGTATGCATTAGCTCGTTCAGCAACCTTAAAAGCGACCGAAGGGTGTGTAGGGAACGACCCCCGTTTCGTTCCGAATCAGGCTTTGCCAGCGCTTTGTATATTTATGCAGCCCTTATGCAACAAAAAGGGTTTTTGCAGTAGAGTCAACCCTTATGCAACAAAAAGGAGTTTTTGCGTTAGAGTTATGAAAATAATTTATCATTGTTTTGGCGGCTCACATTCGTCGGTACTGGCGGCAGCACTACATTTGGGCATAATTGACAAAAATAAGGTTCCCGGAATGTCTGAAATGATGAAAATACCATATTTTGATAAAACCACTAATGCTGATTTTGGTTCCATTAGATTTATGGGTGTTGACGAATACCATAATGATATATATGTGCTGGGGAAGAAAAACCTGGGAAAGAGGTATGCTAATATTTTAATGGGTATTGCTGAAATCCTGGGGATAAAAGAGGAATTGCTGACGGTTGATTGCATGAGTCGGGTAAATTGGAGCATGAAAATAGGGGGGTTCACTTCGAGGAGAATGGGCTGGGTAAGCCTGGGGCGACCAGTGTTGGGCAAAGGTACTGAAGCAGCCTTTTGGGATTTGGTTAATCTGGTGGAAATAACCCGGATGAAGGCGATGAAAAAGGTACAGGTGACTTAATGAAAATTGTCTTTTTGGGAACTACCGGAGTACAACATGCCTTGATTGCCGCTCATATTTATTTGGGGCAACTGGGGGTTGAGGATTTTAGAGACTTGGAATACTATTGCGATTTATCCCAGGAGTCCAGCGGATTTCCCATTTTTATCGGAGATGATGCCAGAGGGAATCAAATTTATTCCCTGGGGGTGGGGAAAGATCTGCAAATGGGACAAAAAACTATTGAAAATCTGTTAACTATTCTAGGTTTTTCTTATCAAGACCTTACCCTGAGACCGGTATCAATAAAAGCCGAAAGGTTTTTGGCATGTTTGGGGAAAATCCCCCGTTACCTGGGGGGAAGAAAGATTAATCTCTTTTTCTCCGATATTATTTTGCGCCAGGAACTAACAACCATAAAAGAAAATGTAGAACAATTCTGTAATTAGCCAGGGGAAAAACATTTCCTGCCATTATTAAGCCCCTATTTTTTGAACTTTTAAAGTTCATAGCATAACATAACATCAGCACTTTTCTAAAACCTTTATATTCATTCCTTGATTCTATTACAAAGAGTTAATATTCATTAGCTTGTATAAATATTCCGCTCCAGCGTCCTTAATAGCGACCGCAGGGAGCATCAGTTGTTCGTTGACAGATTAGTTCTTTTATGCTTCAATATCATGTAAGTAATCGTTAACTAACCCTCCGCGACCGGGCCACAACCAACGATAAAAATGAGTTAGTATGCGTTGATTTAATAAGATGTAGTAGGAAATAAATTAAACCCCTTACTCCTTACCCCTCACTCCTCACTTTTCTTACTAACAGGGAGGTTTTTATGGCGAATAATTATATGAAGCGAAAAGACCGAATAATTCTAACTGCTGTTGAAATTATTGATCAACTGGGAGTTCAAGGCCTGACTATCCGGGAGATTGCTTCTCGTCAGGAAATAAGTGAGGCTGCTATTTACCGCCATTTTGCCAATAAATCGGAAATATTGCTGGGAACGATTGATTACTTTTCTTCCTATGACGCTTTATTATTTAGAACGATTGAAAGCCAGAATATGAAGGCCTGGGAAGGCATCACCTTTTTGCTTGCTTCCTACACGGAATATTACGAAAATTATCCGGCAATTACTGCTGTTACTTTTACGCAGGAAGCTTTTCAATTAGAACCCGAAGCTCGGGAAAGAATGGAGAATGTCATAGATAATCGCTTGCGATTTATTAAACAAATGGTTATCAAGGGGCAAAAGGAAGGTGAATTTACCAGAGATATTTGCAGTGAAGGAATAGTGGACATAATTTTCGGTACTGTACAATTTATAATCCTTCGCTGGAGAGCTAAAAATTATGATTTTGCCTTGAAGGAACATGTTCTTTCGACTTTATCTATTTTAATAGAAGCGTTTTCTACAGTTAAATTGGAGAACCGTTTTGCCTGGGGGGGTGTTTTTAATCAGGAGGTTTCATCTTCCACATTCGATAGTGTTTTAACCAGACCCGGATTATTCCTGGAGAAGGGTAAAGACCAAGTGAATGAAAAAAGTGAGGGTTAATATTTACCCTGGTAAGGCTTTGCAACATAAGAAATATTGGGGGGAGTATATTGAAAAGTGTTCTTATAGTTGATGATGCTATGTTTATGCGTTATACCCTCAGAAAGATACTGGAGAAAAATGGGTTTATGGTAGTTGCTGAGGCTGAGAACGGGCTTCTGGGTGTCCAAAAATATGGGGAACTACTACCTGATATTGTTACCATGGATATTACCATGCCAGAGTTAAACGGTATTGGTGCAGTACAATTAATAAAACAAATCAACCCCCAGGCCAAAATCATAATGATTTCTGCCATGGGTCAACAGCATTTGGTGCGTGAAGCTATTCTTGCCGGGGCCTCCAATTTTTTGGTTAAGCCCTTTAGCGAAGAAAGATTTATAGAGGTCTTAAATTCAATATAACGAGATTAAATATGTCCCCCGTTTCTATTAGCAAAACAGGTGACGAGTTATATCCCCACCTCGTTGCAGCGTTGTGGGGTACTACGAAAGACTTTGAGCTGAGTGGGTAATTTTATTTGGTGTTTGAATTCTTAATAGGGGAGCGTTGACAGATGGACAAAAGCTTGAGCAAAGAACCTATGTTGGAGATGTTCATATTTGAAAATCTGCAGCTCTTGGAGCAATTAGAGCAGACTATATTGGCCCATGAGAAGGATCGTTGTCTGGAAAGTGCAGTCATCAACGAAATCTTCAGGATAATGCATACTATCAAGGGATCGGCGGCCATGATGATGTATGATAGTATCTCTTCTCTGGCTCATGCCATAGAAGATCTGTTTTTCTATATTCGTGAATTCCATCCAGATGAGATGGACTATAGCAAGATTTGTGATATGGTTCTGGATGGTATTGACTTTATCAAAAATGAAATCGGAAAACTGGAACAAGACCAGGAAGCAGATGGAGATTCATCTCCTTTTGTTGAAAATATCGGGCAATACTTGCTACTGATAAAAGATGATTCCCGGAATAGTAAGCTCATTAATGAAGCTGCAACCCGGCCTGCCGGGCACCGAAAAAAATTCTACATATCTACCTCCAAATCACCTCCTACTGAGAACATAAAACGCTACCATGCTCTAATATATTTCACCCCTGGTTGTGAAATGGAAAATATAAGGGCTTTTAACCTGGTACATAAACTTAAAGATCAGGCAGAACAGATTGATTACATACCGGCAGATATTATTGAAAACAATGATAGTGTTGAATTTATTAGAGAAAACGGCTTTGCCGTTATATTTACTACTCACCTGCAACAGGAAGCAATAAATGAACTTTTTATGAAGGAGGCTTTTATAGATAGCCTGGATTTACGAGTGATGGAAGATGAAGAATGGGAGATAGAGCAACTAAGGGCTCGTAATCAGATTATTCTAGAAGACGAGCCTTGCGTCAGCAATAATGAAGTTAGGGAAATAGGAGCCCATCTGCATTCAGGCAGCACCCGGCAGAGCTTAATCAGTGTTAATGTCGATAAGCTGGATAGGCTTATGGATATGGTGGGTGAATTGGTAATTAGTGAGACTATGGTAGCATTTAACCCTGATTTGAGAACTGCAACCAAGCTGGATAACTTTCACAAAGCCACTCGTCAACACCGGAAAATTATTAACGAAATGCAAGACTTGGTGATGTCGATACGAATGGTGCCATTGAGCATGACCTTCCAGAAGATGAACCGTATAGTAAGAGATATGAGCAAGAAACTAAAGAAAAATGTGGAACTGATAATCATTGGTGAAGAGACCGAAGTGGACAAGAATATTATTGAGCATCTTTCCGACCCGATTATGCATCTTATTAGGAATGCTATTGACCATGGTATTGAAAGCCCGGAAAAGCGCGCTAGTTTGGGAAAATCACCGGTAGCCCGGGTCTACCTGGAAGCTAAAAATGAGGGCGGAGATGT
>Ga0123330_1001436_pt1 | contig 23628 bp, 21 predicted proteins | sample BioC13SIPDNA_2_FD_89704 | JGI IMG/M metagenome (GOLD analysis project Ga0123330, IMG submission 89704) | Anaerobic biogas reactor microbial communites from Washington, USA - Biogas_R2_A C13 SIP DNA | ecosystem: Engineered > Bioreactor > Anaerobic > Unclassified | place: Washington, USA... | reverse complement strand
GGAATGCCGGGCGGCATGGAATGCCGGGCGGCATGGAATGCCGGGCGGCATGGAATGCCGGGCGGCATGGAATGCCGGGCGGCATGGAATGCCGAGCGGCATGGAATGCCGGGCGCGACTTGGCGCCAGCCCTGGCCCCCAGGGCTTGTGCAAGGTCGGTAGTCGCCCTGGCGCGCCGCCCCGCACGGCGATCAGCGGCATGGAATGCCGACGCCGTGCTACGCCACCGCGCCCGATGGAATCGGGCTTCTGCAGCCTCTGCGGCATGGAATGCCGAGCGGCATGGAATGCCGAGCGGCATGGAATGGCGGGCGGCATGGAATGCCGGAAGCGGGCTCCAAGAGCCGCTAGAGCGCTCCTGCAGCGTTTCTGAGCCTGCTTGAAGCAGGCTTGGCCATGTCAGCCGCAATGCGATTCCATCGCGGATTGAGCTCTTTTGTTGGGCACGCAAGCCGGAGGCTTGCGCCACGCTGCGCCAGCGACAAAGGATCAGGGTGGTTTGGCGGCGAGCGCCTGTGCGGCCTATAATGACGGTGGTGAGCTGCGCCAATGAGGGGCCGGTCAAGCGGGTCCACCAAGGGGCGGCTGAGGAGAACCAAGGAGGCCCATCGCGCCATGGAAAGCAAGTCGCTGAACCGAGGCCTGAGCGCCGCCAAGGCGGCCAAGCAGGACGAGTTCTACACCCAGTATGTCGACATCCAGAAGGAAGTCGAAGCCTACCTCGAGTTCGACCCCGACACCTTCCGCGGCAAGGTGGTGTACTGCAACTGCGACGACCCCTTCGAGAGCCACTTTTTCAAGTACTTTGCCGCCAATTTCAACAAGCTCGGCCTCAGGAAGCTCGTCACCACCAGCTATGACGGCTCGCCCATCGCCGGCCAGCTCGCGCTATTCCCGGAATACGACGAGGGGAACGGCAAGCGCCAGAGACCTAAGGCGATGGCCGTCATCCTCGACCAGGTGAAGGACGAGGACGGCGACGGCGCGGCGAACGTGACCGACGTCGAGCTTTTCCTCCAGCGGAACCAGGCCGCCCGGATCGCCTTGAAAGGAAACGACAAGTACCCCGGCGGCGACTTTCGCAGCCCCGAGTGCATCGCGTTGCTCAAGCAAGCCGACATCGTGGTCACCAACCCGCCGTTCTCACTGTTCCGCGAGTACGTCGCGCAGCTCGTGGAGCACGGAAAAAAGTTCCTGATCATCGGCCCTAAGAACGCCATCACCTACAAGGAGTTCTTCCCGCTCATCAAGGACACAAAGCTATGGCTCGGGACAGGATTCGCCAATGGAAACGCCTACTTCAGCATTCCTGCTGGTAGTGGTCGGGAGTATTCGGACGGCGTTTACGACGAGAGCACGGGACTCGTCAAGTTTCGCAACGTCGGCTGGTTCACCAACCTTGATCATGGACGCCGCCACGAGGAGTTGCCCCTCATGACCATGGCGGACAACCTGAGGTTCAGCAAACACAAGGAGATCAAGGGCAAGGCGGCCTACGACCGGTACGACAACTATGACGCCATCGAAGTGCCCTTCACGGACGCCATCCCCAGCGACTACGACGGCGCCATGGGCGTTCCGATCACCTTTCTGGACAAATACAACCCCGATCAGTTCGAGATATTGGGGATCACGAAGACCTGGCATGGCGGCGCATCCAAGACTTATCCCATGCAGACACAGGTCAACAAAGACGGAAAGGAGTCGCTGGTGTCGAAGCTCAATGATGGTCCGGCGATAAAGGTGAACGAGCCGCCAACCGGCCAGACATACTATAGGGTGGGCACTGATAACTTTATCCAGCTATATGCAAGGATCCTCATCCGTCGCCGCACCCGGCCCGCAGGAGGGACGGAGAAATGAAGACCACCCTGAGAACCGACCTCACCGTCGCCGACATCTGCGCCGGGTTTGTGTACAACGAATTCGAGGGTAAGGGGCTGTTCGGGCTGGGCGGGAAGCTGACCATCCAGCCAGAGTACCAGCGGAACTATATCTATGCGGACGGCGGCGGCACAAAGGAGCGGGCGGTCATCGTCTCGCTGCTCAAGGGGTATCCGCTGGGGGTGATCTATTTCAACACCGTGGCGAAGGACCAGTTCGAGGTGCTGGACGGCCAGCAACGGATCACCAGCATCGGACGGTACGTGACGGACAAGTTTGCGATCATGGATAACGGCAACCCCAAGTACTACGACAGCCTGCCCGCCGACCAACGAGCCAAGATTTGGAACGCGAGCTTGCTGATCTATGAGTGCGAGGGCACGGAGAGCGAGATCAAGGAGTGGTTTAAGACGATCAACATCGCGGGCGTGCCGCTGAACGACCAGGAGCGGCGGAACGCCGTCTACTCCGGGCCGTTCGTGACGCTGGCCAAGGCCGAGTTCAGCAACAGCCAGAACGCGAACATTCAGAAATGGAGCGCGTACGTGAAGGGCAGCGCCAACCGGCAAGAGTTCCTGGAGCGGGCGCTGGAGTGGGTGAGCCAGGGCGAGATCGACCGCTACATGAGCGCTCATCGCCATGACCACACCATCGATGAGCTGAAGAGGTACTTTAACAGCGTGATTGAGTGGGTTTCAACCGTGTTTGTCGACGTTCTGCCGGCGATGCGCGGCCTGGAGTGGGGCAGGCTGTACGAGGCGTACCACGGCAAGTCCTACGATCCGAGCAAGATGTCCGTCGAAGTGAAAAAGCTCGATGCCGATCCGCAGGTGACGAATCGCAAAGGCATCTTTGAGTATCTCTTGGGCGGAGCGGTCGACAAGAGCTTGCTGGCGGTTCGGGTGTTCGATGACAGGGTGAAGCAAGTCGCATACGCTCGGCAGACGCAGGCGGCCCAGGCCAAGGGCGAGTCCAACTGCCCGCTCTGCGCGATGGGGGACACCGCGAACAAGAGCAGAATCTACAAGCTCGGCGAGATGGACGCCGACCACGTGTCCGCGTGGAGCAAAGGCGGCGAGAGCTCGGCCAAGAACTGCCAGATGCTCTGCATTACGCACAATCGGGCCAAAGGGAATCGATGAACTGGGCGCACTCGACCGGACAGGAACGACTAAATGCGGCATGGAATGCCGTCGTCACTACATAGGAGCCGCCCAGTCTGGCATGCGGGTTTCATCTTGGCATTGGTCTAGATGATCTTGTCGTTGGTCCCGGCAAGCTGGCGCAGCAGCTCGGTCTGGCCCGAGTGGTAGGTGTCGTGATAGTAGAGGAAAAAGAGCCGCTCGCGCAGGGGCACGGGGCCGCGGCGGGTCTCGATCTTGGCGGCGAGCTGCTCCGGCGTGGCGGCCTTGAGCCCCGCGGCGATCCCCGCCTGGCCGCGCTCCAGCGCCTCCACCAGCCGCGCCAGCGGCAGCACGTCGGGGCCGTCGGCGAGCACCGGCTCGGAGCCGTGGGCATAGCGGGCGGCCTCGGCCTCGGTCAGCACCGGCGGCTGGCCCAGCAGCTTGCAGGCGGTATTGCGGGTGTCGGCGAGGTGGCCCAGCACCCAGTTCATGCAGTTGCCGCGGAAGGGCGGCTGCAGCAGGCACTGCTCGTGAGATAACCCCTCCAGTTGCCGGCGAATGACGCTCAGGTTCCGCTCAAAGGCGGCGACCAGCTCCTCGGGTGTGATCATGGCTTCCTCCTGAAAACGGATTTGCCCCGGCATTGTAGGGCCGGCGGGGGAGGATGTCAAGCGCGGGCTGCGCCCCCGACCCATTTCCCCTTTGCCTGCACCTGTGTTATAATACCGCGCGCGCGTGGGGACGACATGGGATGAGGTTGTCGCAAGCTATGACGACGATACGGGTCGATTTGCATTGCCATTCGCGGCATTCGCGCGATTGCCTGCTCGAGCTGGAGACGATCATCGCGGTGGCGCAGCGGCGGGGCCTGGGGGCCCTGGCGCTGACGGACCACAACACCATCGCCGGGGCGGTGGAGCTGGCCCGGATGGCCCCCTTCCTGGTGATCGTGGGCGAGGAGATCATGACCAGCCAGGGCGAGATCATCGGGCTCTATTTGCAGGAGACGATCCCGGCGGGGCTGGCGCCGCAGGCCGCCATCGCGGCGATCCGGGAGCAAGGGGGGCTGGTGTACGTCCCTCACCCGCTGGACCGGGTGCGCGGGTCGCGCTTGCGCCCGGAAGCGTTGCAGGCGGTGATCGGGCAGGCGGATATCGTGGAGACCTTTAACGCGCGGGTGACCTGGGCGCGGGATAACGAGCTGGCCGCCGAGCTGGCGCGGTCGCACGGGCTGGCCGCCGGCGGCGGCAGCGACGCCCACAGCGCCTTCGAGCTGGGGCGCGCGTACGTGTGCATGGCGCCTTTCGCGGGGCGCGACGATTTCCTGGCGCAACTGGCCCGGGGGCGCGTGGGCGGCCGGCTGAGCCCGGCGCCGGTGCACGTCTCTAGCATGTGGGCGCGGCGCTACAAGAAGTGGTTCCTGAACAGCAGGCCGGCGCCTCGGGCTGGCCAAGGGGTGAGCTAGAGCCATGGGACGAGATCGAGACCTATCGGACATTCGCATCTTTAGCGGCAGCGCCCACCCGGCCCTCGCCCACGCGATCTGCGACTATTTGGGCGTGCCGCTGCAACCGACCATCACCTCGCGCTTTAGCAACGACAACCTCTATGTGCACCTGGGCGCGAGCGTGCGCGAGCAAGAGGTCTTTCTCATCCAGCCGCTTTCGCCGCCGGTCAGCGACCACCTGTTGGAGCTGCTGATGATGCTGGACATCGCCCGCAGCGCCTCGGCGCGCAGCATCCACGCCGTGATCCCCTACTATTCCTATGGCCGCTCGGACAAGAAGGACGCCCCGCGCATCTCGATCACGGGGCGGCTGATCGCCGACCTGCTGCACACCGCCGGGGCGACGCACGTCATCACCATGACGCTGCATTCGCCGCAGGTGCACGGCTTTTTCGGCGTGCCCACGGACGACCTGACGGCGCGGTCGGTGCTGGCGCGGCATTTCCAGGGGCGCGACCTTTCGGGGACGACGCTGGTCTCGCCGGACATCGGGCACGCCAAGCGCGCCGCCGAGTTCGCGCAGATGCTGGGCAACCTGCCGATGGCGGCGGGGAACAAGACCCGCTACGGCGATAACGTGGTGCGGGTGGAGATCATCGGCGAGGTGCGGGGCCACCACGCCATCCTCATGGACGACGAGATCGCCACGGGGAGCTCGATGATCGAGACGGTGAACCAGTTGCGGGAAAAGGGGATCACCGAGGTGTCGGTGGTCTGCACGCACGGGGTGTTCACGGCGGGGGCGCTGCACAAGCTGGCGGCGGTCCCCGAGATCACCGAGATCGTCACCACCGACACGCTGCCGATCCCGGAGGAGGGCCGGCCGCCGATGCTGCACGTGCTATCGGTGGCGCCGCTCTTTGGCGAGGCGATCCGCAGCAATTTCATGGGCCTATCGCTGGGCGACCTGTTCATCGACTGGACCGACTCGGTCAAGCCGGTGCGGACGGACCATTAGGGTGGAGCGCAGATCGCAGATCGCATATCGCAGATCGCGTATCGCAGATTGCGTATCGCAGATCGCAGATCGCAGATTGCGTATCGCAGATCGCCGGACACAACTTGCTCCTATCCTACGATAAGCGATTAGCGATAAGCGCAAGGAGGCAGCATGACCATAGACTGGGTCGTCATCCCCGCGTCGGTGGTGATCGCGCTGGCCGCGACGCTGGTCTATGTGCTGCTCATCTATTGGATCGACCGCCACGAGAAGGAGCCGCTGCTGCTGGCGCTGGCGACCTTTGTCTGGGGCGCGCTGCCGGCGGTGATCCTGTCGGTGGTCCTGGAGGAGGCGGCGGGGCTGACGCTCTCCAGCCTGGACCCGGCGAGCGCCCAGTTCATGGCGGCGAGCGTGGCCGCGCCGGTGATCGAAGAGTTCGCCAAGGCGCTGGCGCTGTGGGGGCTGTTCCTCTTTTTCCGCGCCGAGTTCGACGGCGTGCTGGACGGCATCGTCTATGGCGCGCTGGTGGGGCTGGGCTTTGCCATGACCGAGAACATTGCCTATTTCCTCAGCAGCTACGAGGAGGGCGGCTGGGCCCAGTGGCTGATGGTGGTGGCGGTGCGCTCGCTGCTGTTCGGGCTGATGCACGCCTTTTACACTGGCCTCACAGGCGGGGCGCTGGGGTGGGCGCTGCAGGCGCGGAGCCGGGCGGTGCGCTACACGCTGCCCTTGCTGGGGCTGGGCGCGGCGATGCTGGCCCACGGGCTGCACAACGGGCTGTTGAGCGTCGCCTCGGAGACGCCGCTGGGGATGGTGGCCTTTGCCGCGGTGGCCGATTGGAGCGGCATCCTGCTGCTGGCGGGGATCGTCGTCTTGGCCTGGCGGCGGGAGCGGCAGGTGATCGCCGCCGAGCTGGCCGACGAGGTGGCGCTGGGGACGCTGACCCAGGAGGACTATGCGCGGCTGACGTCCAGCTCGGGGCGGGCGCTGGCGCGCTACCGGCTGCGGCAGCAGCATGGCGCCGATTACGCCCGGCGTTGGTCCAAGCTGGCCCAGGCGGCGGTGGAGCTGGCCTTCAAGAAGCGCCAGTCGGCGCATAGCGTCCGGGCGCAACAGGCCGTGCCGCTGCTGCGGCAGAAAGCGCTGGCGCTGTACTCAGCGCCACTGGCGCAGGGTACACCGCTGGCGCTTCAGCGTTTCTGCCCGAGCTGCGGGCATCCCTGGCGGGCGGGGCAGCGCTTTTGCACCCACTGCGGGAGGCCGCAGCGGGGGATGGAAAGGAGCCAACGACCATGATCATCGCGATCCTTTCGGATGCGCACGATAACATCTGGAACGTGGAAAAGGTCCTGCCCAAGATCCAGCAGGCGGGCATGGTGATCTTTTGCGGCGATTTCTGCGCGCCGTTCACCGTGCAGATGCTGGCGGAGGGCTTTGCCAAGCCGATCCACGCCGTGCTGGGCAACAACGACGGCGACGCGCTGCAGATCGGGCGGATCGCCGCCAAGGCGGGGAACATGACGCTCTACCAGGGGATGGGGCACGTGGACGTGGAAGGCAAGCGCATCGCCTTTGCCCACTATCCCAACATTGGCGGGGCGCTGGCGCGGTCGGGGCAGTATGACGTGGTGTTCCACGGGCACACCCACCGGCGCGTGATCGAGACGGTGGGGCAGACCCTCTCGGTGAACCCCGGCGAGGTGATGGGGCGCTATGGCGAGCCCACCTATGGGCTCTATGACACCGCCACGGCCAAGTTCGAATTCAAGGAGATCAAGTAGGGGCGATTCATGAATCGCCCCTCCCCCACCCACCGAGCGAGGACGGCTGTAGCACAAGCCTCCGGCTTGTGTCGGCGCGGCACGCAACCCGGAGGGTTGCGCCACGTCCCCCACCCATCGGGCAAGGACGGCTGTAGCACGAGCCTCCGGCTTGTGGCCGCGGCGCGCGCAACCCGGAGGGTTGCGCCACGGGGAGCGCACTACCCCGCGCGGTGGGCCAGCAGCAGCTCGTCGACCTGGCGGACCTTGGCCTGCTCGGCCAGCCAGTAGGCGGGGTCGCGCTGCGCCTCCAGCTCGTCCACGCCCTTGCCCTGCTGCTCCACCCAGGTGTAGTACTTCAAGTTGTGCCAGCGCTGCCGCGCCTCGCGGGTCCCCTCTTGCACCCAGTCGGTCTTTTGCCGGTGGAAAATGCTCACCAGCCGCACGGCGGCCTCGGTCTCGTCCATCGCCCCATAGTCGGCGGTGAGCTGCGCCATCACGGAGCGGTAGCGGTCGATGGCGTCGGTGGCGACGGTGACCACCACGTCCCGCGGGCCCAGCCTATAGTGCTTGACGGTCTTGATCGCCCCCAGGATGTTGCAGATACCCGAGATGCCCAGGTAGCCGGCCATGCGCTGGATGGCGGGCTCGGGCACGCCGTAGCGCCCGGCCATGGCGCGCCAGCCCGCCGGCTCGGTGACCAGTTGCAGCCCCTTCTTGGACTCGATGTCGTCGATGCAGATGAGCGCGTCCATGTTCAGCACGTTGTGAATCCAGGTGACGTGCTTGTCCCCGATGCCCTGGATATCGTGAGCGCCGTAGCCGTTCCAGTAGAGGGTGGGGCACTGCACCGGCTCCAGCCCGACGATGAGGTGGCCGGGCCAGGCTTGCTTGAGCCGGTCGCCCGCGGCGATGGTCCCGGCGGAGCCCATGGCCGAGACATAGGCGGCGATGCGCCCGTCGCCGATGCCGCGCGCTTGCAGCTCGGCGGCCAGCTCGACGATGGTGTTGCCGGTGACGTGGTAGTGGAAGCGATAGTTGCCCATCACCTCGAACTGGTTGAGGATGCGCACCCGCTCGGGGTCGGCGGCGCGCAGCCGGTGGCACATGTCATAGATTTCCTTGACGTTGCTTTCCGAGCCGGGGGTCTTGACCAGCCGCGCGCCATAGCGGCCGATCAGGTCAAAGCGCTCCTGGCTCATCCCCTCGGGGAGGATCACCACCGCGTCAAAGCCCATGCGGCAGCCGACCCAGGCCCCGCCGATGCCATAGTTGCCGGTGGAGGGCCAGACCAGGGTATGGATGCGGGGGTCCACCTCGCCGGTGAGCTCTTTTTCCAGCAGCACCGAATAGGCGGCGCCGACCTTGTGGCTGCCGGTGGGAAAGTCCTTGGCGTAGAGGACGACGATGGGCGCCTCCACCCCGGTGAACTCGGGGGGAAGCACGTCGTAGGTGATGCGCCCGGCGGCGTCGCGCCAGGTGATGTTGTAGAGGTTGATGGGGTCGAGGGGGTCCTCGCGCTGGGCCCGCAGCGCGCGCTGGCGCACGTCCGGGGCGATGCGGTCGGGGTGCAGCATCTCTCCAAAGGTGGGCCCGGTGATCAGGCCGGCGGCGGTCATGGCAGGCTCCTTTCGGCGCAGGGCCGGGAGGTGAAACCACGAAATACACGAACCACACGAAAAAGGCCAAGGCCGGTTCTGATTTGGTGTGTCTCGTGGCAGGTATCCTGAGGCCCTATCTGTGCGACGGGCAAGGATGGCGTATAATAGCATAAAGCGCGCGGGGAGGCAAGGAAATGGCGATGTTGAAAGCGGTGATCTTTGACCTGGGCGGGACGCTGATGAGCTTTGGCGATCCCGAGATCGACTTTCGCGAGCTGACGCGGCGGGGGCTGGCGACGCTCTATGCCGAGCTGGCGCGGCGGGACGGGCGCGCCCTGCCCGCGCAGGCCGAGTTCACGCGCGCGCTGGACGACGCGCTGGAGGCGGCCTGGGAGCGCTCCCAGCGGACGCTGCGCAGCGAGCGGATGGACCGGGTGCTGGCCGAGGCGGCGCCGCCATGGGGCCTCCCCACCGCACCGGCGGACCTGGCGGCGATGGCGGCGGCCTTTCACCGCGGGGCGCAGCCCTACGTGCGGCTCTATGACGACACCGCGGCGACGCTGGCGTGGCTGCGCGGGCGCGGCCTCAAGATCGGGCTGGTCTCCAACACGGTCTGGCTCCCCGAGATGCACGACGCCGACCTGGCGCGGCTGGGGATCGCGGGGCAGTTCGACCACCGGCTCTATTCGTCGGCTTTTCCTTATGTCAAGCCTCATCCGGCGATCTTTGAGGCGAGCCTGGAGGCGCTGGGGGTGTCCGCCGGGGAGGCGCTCTTTGTGGGCGACCGGCTGGTGGACGACATCGGCGGCGCGCTGGGCGCGGGGCTGCGGGCCGTGCACAAGCTCCCGCTGGGGCAGGAGGAGCGGCTGGAGGGCGGTGCGCCCCAAGGGGGCGGTGCGCCCCAAGGGGGCGGTGCGCCCCAAGGGGGCGGTGCGCCCCAGGGGGGCGGTGCGCCCCAGGGGGGCGGTGCGCCCGAGGCGACGATCCGCGCGCTGGCCGAGCTGCGCGGGATCGTGGAAAGGTAAAGTGCCGTGACGACCATTCGCGTGCTCACCTACAACATTCACCACGGCGAGGGCAACGACCGCGTGATCAGCGCGGCACGGATCGCCGAGGTCATCCGCGAGAGCGGCGCCGACCTCGTCGGGCTGAACGAGGTCCATCACCCGGCGCTGCTCCCCGGCGACGAGCGGGCGTTCCTGGCGCGGATCGCGGAGGCGGCGGGGATGGGCTACGTCTTTGGCGCCGCCCTGCCCCAAGAGGACGGCTGGGCCTTCCCCGCGCCGTATGGCAATGCGCTGCTGGCGCGCTGGCCGCTGCTGAACGCGGCGACGGGGCTGCTCCCCGGCGCGCCGGGCTGCGAGGTGCGGGGCAGCGTGAGCGCCCAGGTCGGCGGCGCCCAGGTCGGCGGCGCCGAGGCCGGCGGCGCCCAGCTCGGCGGCGCCGAGGCCGGCGGGCCGGCGGGGCTCGTATGTTATGTCACCCACCTGGAGAACCGCGACGAGGCGCTGCGGGTGCGGCAGGCCCAGCGATTGCTCGGGCTGCTGGCGGCGGAGCGGCGGGCGCACCTGGTGATCGGGGATTTCAACGCCGTGACGCCGGGGGAGGAGCGCGGGGGCCAGGTCCCGTCCAGCGCGCCGGGGCTGCTGCGGGCGGCGGGGTACGTGGATGCGGCCCAGGCCGCGGGGGCCGTCGCGCCCACCTGCCCCTCGGCGCGGCCCGCGGAGCGGATAGATTATGTCTGGTTGTCACCGGCGCTCGCGGGCTCATTGCGCGGGTGCCAGGTCTGGGACACGCCGCTGGCGCGGGTGGCCTCGGACCATCTGCCGGTGCTGGCGGCGCTGGAGGTATAGCCTATGCCAAGGGCGGCAAGGTCATCTGCTTCTTTCGCGCCGACAGGTACATGACCTTCGGCCTCAGCGAGGACGCGCACCTCTTTGACGAGGGCGAGGGCATGCAGCCGACCCCCTTTGCGCTGCGAGAGCTGACCGCCGCCGAGGAGGCGCAGATCGCCGCGCTGGTCAAAACGGCGGCGAGTTGAGGGCCGCGCCCCTGCTCTAGGTGGCCGAATCGGCCTCGCGCCTGAGGAGGTCGATGATCACGTTGGTATCCAGGACGGCCTTGATCATCGGCGCTACTCAGCCCCGCACGGCGATCAAGTCGCCGTGCTACGCGCCATGGAATGGCGTCGGCAGCGCCCGATGGAATCGGGCTTGTGGGGCCTCCGAGAGCCTGATTCTATCAGGCGCAGCCCCGGCATTCCATGCCGCCTTAGCTCGGCGAGTTCATCGCCGAGCGCGACTTGGCACAAGCCCTGGCTCTATACCAGGCGAGCGCCATGGAATGACCGCAGACAAAGAAACAGGAGAGGCATCTGGCCTCTCCTGTTTCTGGTATCCCTCTGCGCCCTCTGCGTCTCGGTGGTGCAACCCCTACCGCGAATACGGGTCCGCCGCGTCGCGGAGGCCATCGCCGAGAAAGTTGAAGGCGAGCACGATGAGCACCACGGCCAGGCCGGGCGCCAGCAGCCAGGGCGCCAGGGCCACCGCCCGCAGGTTCTGCGCCTCTTGCAGCAGCACGCCCCAACTGATCGCCGGGGCGCGGATGCCCAAGCCCAGGAAGCTCAGGCTGGTCTCGCTCAGGATCATGTTGGGGATGCTCAGCGACATCTGGGCGATGATGTAGCTCATGAACGCCGGCACCATGTGCCGATAGATGATGCGCACCTCGCCGGTCCCGGAGAGCCGGGCGGCCATGACATAGTCCTCCTCGCGGATGGAGAGGAACTGGGAGCGCACCACCCGCGCCAGCCAGGTCCAGCCGATCAGGGAGAGGACCACGGTGATGCCGAAGTAGATCTTGGTGGGCGGCCAGTCCACCGGCAGCGCCGCGCTGAGCGCCATCCAGAGCGGGATGCTGGGCACGGAGCGGATGAACTCGATGATGCGCTGCACGACGGTGTCCAGGGCGCCGCCGTAATAGCCGGAAAAGCCGCCGATGGTGATGCCCAGCACAAAGCTCAGGATCACGCCCACCAGGCCGATGGACATGGAGACGCGGGCGCCATAGACCAGCCGCGAAAAGACGTCGCGGCCCATGCGGTCGGCCCCCAGCAGGTGGATCGACCCCTCGGGGTCATCGATGCCAAAGAGGTGCAGGTCGCCCTCGAAGAGGCCCCACATCTTGTAGGCCGAGCCGCGCACAAAGAAGCGGACGGGGTATTTCTTGCCCTGGTCGACCTGGAACATCATGCGATAGCTCACCGGGTCGCGAGACTGGGTGAGGCCATAGACAAAGGGGCTCTGCACCTTGCCCTGATCCACGATGCGGATCCGCTGCGGCGGCGCATAGGTGTCCTTCTGGTCATACTTGACCGGGTCATACGGCGCCAGGAACTCGCAAAAGAGGGCCACCAGATAGACCAGGATAACGATGATACCGCCGACGATGGCGGGCTTGTGCTTGCGAAAACGCCACCACATGAGCTGGCCCTGGGAGGCCACAAAGATCTTGTCTTCGGCGGTCTGCGCCGATTCGCGCTGGGCGCGCGCGGAGGGTTCCGACGGGCTAGCGGCCACTGAAGGGGTCCGTGGTTCGGTCATCGGGCCTATCCTCCCCCGTAACGGATGCGCGGATCGACCAGCACCAGGAGGATGTCCGAGAGGAGCGTGCCGATCACGGTGAGGGCGCTGAGCATCATGACGATGGTCCCCGCCAGGAACATGTCCTGGGTCAAGAGCGCCTGCAAGTAGAGCGGCCCCGTGGTGGGGAGGCTGAGCACCACGGCGATGACCGTGGCGCCGGAGACCAGGTTGGGGAGCTGCCAGCCCAGCGTGGCAAAGAAGGGCTTGAGGGCCACCCGCACGGGGTACTTGAAGAGCAGCTTGGTCTCCGTGAGGCCCTTGGCCCGCGCGGTGGTGACGTAGGGCTTGTGCAGCTCGTCCAGCAGGTTGGCCCGCGTGGTGCGGATCAGCCCGGCGGTGCCGCCCATCCCCAGCACGACCATGGGGACCCAGAGGTGCTTGAGCATATCCAGGAACTTGGGCCAACCCCAGGGCGCTTCAATGAACGCGTCCGAGAAGAGGCCGCCCAGGTTGGTGTCAAAGTAGCGGTAGCCGATCCACAAGAGGATCAGGGCCACCATGAAATCGGGGAAGCCCAGCCCGATAAAGCCAAAGAAGGAAAAGAGGTGGTCGCCAAAGGAATACTGGTGCGTCGCCGCATAAACGGAGACGGGAAAGGCCACCGCCCAGACGAAGAGGAGCGCCGCCAGCGAGATGGCCACGGTCAGGCCCAGGCGCTCCCAGATCAACTCGCTGACCGGCCGGTTCCACAGGAACGACTGGCCGAAATCGCCGCGGACGGCCTTGCCCAGCCACCGCAGGTATTGCATATACATGGGTTGGTCCAGCCCGTATTGGCGGGTCATGGCGTCGATGGCGGCCTGGTCCATCATCTCGCCCTGCGCCGCGCGCGCGGCCATATAGCTGGTGAGATAGTCGCCCGGCGGCAATTGAATCAGGGTGAAAGAGATCACCGACACGACCAGCAACGTGGGGATGGTTAGGACAAGCCTGCGCAAGAAGTACTGCAGCATGTTCTCCCCCGATAACGGATTTGGCTCGCCGCTCGCGGCCCGGCGCCATGTCCCTGGGCCGCCGGGAGCGGCGAAAAGCCTCCCGCAGGCCGGTTGGCCTGCGGGAGGGGTGAAGCAGTGTCAGTTGCTTAGGCCTTGATGTACCACTGCTCCGGCGCGGTGTTGCCGGGGTGCAAGCAGTTCCAGTCGGCCACGCCCGTCTCCGGGACGTTGCGGACGTTGTTGCGAACGATGCCGACGGCGGGCAGCAGGCCCACGGTGCCGATGAACCAGGTCTGCTCGGCGTTCAGGTCCATCAGCTCGGTGGCGTAACCCACCAGCTCGGCCTCGGTCTTGGCGCCCTTGCACTGGTCATAGAGCTCGTAGGCCTTCTTGACCTCGGCCGGGGGCTCGACGCCCTCCTTGCCGCCGGTCAGCCACCAGTCGCGATAGCACCAGCCGACGGTGGTCTGGCCTTCGTTGCTGGGCATCCAGTAGATGCCGTCCACCAGCGGGTGGGCGCAGCGGTCCATGCCCCAGACGCCGATCTGGCGCACGGTCTTGGCGTTGCCGCGCTCCTGGTAAAGGCTGCGCTCCATCATGTTGCCGGTGGCCCGGATGCCGATATCGCGCCATTGCTGGCAGATCATCTCGACGGCGTCCTGCATGGTCACCCAGGTGGTCATCTCGATGACGATGGAGAGCGGCGTGCCGTCCTTGCGCAGACGGAAGCCCTCGGCGTCTTTTTTGGTGAGGCCGATACCATCCAGCAACTCGTTGGCCTTCTTGATGTCATAGTCGGCCCAGGCCGTGGAGTGCTCGGGCTTGTAGTACTTGAGCGTGGGCAGGATCGAGCACTGCCGCGGGGTGCCCATGCCGTTATAGACCACCTCGTTGATCTCGGCCCGGTTGATGGCCAGCGAGAGGGCATGGCGAAAGTCCTTGTTGTTGAACAACTCGGCCAGCCCGGCATCCTCGCAGCACTGGTTGGGCAGGAGCATCGTCTCGGAGCCGTTGGCCTGGGTGTGCTTGAGCACGCGGTACCCGCCCTTTTCGGCGTTCTCGATATAGAGCGGGAAGTTGCTCCAGGTGATGTGCCGCCACTGGGCGTCGATCTCGCCCGAGATGGCCTTGAGGCCGGCCATGTCAGCGCTCTCGATCAGGTCCATGCGGATGCGATCGATGTAGGGGAGCTGGTTGCCCTCGGGGTCCACGCACCAGTAGTAGGGGTTGCGCTCAAAGACCACGGGGTTCCCCGCCGTGGGCACCGCGGTGATGACCCAAGGCCACACCCGCGGCATCTCGGGGTTGTTCCAGTCATCGCGGTTGCCGTGCAAGCTCCACCAGTTCTCCAGCTTGAGCTCGGCCAGCTTTTTGTCGATGTCTTCCTTGGAGGCATAGGTGGGGTGGAACTGCTTCAGGTAATGCTTGGCCATGGAGGCCGACATGCCCTGGCCGGTAGCGGAGGCCAGCATGACCATGAAGAGGCCATGGGTGCCCACGAACTTGAACTTGAAGGAATAGTCGTCCAGCTTGGTGATCACCACCGGCTCGCTGTTGATGGTCAGCCAGGCGGGAAAGCTGGGGGTCAGCTCCTTGTTCAGCAGCATGTCGTTATAATAGTACTCGATCCCCTCGGCGGTGAGCGGCGTGCCGTCGGACCACTTGACGCCCTTGCGGAGGTACATGGTGTACTCGCTGCCTTCCGCGTTCTGCTCCCACTTGGAGACGAGGTGCGGGATGATCTCGTCCGCATTGAGCGTGTAGCGGGTGAACCCGGCATAGCTCAGGCGGGAGTCGATGATCCAGGCGTCGCTCATGCCGGTGGCCACGCGGCGCATCGTGCCGCCGTATTGGCCGATCTCTTCCACCACTTCGATTACGCGCGGATCCTCCGGCAGGCGGTCCTCGACGGGCGGCAGTTTTCCGGCCTTGACCAACTCGGCCAGCATGGGGGCTTCCTTGAACTTGGGCTGCGGGACGGCGGTAGGCTGGGCCGGGGCAGCGGTAGGCTGCGCGGGAGCGGCAGTCGGCTGCGCCGGGGCCGAGGTCGGCTGCGCCGGGGCCGCGGTGGGCTCGGCGGCCGGCTGGGCGCAGGAGGCCAGCGTGACGGCGGCGGCGCTCATGGCGGCGAATTTCAAAAAGGCGCGACGGGACAGGGTGTTGCCAGACATTGGGTATCCTCCTCGATATGAGTATCCTTGACGATCCACAACGACCGGTCTTGGGCCGCTGATCACCCCCCTCCATTGCAGGGACGAATCACGGGATATTATGTCTGGGAGTCGAGCCGATGTTCTGTGGCTGATTATAACACGCAATAGCGGGGGTGTCAAAGCAAGGGGTACGACAGGGATTGTGCAAAGTAGTCGCCCTGGCGCGCCGCCCCGCACGGCGATGAATGCGGCATGGAATGCCGACGCCGTGCTACGCCACCGCGCCCAATAGAATCGGGCTTCTGGAGCCTCCGCGGCATGGAATGCCAAAACCTGATTCTACCAGGCGCAGCCCCAACATTCCATGCTGCCTTGGCTCGGCGTCCTCCGCGCCTCGGCGGTGCGCCTCTTGCCTCCTACCCTGGTTTCGCCTCGGTGTCCTCCGTGTCTCGGTGGTGCACCTCTTCCTCCTCGCCCCAGTCGCGGGGGGCGACGCGGACGACGCTCTCGCGCCGGAGGGTGACCATCCCCGGGCCGCCGCCGGGCAGCCGGTGGACGAAGCGCTGGGCGGCGTACGAGACGTCCACCTGGGCGTCCTGGCGGGCGCGGGAGAAATGCGCCGCCAGCTCGGCCGCCTCCTGGATCGCCCGTGGGGGAACCTGCCGCCCCTCGGAGACGAGCAGCACGTGGCTGCCGGGGACGCCGCGGGCATGGAGCCAGAGGTCGTCGGGCTTGGCCTGGTCAAAGGTGAGCGCCTCGTTCTGGCGGCTGTTGCGCCCGACCCACACCCGGAAGCCATCCCGGGTGCGATAGCGCCGGGGCCGCCCCACCGCCGGCCGGCCCTTGGGCGATGGGCGGCGCGCCTGGGCGTGGTCGCTGCGCTCGCCGCGGTGGATGCTGCGACCGTACCCCGCCTCCACCAGCTCGGCCCGCGCCTGGTCGATCTCGGCGCGGTTGTCCGCCAGAAGCAGGTCGGCTTCCAACTGGTCCAGCGTGGCCTCCTTGGCGGCGAGGTCCTCGAGCAAGGGCGGCACCCGCGCCGCCGCCTTGGCCTTGTCGTACTCGCGGAAGAGGGCCTGGGCGTTTTCCGCCGGGGTGAGCTGGGCATCCAGGGGGATGCGCAACGGCTCGGCCTCGCCCAGGTCCACCGCCAGCTCGCGCTGGCCGGGGGCGATCTGGGCGCTATAGGCCAGGATCAGTTGCCCGCGCTGCACCAGCGACTCGCGGTCCGCCGCCGCGCCGAGCTCTTGCTCCAGCGCCTCGCGCTGGCGGCGCAGCCGCGCGCGCCCGGCGTCCACCAGCTCTTGCACGGCGGCCCTGGCCTCGGCATAGCCCTCGATCTCGCGGCGCTGGGAATAGTAGAGCGTCATGGCCTCGCTGAGGGTTTCGGTCATCTCCCAATAGGGGTAGTGGGTGAGGGGATAGGGGCTATAGGCGACGGCGCGGCCGCCCTCCACGGCGACGCCGGATTGCCAGCCTCCCGCCTCGACGAGCCCCAGCAGCTTGTCCAGCTCGGCGAGCACGGCCCCGGGCGCGGCGTCGGCGGCGTTGGGGTCGCCGCTGACGCGATAGATCACCTCGCGAGCCAGCAGCGGGCTGACGCCGAGGATGTGTGCCACCAGCGCCTTCCAGGCGGGCCCATCGCCCTGTTCGGCCATCAGCTCGGCCAGCCGCCCGGGCGACAGCGAGGCATAGCTCGTCTTGCCCTGGGGCGGGGGCGGCGTATAAGGCTGCCCGGGCAGGATCACCCGCCGGGAGAGCTGGGCGCCCACCCGCTTGACGGCGCCCAGCACCTGGCCCTGGAAATCCACCAGGATGATGTTGCTGTGGCGGCCCATCGCCTCGATGTAGAGACAGACCAGCTCGGCGGCCTGGATGGCCAGCCGCAGCACCCGCTCGCGGCCGGGCTGCTCCACCTCCACCAGCCGCCCGCCGAGGACGTGCTTGCGCAGCAGCAACAACAGAGGAGAGGGCCGGTCCGGCCCGCGGCGGAGCCGGTCGCCCGCCAATTGCACCCGGGCTTCTTGGGCGTTGGCGGTGGCATAGAGGTAGTGGCGCCGCCCTCCGGCATAGATCTCGAGGCCGATGCCCATGGGCTCGGGCAGCAACACCTCTTGCACCCGGCCGTGCAGCAGGGTGTTCCGCAGCTCGTCGGCCATCGCCGCCGCGGCGAGGACGTCAAAGGTCATGGGGCCTCCTGGCCCGCGCGCAACCAACCGCGCGCGGCCTCAGCGTTTTGTTGTATGTGTCCCTACCACATTCTACGGATGAGGGGCGAAAGAGGGTTCAGGTGGGGGCCCCTACAGGATCAACATCCCATCGCCCAGGCTATAAAACCGGTACTCGCGCGCGATGGCCTCCTGATACGCCCGCAGGATGAGCTCCCGGCCCGCCAGCGCCGAGACCAGCATCAGCAGCGAGGACCCCGGCAGGTGGAAATTGGTGATCAGCGCGTCCACCGCGCGAAAGCGGTAGCCGGGGTAGATGAACAGCCGCGTGGCCGCCGCGAAGGGGAGCGCCACGTCCGGCGGCTGCGCCAGCCCCGCCGCCGTCTCTAGCACGCGCACGCTGGTCGTCCCCACGGCGACGATCCGCCGCCCCTCCGCCCTGGCCCGGTTGATCCGCGCCGCCACCGCCGCCGTCATCTCGCAGGTCTCCGAGTGGATCACGTGGTCCTCCACCCGCTCCTCGGTGACGGGGCGAAAGGTGTCCAGCCCGATGTGCAGCGTCACAAAGGCGAACTCGACCCCCTGGCCGGCCAGCCGTTCCAACAGCGCCGGGGTAAAGTGCAGCCCCGCCGTGGGCGCCGCCGCCGACCCGCGGATGCGCGCATAGACGGTCTGGTAGCGCTCCGGATTCGCCAGCGGCTCGTGGATATACGGCGGCAAGGGGACCATCCCGAGCCCGTCCAGCAGCCCGTCGATGGGGCGGGGGAAGCGCAGCAGCCGCCCGCCGGCAGGGGTCTCCTCCACCACGTCGCCGATGATGGTGTATTCGTCCGCGGCGGCGGGGCGGCCCAGGTCGGGCAGGCCGATGCGGTCGCCCGGGGCGATCTTGCGCCCCTTCACCAGCGCCTCCCAGACCGTGTCGTTGCGCCGGGAGAGGAGCAGCAGCTCCACCTTGCCGCCGCTGGGGACCTTGCGCCCAAAGAGCCGTGCCGGGATCACCCGGCTCTCGTTGGCCACCAGCAGGTCGCCGGGGCGCAGGTACTCGCCAATGTCGCGGAAATGGCGGTGGGCCAGCTCGCCCGTGGCGCGGTCCACCACCAACAGCCGCGAGCTATCCCGCGGCTCCACGGGGCGCTGGGCGATCAGCCGCTCGGGGAGGTCGTAGCGAAAGTCGGCGGTCCTCATGGGCGAGCCTCGCGATTCGCCGCGCGCGCGGCGGGGGAGAGCGCCTCCCATTCGCTGTAGAGGCAGCCGCAATAGCGCTGCTGGTAGAGGTCGTACTGGCGGGCCAGCCGCCCGCGCTCGGCCCAGCCGCGGCGCAGGTTCTCGAAGTAGAACTCCACCCCCGCTTCGGCGGCGACCCGCTCGCCGATGGCGCGGATCAGCGCCTGGTCCTGGTAGGGGCTGATGAGCAGCGTCGTCGAGATGGCGTCATACCCTCCCGCGCGGGCCGCCCGCGCCGTGGCCGCCAGCCGCAGCTCGTAGCAGATGGCGCAGCGCTCCCCGCGCCGCTCCCGCCCGGCCACCCCGCGCAGGAACTCGACCACCTCATAGCCCTCGCTCTCGATCACCGGCAGCGCCACGGCCTGGGCGAAGGCCAGCAGGCTCTCGCGGCGGCGCTCGTGCTCGCTAAAAGGGTGGATGTTGGGGTTATGCCAATAGCCGGTCAGGTCGAAGCCGACCTCGCGCAGCCGCTGCACCGAGTAGGTGGCGCAGGGGCCGCAGCAGATGTGCAGCAAGAGACGCTGGCCAGTCTGGCGTAGGAGGGTGGCAGTGCTCACTGTGGGGGCTCTCCTAGGAATCGTACACGGATTTCCCGGATCGAGCGGATCAGGACAGGGAAATCCGTGTCATCCGTCCGATCCGTGTCCAAATCGCTTGGCATGTCCATCCACATGGCGCGCGGCAGCCTCAGCGCCAGCGCGCTAGAACAGGGCGCTCTGCGCCGGTTCCGCGGGGGTTTCGGGGTAGGGGACGCCGAGGTGTTCGTAGGCCAGGCGCGTCGCCGTGCGGCCGCGCGGGGTGCGCTCGATAAAGCCCAGTTGCAGCAGGTACGGTTCGCAGACGTCCATGATGGTGTCCGCCTCCTCGCCGATGGAGGCGGCGATGGTCTCCAGCCCCACCGGCCCGCCGCCGAATTTGGTGATGATGGCCTCCAGCACCTTGTGGTCGATGGTGTCCAGCCCCAGTTGGTCCACCTCCAGGAGCTGCAAGCACTCGGCGGCCACCCGGGCGGTGATCACGCCATCGGCGCGGACCTCGGCATAGTCGCGGACGCGGCGCAGCAGCCGGTTGGCGATGCGGGGCGTCCCCCGCGCCCGGCAGGCCAGCTCCCGCGCCCCCGCCTCGTCGATCTTGATCCCCAGCACGGCGGCGGAGCGCTGCACGATCTCGCGCATGGCGGGGAGCTCGTAATAGTCCAGCCGGTAGATCAGCCCGAAGCGGGTGCGCAGCGGCGAGGTGATCAAGGCCAGCCGGGTGGTGGCGCCGATGATGGTGAAATGGGGGAGCTTGAGCCGGATGCTCTTGGCGGCGGGGCCCTTGCCGATCATGATATCGAGGGCGTAATCCTCCATGGCGGGGTAGAGGACCTCCTCAACGGCCCGGCCCAGCCGGTGCACCTCGTCGATAAAGAGGATGTCGCCCTGGCGCAGGTTGGTGAGGATCGCCGCCAGGTCGCCGGCGCGCTCGATGACGGGGCCGGAGGTGATCTTGATGCCCGCGCCCATCTCGTTGGCGATGACGTGGGCCAGGGTGGTCTTGCCCAGCCCGGGCGGGCCATAGAGCAGCACGTGGTCCAGCGCCTCGCCGCGCGACTTGGTCGCCGCGATGGTGATGCCCAGGTTCTCCTTGATCAGCGACTGGCCGATATACTCGGCCAGCAGGCGCGGCCGCAGGCTCCCTTCCGCCCTGACCTCGCCCTCGCGCTGCTGCGGCGCCACCATCCGGTCGTCCATCCCTGCCCTCGCTTCGCCTTTTCGATGGGACTAGTATAGCCGAATCGGGGGAAATGCGCTAATCGCGATTGGCTATGACCGTCACGATCTCGGCCACCACGGCGGCGGGGGTGGTAAAGAGGATGCCGTGGATGCCCAGGGCTTTGGCGCCCTCCACGTTGGGCGGCCAGTCGTCGACGAAAATCGCCTCCTCCGGCGCGACGCCCAGCCGCGCCAGCGTCCGGCGATAGATCTCGGGATCGGGCTTGGCGATGCCCTCCTCCGCCGAGATGACGATCACGTCAAAGACCGAGTCGTTGGCCCAGCCGCTGATCTGCTCCCGCGTGTCCAGCCAGGCGTCGCTCAGGAGCGCCGTCTTGATCGCCGGACGCAGCCCGCGGATGAAATCCAGCAGCTCGCCATCCACGCCGGTGAGGTGCTGTTGCATCCCCACGAACCAGCGCAGGAACACCTCGGGCAGCGAGATGCGCTGCCGCAACTGGCGGGCAAAGGCCGCAAAGGCCTGCTGGCGGGTGGCCTGGCCGACCAGGGAGCGTTGCGCCACGGGGTCGCCGCGGAACATCTCGTTGAGCTGGTCCTCGCGCAGGCCCATCTGCGCCAGCGCCCGCAGCCGCCGGTTCGAGCTCGAGCCCCGCAGCAGCACCCCGCCCATATCCCAAATCACCGCCCGAATCGCCATCCACCGCGCCTTTTTTGTAGAGGATGCCCCATTCTAGCGCAATCGCCGGATTAGGCAACCCTGATCGCGCTGAGGGGGGGCCCGCGCTCCGGCAGTCCCCCCCTTCAGCCATTTCGTTTGCTACGCAGGAATCTATTCCGCCTTGTCGAACGCCAGCGCCGCCGAGTTCATGCAATAGCGCAGGCCCGTCGGCGCGGGGCCATCGGGAAAGACGTGGCCCAGGTGGCCGCCGCAGCGGGCGCAATGCACCTCGGTGCGGCTCATAAAGAGCGCCCGATCCTCCTCCGTGCCCACGCGATCGTCGGCGATGGGCCGGGCGTAGCTCGGCCACCCCGTCCCCGAGTCGTACTTGTCCTCGGAGCGAAAAAGCGCGTTGCCGCACCCCGCGCAGCGATAGATCCCCTTCTCATGGTTATCCCAATACTCGTTATGGAAAGCAGGCTCGGTTCCCTTGCGCCGCAACACGCGGTATTGGTCCTCCGTCAGCGCCGCCTTCCACTCGGCGTCGGTTTTGGTCACTGGATACGTCATCTCGCCCTCCCAAGCCACGGCCCGCAGGCGCGGCTTCGCCAGGATATTCACCACGAAAGACACCAAACACACGAAAGCAGACCTGTGACCCTTTTCGTGTGGCTCGTGTGTTTCGTGGTTCCTATCCTAACCCCGCGCCGGGCGGCTGCCCATGACCCCCGTCATAGGTCACGACTCGGCCGCGCCGACGGCGATGCGCTCCCCCGCCGCGCGGCTGGCGCGAAAGCTCAGCAGCGCCCCCAGGGTGAACAGCGCGATGTTGAGCGCGAAGGGGAGCCCCCGGTTGATCTCGGAGAGCTGGCCGGCGATCCAGCCAAAGGGCGAGGTCAGCACGATCACCACCACGTAGAGGATGGACATGATCCGCGCGCGCTCTTGCGGGGCGACGGTGACGGCGACGAGCTTGTCCAGCAGGGTGTTGGTGGCGGGGATGCAGGCCCCCTCCAGCACCATCACGAACAGGAGCTGCACATAGCCGCGCACCGGCGTGGTCACCAGCAGCACCTGGCTGGCGATGAGCCCCAGGAAGCCAAAGACCATCGGCGTGCGCACGTCCATGCGCCGCAAGCGCGGCATCACCAGGAAAAAGAAGGTCAGCACCGTGAGCGAGCGCACCAGGGGAAAGTACGCCAGGTACTGGGCGGGGATTTGCAGCTTTTCCGTGACCAGGACCGACCAGAAGGTGTCGTTGACCACCATGCAGACGGTGATGATGAGCAACAGCGCGCCGGCAAAGACGGTCTGGGGCGAGCGCAGGATCTGGCGCAGCACCGCCGGGTACTCGTGCAGCACGCCAAAGAGGCTCTGCCCCGCGGTCTCGCGCATCCGCACCTCGCCCTGGGTGGTCTCGGTGGTGATGCGGTACATGAGGACAAACTTGGCCGTCATCAGCACCCAGGCCACCAGGTAGAGCCCGCGCATGGTGGGGACGAGGGTGTATTGGGCGATGAACAGCCCCGCCAGCGGCGCGAAAAAGGCCGAGGCCCGCCCCGAGATATAGATCCACGACCAGACGTCCACCAGCAGCTTGGGGTCGGTGTCCTCCACCAGCAGGCACTGCCAGGAGTTCATGGTCACGCGCCCCACGGCGTTGATGATCACGCCGGCGAGAAAGTACCAAAAGTTCTGCGCCGCCGCCCACAGCAGGCAGGGGATGCTCCAGGCGACCAGGTCAAAGATCAGGGTGGTCCGCCGGCGCCCCATCTTGTCGGTGATGGCGCCGCCGAGCATGGTCCAAAGGACCTGGAAGGCCAGCCCGATGCTGGCCAGCGAGCCGATCTGCCCGTCGGTGAGGCCCAGGGCCAGCATATAGACCGAGGCGTAGGGGGCAAAGAGGTTGTAGGGGACGCCCCACATCGGCTCGGTATAGACGCAACTGCGCACGTTCCCGCGCAGGTCGAGCAAGGTGCGGATCAACGGATGTTTCGCCATAGGGGTGTTGGGGTCTCCTGTAGGATGGGTACACGGATTTCATGGATTCTGTGGAATAGGTCAGGGAACCCGCCGTGGTCCCCTGCCGCCGCCTAGAGCGCGCTCGGCGATATGCGATAGGCCATAGGCTATTCGCGATAGGCGCAGGGCTTGTGCAAAGTCGCGCTCGGCGATGAACTCGCCGAGCTACTGCGGCATGGAATGCCGGGGCTGCGCCTGATGAAATCAGGCTTCGGATTCCACGCCGCGGAGGCCCCGGAAGCCCGATTCCATCGGGCGCGGTGGCGTAGCACGGCGTCGGCATTCCATGCCGC
>Ga0123330_1001401_pt1 | contig 24042 bp, 21 predicted proteins | sample BioC13SIPDNA_2_FD_89704 | JGI IMG/M metagenome (GOLD analysis project Ga0123330, IMG submission 89704) | Anaerobic biogas reactor microbial communites from Washington, USA - Biogas_R2_A C13 SIP DNA | ecosystem: Engineered > Bioreactor > Anaerobic > Unclassified | place: Washington, USA... | reverse complement strand
CGCCATCGGCACCCGCCAGCGCGCGAAGATTGCGTAACGCCCGCTTGTCCGGCTTGAGCATCTTGTGCCATGCCACCGAGTCTTTGCCCAGGAAGCGGAACTCGAGAGAGCCGTCGTCGTGAAAGGTCAGATGCTCACGCCGCAGCGTGGTGGCGCCAACGGTGTCGGCCTCGTCTGAATCCTTCTCGTCGCCCACACGCAGGCACAGGGCGTCGATCAGGTAGGTGGCCGTGGCAATCTGCCGAGTCCTGGCATCGTCGCTGTCGAGGCCCTTGCGGATATGGCGGCGCACCGCTTTGATCTCGGCGGCGAGCGTCAAGGCGTTGTCGAACTTTTGCTCTTCGCGCTCCTGCTTGATAGGCGCGGTGTCGCTGAGCCAGATATACTTTAGTTTGCCAGTGAGCTTGTCTTTCCAGCGGGCCACCCACAGCGAATCGGGCTGCCATACCACCTCGGCCCAGCCCCCCTGCATCTCTTCAGGGTTGGGGCCATAGTTGAGGGTGATGTCGCTCACCGCCGCGCCCTCTTTCCAGCGACCGCGAAGAGGGTGCTGCCCTCGGCCCATGAAGATGCCACTCGGCTCGACCATGTAGGTTCCCAGCTCGACACGCTGCCCATTGACAATCGCATAGCCATAGCGCGCCTTGGCAGCTTCGCGCTCTGCTTTGCGCGCAGCTGCCAGCGCTTTGCGCTCCTCTGGCGTGAGCGCCTCTTTGGCAGCGCGCTCACCAGCAACTACGGCCTGCAACTCGGACAGATCGATCTCGTCCAGCTTGAGTGGAGGCGAAATGCCCAGATCGTCGCTCCAGTCGCGCATAAAGTTCTCAATGAATACGTGATCCTCGACATAGGGCGTGCCGCTCTTGCGCGCAAAAGCGAGCCCCATCTCTTCCTGATGTGGCGTCAGTGCGATGCGCTGCCCGCGAGCAGAGATAGAGAGCCTGCGCCACGGCTCTTTTGGGGGCACCACAACACCGTTATGTACAAGCTGGTCTAGCAAAGCGTGCAACTCCAGAGAACGATTCGCCAGGGCACGGCGCCCGCATGAGAGCACCGCCAAGTGAATAGGATAACATAGCGTCAGTTGTTCGCCAAAGTGTTAGCGGGCTTCGTCGACAAACGCCCGGGCAAGTGCGCGCCACTGCTCGAGCGACAGTGACTGGGGACGCGCTGTTGGTGGAATGCCCGCCTGCACCAGCAGCTGGTGGGCGCGGCCAGACGGTAGCGCGAGGTTGGCACTCAGGCTATTGTGTAGCTGCTTGCGCTTTTGCCCAAAGCCCGCTCGTAGCACCCGAAAGTAGGCGGGCTGCAGTGCACTATCGATAGCGGGGCGCTCGTCGACGGCAATGCGCACCACTGCCGATGCCACCTTGGGCGCCGGATAAAAGGCGCTCGCCGGCACGCGGCACACCTGTTCAACACTGCCAAACGCCTGTACGCTCAAAGATAGCAGACTATGCTCCCCTGGGCCGGCACGCAGGCGGTCGGCCACTTCGCGTTGCACCATCAGCACCAGCAAACGGGGGCGATCACTCTCAGCCAACAGGTGCCGCAACGCGCGAGAGGTAATATAGTACGGCAGGTTGGCCACAACCTTGTAGCCACCCGACAGGTCTGCGCCCACGCGCCGCAGCGTCTCTGCAGGGTCAAGCTCGAGGGCGTCACCCGCAATGATGTGTACGTTGTCTACGCCGGCCAGCTCTTGCTCGAGCACCGCCACCATCTTGCGGTCCAGCTCGATGGCAGCCACCACGCCCGCACGGGCCGCCAACCTGCGAGTCAGCGTGCCCAGGCCAGGGCCGATCTCGAGCACGGCATCGCTCGGTGAGAGCTCGGCCGCCTCGACAATGCGCGTATACACCGTAGGGCTGATGAGCAGGTTCTGGCCCAGCCCTTTGGACGGCGCCAGGCCATAGCGGGCTAACAGACCTCTGACGTCATCCATCATTCGCGCTCCCGCGGGGTGTTGGGCAGAATCCAGTTGATCTGGCTGGCGGGCGGCGCGGGGGCCAGCAGATACACGTCGATCCACTTGTACCAGTCTACCAGGTTGTGGTCATCATAGCACAGATCAACGCGCCGCCCGATGATGCCGCCACCCGTGTCACCAGCCACAGCCGCGCCGTAGCCAGGAACATACAGGTTTGATTCGAGCCTGACCACACGCGGGTCCACGGCGACAATGCCAAAGCGAGCCTCCCAGCCCAGGCGTGTGCGCCCATAGTATGACGCGCTACGCGGCACGCCAGCGGTAGCCGCGCTATACGAGGTGGCCAGCATGCGGATCTTGCGCCAGTAGGTCAGCGTGCCATTCGGCGTCTCCACCTCGCGCAGCACGATGCCGGTGCCATACTCGATGATGCGATCGGTGGGCTCGCGAGCGATCCACTCCTCCTCTTCAGAACGATGGGCCTCCTGACCATTCTCATAGTGCACGCGCACCTGGCGGCGCCGTGCGCCCTCGCTGCCCCACTGCACAATCTGCTGTTGGTCGATCTCGAGCTCGTTGTTGGGCTCCCAGCGTGTCTCGTAGGGCACGGGGACTTCTTCGACATAGTACTCGTCATACACGCGCACCACCTGAACACGCATGTCGCTGATCAGGCGCGCCTCGGGCAAAGGGTCAGCATAGTCCTCACCCGCCAACTGCACGCCAGCCTCGACGAGCAGCTCTGCCACCGTATTCGCACGGGTGCGCATCAACTGCGCAACACCATCGGCCTCGAGCACCACCGGAAGCGAACGGGCAATGGTGATACGCGTGCCTTGAGCGATGCCACTGCCAAGGTCTGGGTAAACGAGATCTCCCTCGTACAGCCTCACGCCCAGTTCGGCCAACGCCTCACCCACGGTGGCCGCAGTTGTGTACGGCCCTGTAGCCTGGGCGCCATCAACGACGGTAATCTGCCGTGCACGGCGCAAACTGACGTCAAACGGGCCTCGCCAGGCAGTGATAGCCTCAGCGAGTCCGTCTTTGGCTGGCTGCACAGGCAACGGCTGCTCGCTTGAGGCACAGCGGTCATCCACCAAGATGCAGTCTTGGGCGCTGAGGACGATGCCCGCCTCGGTCAGTATCTCGCCCATCGTCTCGGCCTGAGTGTCGACCACCGTCACTGTACCATCGTGGCGGATGCGGACACGCCGAGCCAGGTCCAGAATCATCGGCTGCCCTGCCAGCAGACCCTCTGCGCTGGGCAGAACAATGCGATCCGCCTCGCGCACAGTCAAGGGCAACTCGGCCAGCACAGCTTCGGGCGACGAGCGATGCGTGCGCCAGGCATAGGTGTGCCCATCTAGCCGCACCTGCACCGTGCGGCCCGACGCGGCATAGAGCATGCCCAGGGCTACCAGGCTGGCCGCCACTCCCGCCAGCACCACCAGCTTCCAGGCTGAGGCCAGCAGCGCCAGCAGCGCGAACGTCCACGCACGCCAGTCGGGGCGGTCAGGTGATGGGCTCACAGCGTCGCCACCGCGCTCTGGCCGGCCAGATAGCCGGTTGAAAACGCCAGCTGCAGATTATAGCCACCCGATTCGCCCGTGACGTCGAGCACCTCGCCAGCCAGGTAGAGGCCACGCACCAGCAGAGATGCCATTGTGTTGCGGTCTACCTGAGTGACATCTACGCCACCCAGTGTCACCATGGCGCGCTCAAGCGGTGCGACCACGTTCACCTCAAAGGGGAGCGCTTCGGTCAGGGCCAGCATGCGCGCCTGCATCGCGGCGCCGAGCGAGCGCCACGGTGCGCCCAAACTAACACCCAACCGCTCGGCCACATACCGCTGCAGTCGCGAGGGTACGTTGGGCAAGAGCAGGGAGTGCCACGCCTTTTGAGCAGCGCCCGCCGCCACCTGCCGCGCCTGCTCGCTGTCAAAGCCCTGCAGCGCCAGGAGGTGCAGGTGAAGCTGGGCATGGCACGGCGCTGGCTCGAGCAACAGCGATAGGTTATGCACTACCGGCCCAGATAGGCCGTCTTGAGTAAAGAGCAGATCGCCGCGTCGACTGCCCAGGGCGCGCCCCTGCTGCACGATGCTGGCCGGCACAGAGCGCAGCGAGAGGCCGCGCAGCGGCGCCGTATCCTCAGAGATCACATGGAGCCCCACCAGCCCTGGTTGCAGAGGCGTGATCTTGTGGCCCAGGCTAGACGCCAGCCGCAGGCCACTGCCATCTGAGCCGGTCTCGGGATAAGACGCCCCTCCAGTGGCCAGGATCACGGCGCCCGCTGTGATCTGGTGAGAGCCGACCCTCACGCCAGTGACAGCCTCCTGCTGCACCAGTATCTGGTCTACTGGAGAAGACAGCCGAAAGCCCACCTGCTGTGACAGGCAACGGTTACGCAGCACCGCGGCCACCTGATGGGCATTGCGTGTGGCCGGAAAGACCCGCCCTTGCTCATCGGCCACGGTGGGCAGCCCCCAGGCGGCCAGGGCCGCCCGCAGTGAGGCGGCATCCAGGGCGGCTAAGGCTGGCTGTGCGAAAGCGGGGTTTCGGGGCACGTGCGCCAAATGCGCCGACAGATCGCCTTCGTGGCTCAGGTTTGCGTGCCCACCGCCTGTCAGCCGCAGTTTGTTGGCCAGCCGGCTGGTTCCTTCGATCAACAGCACCGACGCCCCAGCTGAGGCAGCGGCGCTGGCGGCCATCAAGCCGGCCGCTCCCCCACCGATCACTATGATACGCTTCACACCACCACCAATAAAAAAAGAGGCAGGGCAGCCCGCCTCTGTCCACTCAACGGTCGTGCACCCTCTGTTGTCGCAGACATCTAGTTGTGCTGACCAGCTTGCTCTGGCCAGGCGCCCCTACGTCACCCACAGGGGTCTGCTTACCGCTGCTTCCTCCCGGACCTGACGGGGTTCACAGGCCTGCGCCGCGCAGGACCCAACCATCAACGCAGCACGCGTCTGTACACAACCAGCTCACCGCGCCGAGAGAGGGAGTTCAACCCCGTTATAGCGGGTTACGGGTACAGGGCACCGCTAGCTCCCCGTCTAGCACGACCGCAAACGATCATACCGCGGGCGGGCCCTGGTGTCAAGCGTCGCCTTGACAGGCGGCCGGCGGGGGTGTTATGTTCCGGCCAGTGACGCTCGTAGACGAGGAGCAGCGATGACCTCACCACGGATCTATCTCGCCATCGACAACTGCTTTGCGTCCAAGCGCTGGGTCGCCCCTGACGACTGGGCGCGCATCATCCATGACCTGGGTCTGAACTGCGTCGAAGCTAGCGCCGATAACGACTGCGACCCCTTTCACCTGCCAGCAGACGCCATGACCGATTGGCTTACGGCGGTGCGAGAGGCCGAAGAGAGACACGCGGTGCGTGTGGTCAACCTCTACTCTGGCCATGGCACCTACGTCACCCTGGGGCTCACCCACACCGATGCGCGCGTACGAGCCCACTTTCGCGATGACTGGCTCAAGCCGATGACCCGCATCGCCGCCGAGTTGGGGGCCGGCATGGGCTTCTACTGTCATGCCATTTCGCAGCCGGTGCTGGCCGACCCAGCGCGCTACGCAGAGCTCGAGGCCTCTCTGGTGAATGACCTGGCCTCCCTGGCCCGCTATGGCGTTGAGGTGGGCGCGGGGTTTTTGGGCCTCGAGCAAATGCGCAGCCCACACCTGCCCCCCTGGACCATCGCCGGTTCGACCGAACTGCTGCGGCGCATCTACCGCGCGGCAGGGGTGCCCTTTTATCTGACCGTCGATGTAACCCACGCCAGCGGGCAGTCGCTTTGCTACCGCCCCACCATCGACATGCTGACAGCGGCTGTCGCAGCAGCCAGAGAGGGTGCCGAACCTCTCGATCTCTGGCTCGGGCCCGAGACCATGGATGACCTTTTTGATGCACTTGTGCGCGGCGTTGCGGCGCCGCAAGAAGCCGCGGCGGCACTCGACGCACAACTGGCGGACTACCCGCATATGTTCGCAGAACCGCGTGACAGCACCCCCTATGCCTGGCTGACGGCTTTGGGGCCCTACTCGCCCATCATCCATCTCAGCCAGAGCACGGGGCACGATGCTGCTCACAGTCCCTTTACTGCCGAGCACAACGCCACAGGCGTCATCAAGCCTCGGCGCGTGCTCGAGGCGTTGGCGGCCGGCTATGCAGCGCCGGCCAGCGCAGGCCTGCCACCGCGCTGCGAGACGCTCTACCTCACGCTCGAGATCTTTCCGCTTAGCATGGACCCGCCTAACAAGATCATGCGCGAGTTGCGCGAATCGGTGGCGCTGTGGCGGCAGTACATTCCGCGCGATGGCCTATTGCTGAGCGAGCTGTTAGCCTGAGGTTCTCTAGCCAGCGGCGCCGTATAGCAAAAAAGGCGGCACGCGGATGATCTCCGCGTGCCGCCCTGCTTGCATCGGGCCGACTGCTGTCTAGAGGCGCCTCCTCAACGCGCCGTAAGACATTGCAGTGGCTAGAGCAGCCTACCAGCGACCAAAGCCACCACCACGCGGCTCGCGCGGGCGGGGCGGGTTCGCTTCATTGACCTTGATGGTGCGGTTGTCGAGGTTTGTGCCGTTAAACTGCTGGATGGCAGCGGCGGCGGCCTCTTCGGTGGCCATAGTCACAAAACCAAAGCCGCGCGAACGGCCCGAGTCACGGTCTTGCACCACTACGGCCTCTTCGACTTCACCGGCCTGGCCAAAGTAAGCCTCAAGACCAGCGCTGGTGGTGTCGTACGAGAGATTACCAACATAGAGTTTCTTGTTCACTGAATCGCTTCCTTCATGATGAGAGCGGCCGAAAGAGAAAGGATCGTTCCTAGGGCTGGCGAGGACGTCCAGTCGCGAACGAGATCCGTGCAGATGGCCTGGAGGCAGAGCTTTCGTCTTTGGACGCTCTCGGAAGAGGATCGGGGAACGAAACTCGGAGCTTCTAGTTCACTGCGGCGCTGCGGCCGTAGCCAGCGCATCAGTAGAATACAACGATTCTTCCATAGATGCAAATATCAAAGCAGCAGCACACCACTGACGCCACAACCGCTGCCAGTGTGTCCGTCGTTGCCACTGGCAGGCATAAACCGATGGTATGTTTGGCGCTCATCTTTCAGGTTTTTACGTTGAGGCATCCGATTCGTCGTCCATCCATGTGCGTTTCCTGTATAATTGAAGTCGAGACAGTGTTCCATCGTAGATCATGGCCACAGACCGATGGTCCTCTGTCTCAAGGTTGAGTTGCACGGTGTGGCATCGCGTCTGCTCATCTAGGGGGGGAAATGAAGCGTTTCTTGATACTGCTCTTGTTGTCGACGCTCATCGTCTTGGCGGCACCCATCTGGGCCACGGCTGATGAGCCAGTGGCGGCGGACGATGCCACCAACACCTATGCCGTCAAGGCTGCCTGGGGGTTGAGGCTCCGCGAAAAGGCCGGATTAAGCGGAGAGACGCTCTTGGTTCTGCGGTGCGGCGAGCAGGTCACGGTCATCGGCGACCTGAACGAGGGCATCATCGGGAATGGCCTACGTTGGGTCGAGGTCAGCGTCACTCGCGATAACGTCACCACCACCGGCTTCGTAGCATTCAAATACCTGACCACCGATCTCACGCCCAACTGCTACCTGGTAAGCTGGTGCACGCAACCAGAGAATCCGGGTGGCCCTGGTGGGCCCGGCGGCCCTGGTGGACCTGGCGGCCCTGGTGGACCTGGCGGCCCTGGTGGACCTGGCGGCCCTGGTGGACCCGGCGGCCCTGGTGGGCCGGGCGGGCGTTGAGTCACGCGACATAGTACGTTCGCCCCGAACAAGGAAGCGAGAGCCTCCAGCAAGAAGGCTCTCGCTTCATCCTCCGCACAACATGAGGCACTCTGACCTGCCAACAGTGGCGTCGCTAGACAGTAATGCCCAACGCGTCCGCGATCTCGGCGAGCGCAGCAGTTTCAGCCTCATTCACCTTGACGCCGCCGATCCCCAGGAATCCGCCCTCTTTGGCCGCCTCGGCACTCTTGACAGCGGCCTGATAGATCCAGGCCTTGTATCCGTCTGCTTCGGCAGACGCCTTGACGGTCAGAAGCTGCGCTAGATCGCGCAAGGCCTGTAGACACTGGCCCTTGAGCTCGTCCTTGTTCTTGCTCAACACTACCCCTGGAGCCTTTTCACGCTTCTGGACCAGTTCGCCAAAGAAAGCCCCGACCGCCTGGATGAGGCTGTTGTCGCTGCCAGCCTGCATGGCTTCCATGATCATCTTTGACCCGGCCATCATCTCCTTGACCGCGCCCACGGCGCCACTGGGGCTCGCGATCGCGACGAGGACCGATGCAAACTGCGGCGCACTCGTGATTTGCTGCCATTCCTCTGGTGTGAAATCAGACCGACTGACCATTTCGCTTCTCTCCTACAGGGGTGAGCGTGGCGAGGTGGCGACGCGACTGTCTCCACCACTCATGATGATCGTCGCGCCATCATAGCGATATGTCAAGCATACGCCATAAAGGCCGCCAGCCTGGCGTTCAATTCCGCAAAAAAGAGCGACAGACTTGACCCAGGCGAGCCCTTTGCGTGTATAATCGAATGACATCGGGACGCCATGATGCCAAGGAGGCGCTGCCTTCACTGGCCGGCTTTCCCCCCGAAGCTGCGCATTGCACAGCAAGGTATCGCATCTACTCAGGAGGAAGGAAGCATGAAACGTTTCGTCACCTTTATCGTGTTGTTGTCGCTCATCGCGCTGGCGACGCCCGTGTGGTCTCTGGCAGACGGAGACGTGGACGAGGCCGAGGTCGAGGTCGTTGCTGACGCCGAAGCCGAGGAGGAAGTGGAGCAGGAGATCGCCCTCGAGGTCGAGCCTGAGGAGGAGACCGGAGCAGCCTATGCCGTCAAGGCTGCCTGGGGGTTGAGGCTCCGCGAAGAGGCCGGGCTCGGCGGCGACACGCTCATGGTCTTGCGTTGCGGAGAGCAAGTCTCTGTCATTGGCGATCTCGAGGAAACCATCACCAAGAACGGCTATCGTTGGGTCGAGGTGAGCGTCTCTCGTGATGAAGTCACAACGACCGGGTTTGTGGCCTTCAAGTACCTCACCACCGACCTTACGCCTAACTGCTACCTGGTGAGCTGGGTTACCGAAGACGGACCATCAAACGACGCCTCAGCTGACTAGGCGCAGCATCACTTCTGGCCAAACTGCGCGAGACCATCATTGCAGCCTTGACGCAGAGCAGAGAGTCTTCCTTCAGAGGGCTCTCTGCTGTTGTGACGTTGGTGCGGAGGATACGCGACAGTCGGTGCTGCCGATGCCTTGCCGTGAGCACGGGGACCTCGGCGATCTCGATGAACGTAGCGGCTGCGCCCTCATGGAGCCTGAACCGCTGCCAAGCCAGGGTGACCTACCGACGCGCGAGCACGCTTGCGGAGCCGCCTGCTGACAGAGGCGATCGCAATCGCTGGGCGTGTACCGTGGGGCGTACGTGCGCGAGCGTCTAGGCAGAGGCCGTGACAGGATCTGCGGGCCCTCGACCATGACACAGAGAGGCGCCGGGCACATCCTCAGCGGGGTACAGCGCTCAAGCCATCGACGCAGCGTCAGCTTCGGATCCCACTAGACGCCTACGCGCTGGCCCTAATGCCAGAACCTGAGACGATCGAGGAACCTATAGACCACAGACCGTCCGTCAAAGCCCAGCCGCGAGGGCATCGGGGGCTTCGCTCTCGTGGCACGATAGGACGCACCAAAGGCCCTGGTCAAAGTCAGGTCTGAGCTGCCGCACCAGCGAACTGCCGCGGCATCTCCATCTCGCCATCGACCATTATGCCTCGCCCAAGATCGCGGCGATGACGAGCCCATCGTCCAAAGAGAGCGCGCCGCGCCCCTGCTCATCGCTGAGCCGTAAGCCACGGCATACGCGGTACAAGCACATAGCTCCAGCCAAAGATCTCATCACTGGACTCGAGGAGATATGGCCAGGCACCGGCACTGGGGTTCTGTGGTGCAGCAGCCGGGCAAAGAACCGTTTGGCGGGGAAATGCCAGCCATAGTGAGGCGCTCCGCGCAACACTCACTCGCCGGAGGTGCTGGTCAGAAAGAGGTCTTGTCGAACGTTGACCCCCGCGATGGGCCTGGCGGAGCATGGACTACCGAAGGTGAAGCGGTCGAGAGCGGTCTAGAGCTATTCGTCGGTCAGCAAGCCCAGGCGAGCCGAGCAGAGGCATACACCATCACGCATGGTCAGATACCTGCTTTACTTTGGCGGAGAGGGCGGGATTCGAACCCGCGACGGGTTGCCCCGTACACGATTTCCAATCGTGCGCACTCGACCGGACTATGCGACCTCTCCGAACGACCCGATTATACCATGCGGCGGAGCAGCCCCAAATCAATGTATGCGCAGCGTTCCCACCTGTAGCTCGCCGTTCCAGGCCTCAAAGCCATTAGCATGCAGCGCCCGATAGCGCTCACCACTAGACCGATTATAGAGGCCGATGGTCACAGCATAGTCACCCGGGGCCAGGCCAGCCGTGTCGATCTCTCGCACCTCGCCCACAGTCACCCCTCGTGGCAGCGCCTCGATGGGTACAAAGCCGCCCCACAGGTCATCATCGGCTCCGCGCACCAGCACGCCATCTGGGGTAAGCAAATGCAGAAACAGCACATCGTTGGGGCGCATGCTGGCCATACCTTCGAGCGCCACCAGAACACGCACGTGGCCCTGCTGTGCGTCGACCTCAGCGCTTCGCACCACCAGTGTCTCATTGAACGTCGCCAGCAAGCTGTCGTTGTCGGCAGCAGCAACCCAACCCACCTCGCGCAGCGCAAAGCGGCCCTGTGGCGACACCACTGTGGCGTACACGACGTCATAGGCGCGCCAACGGGGGACACTCTGCTGGGCGCTGACCCGTCGACCTCGCAGTAACACCTCATAGGGGCTAGATTGCCACTGCACCACGCCCACATCCAGCCTGGCGATATCATCCGTCGCTCCCGCCACACCCTCTAGCGACCGGGCGTAGTCGGCCAGCGCTTGCACTGGCGGCGCCAAGATGACGCCCCAGTAGCCCAGCGCATACGGGGGCCGCTTGAGAGCGACCTGATCGGGATAGTTGACGAACAGGAGCGTCTCGTCAGGCCGCGCGGCAATGGCTGCCACAGCGCTCTGCTGAAGCGCAGTGGCCTCAATCCAGAGGCGCTGTAGGCGCAGCGTCTGCCAGCCGAGCGTGAGCACCAACGCCAACCCCAGCAGACGCGGCCAGGGCAGTCGCCAAGCCCGGGCTGACTCGACTCCGCAGCTCAAGGCCGCAGCCCACAGTAGCGCCACCCCAGGCAGGGCCGGATAAGCCAGGCGAGCGCCAGTCTCCACATAGTCCCAGCGGAGGCCGAGCAGGGCAGGAGAGATCGCTGCGAGCAGCCACACCAGCCCCAACGTTGAGGCCCGCCGCGAGCGCCTCGCACTCACAAGGGCCAACACACCAAGCAACACCACCAGGGCGAGCAGCCACCAGCAAACCCGTCCCCGCACCAGAGACTGCAGCAGCCCTGTCGGCGGCGACAACGACTGCAGCAGAAAGGCGGCTACCCGCACCTGCTGATCTACGCCGACGATCCCTGGCTTCTTGGGCATCGATACATACAGCAGCACGAACAGCGCCGCAATCGCGCCATAGGGCCACAGGCGTCGCCAGCACATCCAGGGCCGCTGCTGCTCGGCATATACCAGCACCATCAAGGCTGCGGCCGCAAGCATCACCTCTTGCACCAGCAAGCCACAGGCAAAGGCAGCGCACGAGAGCAGCCTCCAGCGCGCCTGCCCTGTATCACGATACAGCAGGGCGCCGAGCACCACCAACAGCAGCAACAGGGTGACCAGGGGTTGCTGAGGCGCTTGCCATGCTACCGCCTGCTGGGCATAGGGGTGCACCGCCATGATCAACCCGGCCAGCACGGCGCTCCAGCGCGCCAACCCACAACGTTCCGCCAGCGCGACACACAGCACCGCGTTGGCGGCATGGTAGAGGGCCTGCAGCACGTGTTGGAGCTCGACCAAGACGGTGCCGTCGGCGCGCACAAAGAGGCGATTATAGAGCAACGTCAACGGCCTATAGAACTGAAAGGCTGGCATCGGCCCCAGAAGGCGCCATTTAGGCAGAGCACCCCCCAGAGCATACCAGGTGGGGTCATCCCAAATCAGACCAAAGCGCATCGCCGGCAGGTAGAGGAGCAGCGCCAACGCGCTCAGCGCAACAAGCTCCCACCGCAGCCGAGCCGGCGCATCACCGCCGACACCGCACCGGTCTGTCGTTTGCATCGCTCCGCTGCACCCCCTGGTCGACACTGCGCCAGGAGCGTGAGCGCAAAGGCCTGGCGCACGGTGCCAGAGTATAACTGCGCGGTTGCCAGGCCGTCAACGCGTGGCCTACCGCAAAGTCAGACGAGTGGCTTGCTCGCTCGCCATGGCGACGACTCTGGGCCGTCGGGTGGGCATTCTAGGCCCCCCCGCGGGCCGCAGTGCGGGCCGCCTGACACCCGCCTGCTGCCGCTGCGCCGTCAAGTCGCGCTGGTGGCTCAGAACGAGCCCCACCAGCGCCCCCACAGCGGTGGCCGCAAAGAGGCCCAGCACCAGAGCGCCTCGCAGCGGCTGGGGCACCTGCCCCACCGCCCAGGCGACAGTAATGGCCAGAACAGTGACCAACAGCAAATAGAGTCCCTTGCCAAAGGTCTTAGTTGTCATGATTGTCTCCCAGCGTCGGTTGCTCACTGGCCATCTGGCGTGCAAGCCGAATGGCACGCCGGGCCTTGTTGCGGCTGTATCCCCCCGTGGGTAGCAGTTCGCGGGTGCGCCGGTAGACCCAATTCGATGAGGGGTCGCGCCCTTCGGCCAGCATGTAGCGCGCGATCATCTGCAGTACCTGCTTGGGGATATCATCATGCGGCCGGCCGACAGATGGCTCAGTTACGGGTCGCGCTCGAGCGTCTGAAGCGAACGCCTCATCACCCGGATCAGGGGGCGGTAGCGCAGGCTCGCGGGGGGGAAAGCGCTGCTGCCAATGCCGCAGAAGGGCATCGCTGGCACAGGCAGCCTGAAAGTGGCGCACCTGGCTGGCCGTCACCACCACAAAATCACCGCGCCCGCGCAATCTGTCGGCGCCCACATCGCCGCGCCCCGCAGCCTGATAAGCCGCCATCCGGTCGGCGACGCGCCCAACCAGACGCACGGGGATGTTGCGAAGCAGCATGGGGCCCAGCTCTTTCGAGAGCAAGTGCTGCGCGCCGATGACCAGATGGATGCCTGCATGACGCCCGGCCTGGGCCAGGCGCCCCAGGTGCTCGCGAATACGCGGACGCTGTGCCACGAGCTCGGGCACCTCATCAACAAAGACCATGATGAGCCCACTCGACTCGCGTCCGAGCAGCCGCGTCAGCGAGGCCAGTCCGGCCTCACATTCATCTACAGAGCAAAAGAGCCCTCCACGCCACACTGTAGGGTGCCCCGCCAGGGGCCTCAGCCCTCGGCTCGGGTCGAAGAGCGCCACCTGCGCGCCACCAGCCAGCTCGGCCGACAGGATCATGGTGCGCATCAGTGTCGACTTGCCACTGCCCGTCGTGCCGATGACGGCCGCGTGCACATTGGTTGGCGACGTGAGATCGAGCACGAGTTGATGCTGGTCCTCGTCGATGCCCAGCAGCAGACTGCCCGGCTGCAGTCGCGGCGCGATGCGCCATGCCTGTTCAAAGGTGACCAGATCACTCGCCTCGGAGGCGGCGCGAGGTAGCCGCACATAGACTATGTTGCCATCGACCTCGACAGAGGCCGACGGCACATTGAGCGCGTAGGCAAACTGCTTGGCGAGGCCCACCACGCGCTTGAGCACCCGCGGACTGACGCTCAGGCCGTACTTTTCGTATTGGGGGGTGACCATCACGTGATCGGTGGCAGTGATGTCGGTGACACGTCGTGTCTGCGAAAGACCGTTGCCGAAAGAGATGCGCTCATCGTGCCACAATAGGCCGCAGCTCTGACACACACTGAGAATGCGCTGCATGCGGTCGGCATAGTGGGTGCCGTGGCGCTGGCGGTCAAGCAATTGTGTGAACAGTCCCATCGATCTGCGCTCCGCCTGTCATGCAATAGAACGTATGTTCGCATTCATATTAGCAGAAGCGCCCCTGCTTGTCAACCCATCCTGCAGCCCATGCCCGGTAATGCAGGTTTTTGGGTAATCTTGTGGCGGGCGGCGGCGATATCCCAGATTTCCCAAGTTCGTCGAGGCGGCGGGTTTGCGGCTCTGCATCGATGGGCTATAATGCCATGTTGTGTGTGCCCAAGTCTCGCGTACAGAACATCTTCTCAGGAGGATCGTAGCCATGCCGACCTATGCTTATAGGTGTCGCGAGTGCGGGATATCCTTCGAGCGGTTCCAGCACTTTAGCGAAGAGCCCTTGAGCACATGCCCGGAGTGTGGCGGCCATGTGCAGCGTGTGGTGCAGCCCGTGGGCATCATCTTCCGCGGCAAGGGCTTTTATGTGACCGACAACAAGTCGTCGTCCTCAACGCTACCCAAACCGGCCAGCGAAGCTGTCGAAGCGACCAAAGAGGCCGTTGGCAACAGCAAGGCCAAACCCAGCAAGCCTGCAGAGTCCAAGGCCAGCGAATAGAACAACGCTCCGCGGCAGTGCCGTGGAGCGTTGTCAGGTGCGTCGGGTGTGATGCCTAGAGCTGGAAGCCGCCCTCTTGCTGAACCACCTTGTACTCAAAGTCGACAACCAACTCCAGTAACCGATCCACCAGGGCAGTCCAGTCGGGGCTCGCCAATGCGCGTTCCATATCGGCCAGCGTCTCGGTGACGCCACCAGCCAGCACTTGTGGCCCCTGCCCCCAGACCGCATACCAGGCATCCGTAGGCTGGATGCCCATGGCAACGATCGCCTCGGTGAATGACTTGGTCAGGAAATCGAGATATTCGGGCTCTTTGCCGGGGCGGATGTTCCAGGTCATGATGAGCTTGACCATGCGCTTCTCCCATCCTGTGTAACCTGATGATAGCCCGGGCGCATGGCCAGGGCAAACAATGCCTCTCAAAAGGGGTGCGATGCGAGCGGTGATCCAGCGCGTGACACGAGGTTCAGTGCGCGTGGGCGATTCGATCGTGGGGGCCATTGGGCCAGGCCTCGTGATCTTGCTGGGTGTGCATGGCGATGACGACGAGCGGGATGTGGCCTGGCTCGCCCACAAAGTGGCTGGACTGCGCATCTTTGAGGACGATGAGGGCAAAATGAACCGGTCGTTGCTCGATATCGGCGGCGCGGCGCTGGTGGTCTCTCAATTCACGCTCTATGGCGACGCGCGCCGCGGGCGCCGGCCCAGCTTTGCCGAGGCAGCGCCGCCCGACGTTGCCGAGCCGCTGGTAGCGCGCTTTGCCGAGTTATTGGCCGCCGAGGGTGTCGCGCAGGTGGAGACTGGACGCTTCCAGGCCATGATGCTGGTGGAGATACTGAACGATGGCCCGGTGACCATCATCATCGACAGCGAGGTCTCACGGCGCGGAAACCTCAAGGAATAGCGCCGGCCATTTGGTCGTCCAGATACCTCTGGATGGCATCGGCGTAGGCCAGCGCAAAGCGGTCGAGCGCCACAGGGTCCATGGCCAACGCCCCCTCAACCTCGTGGGTGATAAAGAGCGTCTCGCTCAGCGCCCCAGGCATCTTGACAGGCCGCGCAATGCGCGACGACTCGGGCCCCAAAACAATCAGATGCTTGCCGGGCTCGCCCGCCTCTCTCAAGACATAGTCATCCCACACACCCCGATCGCGCACATCATGTCCGAGGTCGACAAAAGCCTGGAGCAACGCCTCATGAATGAGCGTGGCAAAATGCACGCTCTGGTTGGCAAAGGGGCGATCGGCGCAGTAGTAGATCACGGTGCCGCCAATGTCTGGCGCCAGTGATCCGTCAGGCCACTCGAAAGCGTTCTGGTGGATCGAGAGCATAACCACAGCGTCGGTGGCGTTGATGGCATCGACCCGGGCCTGAGCCTCGTCACCAAAGTCGGCCGTGCCATCATCGTTGATATCGACACGTGGGTCGAGCAGGGCCACATCGGCATCGCGAGTGAGACGCACTGGGATGCCCCGTGCCACGAGCAGATCGCGCAAGCGAAGCGCGAGCTCGAGGTTAACCTCGGCTTCGGTGTGCACCATGTGTCCATCTTGCCAGCGACGCGCCCCAAGGTCATCACCCCCATGGCCGGGGTCGATGGCCACCGGCGGATAAGCAGGGCTAGGCGTGGGCGTGCTTGTCGCTGTCGCGTGGGGCGTTGCTGTGGCCTCAGCCGTGGGCGTCTTGACCACAGCGGTGGCTATGACCGTTGGAGTAGCGGCGGCGGGCGGCTCGGCTGCCAGGACAGTTGGTGTGGCTATACGCTCGGCTGACGGGAGCGTCTCGCCCACCGCCCGAGCACAGCCCACGAGCAACAAAGAGGCCACCAGTGCCAATAGGGCCGGCAAGAGAACAGCGTGCAGGCCACGTGGGGGCCTCAGCACCTTGACACGACCCAGGCGCAGACGCCGGCCGTCAGCGTGCAGAGGCCCAGCACCGCCGCTCTGTTCAGAGCGCTGAGCTGCGCCTGCCCCCAGTTGAGCGCCGCAAGGCCACCAAGCAACACAGCGAGGACCGCCCACGAGAGCAGAAAGCTGTGTCGATCACCGTCTGCTGTGGCCCAACGTGCCGGCAGCGGCTGACCGAAATCGACCGGCTGCGCGGCAGGGATCTCGTTCCAGCCCTGTAACACCTGTCGCCAGGCCTGCTCGAGCGAGCCATCGTTGACGACAACGCGCGATGAGCGCGCCAGCTTTTCAGCCGGGTCGGGTTGCGCCGCGATGCGAGCTTCTGCCTCAGCTGGTTCAAGGCGGCGCAGGTCGACCAGCCGCCGCAATTGCACCTCTCGTGATGCGTGCACTGCCCACACCTCGTCACAGTCTTGATCCATACCCGCCTCGAACAGCTTGATGGCCTCAACCACCACTACCGGAGCCACCGCAGCGGCCACGCGTCGCGCCGACTCGGCCAGCACCGCGGGGTGCACCAGCGCTTCGAGATCGGCCAGGGCCGCCGGGTCTGCAAAGACGATGCGCGCCAGAGCCTGGCGATCGATCGAGCCATCGTCTCGTTGCACGCCGGAGAACCGGGCGGCAACGGCCGCGTTTGCCCCACCGCCGGGCGCCATGACCTCATGCGCCACCTGGTCACAGTCGATGACATCGGCACCCAGCTCGGCCAGCATGGCCGCCACGGTGCTCTTGCCCGTGGCGATGTTGCCCGTCAGCCCAAGCACATAGGGCCTAGTCATCGGCGTGTAACTCGGCTGCAAGCCGCTCCCAAGATGAGAGATCGGCCATCAGTTGCGCCTGCAAAGCCTCATAGGCCTCACCAAGCTGGTGTAGGCGTGTCGCGTCCTGGGCGGCGCTGGCCAACTCGAGCAACCTGGCCGTGCGGTCCAGATCGGCCTCGAGATGCTCGATGCGCTTTTCGAGGCGCGCCAGCGCCTCCTCTTGCTTGCGACGCCTCGCCTCGTCCTGGCGGCGCACACGGCGAGCCTCTTCGCGCTCGACCTTGTCCTCAGATGCTGGCGGTGCATCGTCTACCGGCGCCTGCTGCCGCGATGCGGCATAGGCAGCATAATCGCCCTTGAACTGCACCAACTGGCCGTCGCGGATATCCCACACGTGGGTTGCCAGAGCGTTGATCAGGTACCGGTCATGGGTGACGCAGAGGATGGTACCCTCAAAGCCTACCAGCACCTGCTGCAGAATCTCTTGCGAGGCGACATCCAGGTGTGTCGTCGGCTCGTCTAGCACCAACAGATTGGCGCCCTGCTGGGTGAGGATGGCCAGTGCGACGCGGGCGCGCTCGCCGCCCGAGAGGTCTCCGGTGCGTTTGTACACATCATCGCCGCTGAACAGGAACCGCCCGAGCAACGCTCGCGCCTGCTCCACCTCGAGATCGACGTTGTTCAGGATCTGCTCGAGCACCGTCAGCTCTGGATCAAGCCAATCCTGCTTTTGCGGCAGATAGCCCAGCCTGACGCTGGCGCCGAGGCGCAAATCGCCGGCCAGCGGCGGCACCTCCTGCAGCAAGGTGCGCAGAAACGTCGTCTTGCCTGTGCCATTAGGCCCCAGGAACGCGACCTTATGCCCCCGTTGCACCAGTATTGGCCCCGAGCGGAAGAGCACATACTCTTGACCATCGCTTTGGCCAGCAGGGCGCTCGCTATAGCCGACGCTCAGGCCACCCTCGCTGATGACGACGCGATCACCAGAGCGCACATCGGACGACAATCCCAGGCCGATATGGCTGTCGTGCAGTGGTCGCTCGACACGTTCCAGGCGTTGCAGGCGTGTCTCGCGGCCACGGGCCATCTTGGTGCGCTGGCCGGCCTTGTTGCGCCGAATGAACTCTTCCGTCTTGGCGATCACGGCCTGCTGCGCCTCGTACTCTTTGGCCTGGCGCTCGTCGCGCGTCTGGCGCTGCTGCGCATAGTGCGAGTAGTTGCCGCGAAAGGCCTCGAGACGGCCGTGGTTCATCTCCCATACGCGATTGACGACGCGGTCTAAAAAGTAGCGATCATGAGAAACGATGAGCAGGCTGTGTGGCCACGCCGCCAGGTAAGACTCGAGCCACTCTAGCGCCGCCAGGTCGAGATAGTTGGTCGGCTCGTCGAGCACCAGCAGATCGGGCTCGTCTAGCAGCAAGCGGGCGAGCAATACACGCGTGATCTGCCCGCCGCTAAGCACTGCGATGGGCCAGTCGTAGGTATCTGGGCCAAAGCCCAGACCGCCGAGCACCTGTCGAATGCGCCGTTCATAGTCATAGCCGCCGGCCAGCTCAAAACGCTGTTCCTCGGCCGCGTAGCGCTCCAACAGCTCGGCCGAATCGGGCTGGCGCGACAACGCATCCATCAGGGCACGCAACTGACGCTGCTGCTGCCGTAGCCCATCAAAGAGGGCCAGCATCTCCTCAAAGATCGTCCGCTCACTGTCGAGAGTGGGACGTTGGGGCAAATAGCCCATCCGCAGGCCACGGGCTGTGGCCACCGCGCCAGATGAGGGCTCCTCAAGCCCCAGAATGATGCGCAAGAGCGTGGTCTTGCCAGCGCCATTGGGCCCAACCAACGCCACCTTGTCTCCTCGGGCGATGGCCAAAGAGACGCCCTGAAACACGTCCTGAGCGCCATAGTACTTGGATAGATCGTGAGCGCTGAGAATTGACATCACTGCTCTCTCGGGGATTCAGCAACGGCGATTATAGCACACCCCAGACGGTGCACCAACGGTGGTACGCCCTCTATTTGACCGCCGCTGGCGCTTTGTACACAATAACCTATTGGAATGCACTGCCACAAGATCGGAGTCTGACCATGCATAAACTGGTGCTGGTGCGCCACGGACAGAGTGACTGGAATCTCGAGAACCGCTTCACTGGATGGACCGACGTCGACTTGTCTGATCTCGGTCGACAGGAAGCCACTGCGGCGGGCAAGCTGCTGGCTGCCGAGGGCTTTACCTTTGACGTCGCCTACACCTCGGTCCTCAAGCGGGCCATCCGCACGCTGTGGATCATCATGGATGAGATGGACCTTATGTGGATCCCCGTCCATCGCAACTGGCGCCTGAACGAACGCCACTATGGCGATCTACAGGGTCTCAACAAAGCCGAGATGGCCGCCAAGACCAGCGAGGAGCAGGTGCACATCTGGCGTCGCAGCTACGACGTGCCGCCGCCAGCATTGACCAAAGATGACCCGCGCCATCCGCGGCACGACCGGCGCTATGCCGAGTTGACCGATAGCGAGCTGCCCGAGACCGAATGCCTCAAAGACACCGTCGCGCGCATGCTGCCCTACTGGTTCGATGTGATTGCGCCGCAGGTCAAAGCAGGCAAGCGTGTGATCGTCGCGGCCCATGGCAACAGCCTGCGTGCCCTGGTCAAGTATCTCGACGACATCTCGGACGAAGAGATCCCCGCGCTCAACATCCCCACGGGCATCCCGCTGGTGTACGAGCTGGACGATGACCTCAAGCCCATCCGCCACTATTATCTGGGCGACCCCGAGGCCGCGGCCCGGGCCGCGGCGGCCGTGGCTGCGCAGGGCAAACAGCAGTAATCGGCTCACAAGACGACGAGCCCCTCATTCTGAGGGGCTCGTCGTGCAATATGCCTGCAGGCCTAGCGTGCCAGAACCTGCGCCATCTCTAGCAGATTGTCATCCAAGACGCGGCGTTCAGTAGCCACCATGCTCAGCGGCGTCGTCACGACAACGCCATCGACCAGGCCCACCAACGCGCCTTGCTCGCCCTGAGCCAAACGCGAAACAGCCGCTGCGCCCAGCGTGGTGGCCAGATAGCGGTCTTGCGCGAGTGGTGAACCACCTCGCTGCAGATGGCTCAACATGATGAGCCGCGTGGCAAAGCCGGTCTCCTGGCGGCGCGCATCGAGTGCCTCGGCCAGCGCCTGCGCACCGGGTCTGGCTCCCTCAGCCACAAGGATGATGCAGTGCTCTTTGCCGCGCACATAGCTGCTGCTGACCTCAGCGACCACAGCCTGCTCATCACAAGCCTGCTCGGGCACACAGAGCACCTCGGCCCCGCCAGCGATGGCCGTGAGCAGCGCCAGATGGCCACTGTGCTGGCCGGCCACCTCAACCACAAAAGCCTCTTGTTGCGACGATGCCGTGTCGCGGATGCGATCGAGCGCATCGAGCGCGGTGTTGAGCGCCGTATCGACGCCGATAGCCTGGTCGATGCCACAGACATCGTTTTCGATGCTGGCCGGAACGCCCACCACGCACGCCCCCTGGCTGGCCAGCGCAGCAGCGCCCTGCATCGCCTCGCGCCCACCGATGACCACCAGAGCATCAACCTGCGCCTCGTTGAGACGCCGCAATGCTGTGCGCACCGCTGCCGCTTCAAGGTCACCGTTGCTCGTGCCGAGAAACGTGCCCCCTCGCTCGATGGTGCCGCTGACGTCACGCGTCCCCAGCAGCGCATACTCGCCGGCGAGAAGGCCCTGCAAGCCCCGTCGCACACCCAGCGTCTGCCAGCCGTGGCGCGCCGCCATGCGCACCACGGCGCGTATGGCGGCGTTGATGCCAGGGGCATCGGCCCCGTGGGTGAGAACTGCGAGCTTGTTGATGGTCATGATCTCCCCCCTGGCGAGGTGCAATGGTTGTCACTTGTCGGTTAGCGCGGCGATGCCCGGCAACACTTTGCCCTCGAGAAACTCGAGCGAGGCGCCTCCACCGGTCGAGATGTGCGTGATGCGATCGGCCAGACCAGACTGCTCAACTGCGGCGGCCGAGTCGCCACCGCCGATAATGGTGATGGCCTGCGAATCGGCCAGTGCCCGCGCCAGCGCAAAGGTGCCCTCGGCAAAGGCAGGAAACTCAAAGACGCCCATCGGACCGTTCCACACCACAGTGCCAGCACAGGCCACGGTGTCGGCGTAGAGCGCCACCGTCTCTGGCCCCACATCGAGGGCGCGCCAGCCCCGCTCAACACCGCTGAGCGGCACAGTGCGCTTGTTGGCGTCGGCCGCAAAGGCATCGGCCACCACCAGATCGACCGGCAGCACGAGCCGCTCGCCCCCGCGGGCCATCAGCTCGCGCGCCAGCGCGAGGCTGCTTTCCTCAACCAGCGAGTCGCCCATCTCGTACCCCTGCGCACGCAAGAAGGTGTTGGCCATGCCCCCGCCGATCAGCAGCGTATCGGCCTTGTCCAACAGGTTCTCGATGACGGCGATCTTGTCAGACACCTTGGCGCCGCCCAAAATGGCCACAAAGGGCCGCCTGGGGTTCTCGAGCGCGCCACCAAGGAACTCGATCTCCTTTTGCAGCAGAAAGCCCGCAGCACTGGGCAGATACTCGGCCACGCCTGCTGTTGAGGCATGTGCGCGATGCACCGTGCCAAAAGCGTCGCTCACGAAGACGTCAGCGAGACGGGCCAGTTGCCTGGCAAAGGCGGGGTCGTTGGCCGTCTCGGCGTCGTGAAAGCGCAGGTTTTCGAGGAGCGCCACCTGGCCAGGCTTCAGGCCCTTGACCGCCGCCTGTACCTCAGGGCCAACGCAGTCATCGAGCTTGAGCACCGGGCGCCCCAGCAGCTCTGCCAGCCGCGCGGCCACAGGCGTCAACCGCAGGCGATCGTCAGGCCCCCCTTTGGGCCGTCCCAGATGCGAGCACAGGATCACCGCTGCGCCATGCTCCAGCAGATAGTTGATGGTGGGCAGAGCGGCGCGAATGCGCATATCCTCGGTGATGTTGAGGCCTTTATCCATCGGCACGTTAAAATCGCAGCGCACCAGCACACGCTTGCCTGCGACATCGAGATCAGTGATCGTCAGCTTGGCCATGATGCGTTGATCCTTTCTCGGGCAGTTCACTCAGGAGCACTTTGGCGCTATTCTAGCATGCGGCCATGGCCGCGCAAAGTCTCAAGGGGTTGACGGCGGCCCTTGCGGCGCTAGAATGCTGCCAAGACCGTGACCGAGGAGGCGACGATGGACCCCACACGAGCGGTGCTGGTGGGTTGTGGCGGCATCAGCAAGGCCTGGCTCGACGCCATTGCGCCGCTGCCAGATGTGCAGATCGTTGGGCTGATAGACCTGGTGCGCAGCAACGCTGAAGAGCGCGCGGCTCAGTATGGTCTGCAGGGGGCACTGATCGAGACCGATCTCGAGCGCGCGCTGGGTGCGTTGCAGCCAGAAGTGGTGTTCAACTGCACGGTGCCCGGGGCACACCGTTCGGTGGCGCTGGCATCTCTGGCGCACGGCTGCCACGTCCTCGGTGAAAAGCCTTTGGCCGATTCGCTCGACGCCGCCCGCGAGATGGTGTCGGCCGCCGAGCAGGCGGGGCGCATCCTGGCGGTGATCCAGAATCGGCGTTATGCCGAGCCGATCTCGCGCGTCAGGGCTATGGTGCGGACAGGCTCTCTGGGCCCGCTCACCACTGTCAACTCGGACTTTTACCTGGGGGCGCACTTTGGCGGCTTTCGCGACCACATGGAGCATGTGCTGCTGCTCGACATGGCCATCCACTCGTTCGACCAGGCACGGTTCATCACCGGGGCCGATCCGGTCGCGGTCTACTGCCGAGAGTGGAATCCGGCCGGCTCATGGTACGACCACGACGCCTCTGCAGTGGCCATCTTTGAGATGACGGGAGGGCTCGTTTACACCTATCGCGGCTCTTGGTGTAGTGAGGGCATGAACACCAGTTGGGAGTGCGACTGGCGGCTGGTAGGCATCAACGGCAGCCTACTTTGGGATGGGGCCGATGGCATTCATGGCGAGGTCGTGGCCGCGCGCGGAGGTTTCACATCAGAGCTGGCGCCGCTGCTGCCGCCCACAGTGGAGCTGCATGGGCGCCGTGCCGGCCATGCCGGCGTCATCGACGAGTTCTTGCACTGCGTAAGACATGGCGGCACGCCGCAAACAGCCGCCGCCGACAACATCAAGAGCCTGGCGATGGTGCTGGGCGCCATCGAGAGCGCCGGGCTGGGAAAGCGAGTCGAGATCCACATCTAGGCGACAGTGGCGCCGACGGCGCCAAGGAGAGTACCTATGCGCCGCATTGCCTCAAGATTGCTGTTGATGACGCTCCTGGTAACGGTTGCCCTCGGGCCCAGCGGCTGTGTGGCCCTGGGGATTACGCCCACGCCCGAGCCGGTGGTCCTCAAGTTCGCCGTGGCTGAAGATGTCATGCCCATTCAGCGGCTGGTAGACGAGTTCCATGCCCAGTATCCGTGGATTACCGTGCAGTTCTATCAGACCAGCGCTCTGGGCGGTAACAGCGTACAGCAGTGGGTGCGTTCAGGCGACGTCGATGTATTTCGCACCTCGCGCGAGGCCATGGCCTGGATCGATGATGACCTTCTCAAGCCCATCGACGATATGCACCTGGACGATTTCCAGGAGATCCGCGATGACTATTACGGCGGGCTGTGGGAATCGCTCTCTCAAGAGGGTGTGCAGTTTGGGGTGCCAGCCGGCATCGACGTGTACGTGGCTTTTGTGAATACAGATCAAGCCGAGTCTCTGGGGGTGGCTCTGCCGGCTGAGGATTGGGAGCTGTT
>Ga0123330_1001359_pt1 | contig 24481 bp, 18 predicted proteins | sample BioC13SIPDNA_2_FD_89704 | JGI IMG/M metagenome (GOLD analysis project Ga0123330, IMG submission 89704) | Anaerobic biogas reactor microbial communites from Washington, USA - Biogas_R2_A C13 SIP DNA | ecosystem: Engineered > Bioreactor > Anaerobic > Unclassified | place: Washington, USA... | reverse complement strand
TGTTGGTAAGCAATGTGGGCTACTTTGGTCGGCACTTCCCTGTAGGTGCGTAAAATATTAAAACCGATTTCCGCATGTTTTTGAATTTCTTCTCTCTCCTCGGCAGTTAGTTCTTTTTCCCGTGCTGATTTAAAAATAGCCGAGTCAATCATAATCATACCTAGATCATGCAGCAATGCTCCCAATCCCAAGTCCACAAGCTTTGCTTCCGGATATTCCATACTCAAACCGGTCATCATGGATAGAACAGCTACGTTAATGGAGTGAAACAAAAGGTAGTCATCATAGGCCCGGATATCTTCCAGATGGATAATAACATTCCTATTAGTCACTATATCTTCCAGCAATAGAGATATCATCTTACGAAGCTGATTTATATCCAGAGTCTTTCTAGAGGTAAATGTTTTAAACATACTATTTACATTGCTGGAAACAGCAGTTAGCACCTGGGCAGAAATAACTTCCGGTATTTCAATATCAGCTAAACCATCTTTAATGTAAACTGAACTAATTCCTAATTGTTGCAATCTTTGTATATAAGTTTCATTCAAGCGCGTATTCTCGGTAAGCAGAGCCCTACCATCTGCTCCAATTATAGTCCGGGCAATTACCATACCGGTTTCCAGCTCTTCCATAAATACTCTCTTCATAAGCCTTCCTCCTCAAATCCAGGAGTACTTAATACAGCTTTAGCCTGCTTCTTAATTCTTTAATTCAAGAATAACACAAGCGTCACAATATATCCTCTTACCAAGAGCGCATTTTGTATAGGACTTTGGTGTAAATTTAAAATATTTCATATAATTCTAAGGTTATTTTATGCTTTTTAAGGGATATATTCTCTTCCGCTTGCTTATTTTCCCATGTACAATTTAGATATATGCTGCTAATTCATGAAATAGCAGTTAATACCTTCAATGCTGGTGGCGATATGAAAGCTTCGATATAGCTATCCAGCTTAGAAACTAGCTTAAGGAGTAAAGAATGAAGATTATAGTGGATGCCGATGCCTGCCCCAGACCGGTTCTGCAAAGCTGCCTTGAATTAGGTCACAAGTATGATGTTCCCGTCTGGACAGTAGCCAGCTTTAATCACCATATTGAATCTGATCATCACATAGTGGTAGGAAATGCTTCCCAGGAAGCTGATCTTAAGGTAATAAACTTAACCCAACGGGGTGACATGGTTATAACTCAGGACTGGGGGCTGGCAGCCATGGTTCTGGGTAAGGGAGCCCGCTGCCTCTCCCCCATTGGCCGTGAATACCGTAATGAAAACATGGACTTCCTCTTAGAAGAAAGAGAAATCAAGGCTAAATTACGCCGGGCTGGTGGTCGGACAAAAGGCCCCAGAAAGAGAAGCGTCGAAGATAATTTACGTTTTCAAAGAAGCCTGGAAAAATTGTTGCTAGCTATCCCCCCACACCCCCACCCTTAATAGCGACCGCAGGGAGCACCAGGAGTCCCCGAAGGGTACAACCTTAATAGCGACCGTAGGGAGCATCAGGAGTACCCATAGGGAGCAGCCTTAATAGCGACTGGCACTTAAGCATGTATTATACTGGGTTAAGCAGAATTTTGGTTGCAAGTGCCGGGTCACCTCGAAATACTGTCCCAAACTTCTTCTGGAGTTTTTCCCCGTGCCTCAATAACTGGAGCCACCGTTACAATATCTTGCATCCCCATCAGGTTCTTATCCAGGCCTGATATAACCACTGCGTCCACAGGGATATTCCACCCTGAACCAATATCAACCACCAGGCAACCGCGAGCTTCAAGATACTCTTTTATTGGAGTCAGATTATTCTCTACCGCAATAACCTTTTCCATTTTCTACACCTCACTTAAAAGTCATAAGTTTTAATTATTATGCTTTATCTATAGGGGGTTTATGTAAAACATACTCATAAAAAGAAAAATCAATTACCCACCTCAACTTCTCTTCCTGCTTTTCGTTCTCTGAATTTTTTATTACTTGGAGCAGTTAGTTATTAGATTTATACCCAGTTCATACCATCCGCTGGCATTCAGCTTCCCCAATGAAAAAAACCGCGACATTTCGCGGTTTTTGCTTCAATGGTGGGCGATGACAGGCTTGAACTGCCGACCCCCTGCTTGTAAGGCAGGTGCTCTCCCAACTGAGCTAATCGCCCTGATTATGGTGACCCCTGGGGGACTCGAACCCCCGTTACCGCCGTGAAAGGGCGGTGTCTTGACCGCTTGACCAAGGGGCCATATGCGCGCTCATATCCCAATATGCGCTGGTTGCGGGATTCCTGCTTTTTACCAGTATCGTCCTCCGACTTCCGCCTTCCGTCTTCCGACATCTGTCTTCCGACTTCAGTTATGGTGGGCCTACCAGGACTCGAACCTGGGACCAACCGGTTATGAGCCGGTAGCTCTACCAACTGAGCTATAGGCCCGGAATGCCGGTAAACCCCGCAAGAGTTAGTATATAAAAAATCCTGACAAAGGTCAATAGTAAACTTATTTACTAGCAGATTTTTTTCAAGTAAAAAGCGGTAACTTGAAAAGGGTTACCGCTATATTTTACACTGGCTCCCCGAGTAGGATTCGAACCTACAACCCTCCGGTTAACAGCCGGATGCTCTACCGTTGAGCTATCGAGGAAAATGTCCCAACGAAGACTATTATATAGTTTTCCTAATTTGCTGTCAACCATACAATAAGGGAGAAAGCAGGTTTCTTATTCAATATAATCTTTTAATTTCTTGCTGCGGGAGGGATGCCTGAGCTTACGCAAGGCCTTAGCTTCAATCTGTCGTATACGTTCCCGGGTAACTCCAAACTCTTGTCCCACCTCTTCCAAGGTACGGGGACGTCCATCATCCAACCCAAAACGCAAGCGTAATACCTTTTCCTCTCTCTCAGTTAGAGTATTAAGTATTCCATCCAGGTGTTCCCTTAATAAAACAAAAGAGGCTGATTCCTCTGGAGATTCGGCTTCCTCGTCAGTAATGAAATCCCCGAGATGACTATCATCTTCTTCTCCAATGGGAGTTTCCAGTGAAACTGGTTCCTGAGCTACTTTCATTATTTCGATAACTCTATCTACAGCTATATCCATTTCCTCCGCAACTTCAGCCGGAGTAGGTTCTCTGCCGAGTATCTGCAACAGGCTTCTCTGTACCCGAGATAACTTGTTTATGGTCTCCACCATGTGAACCGGAATTCTAATAGTCCTGGCCTGGTCAGCTATGGCCCTGGTTATAGCCTGCCTTATCCACCAGGTAGCATAGGTACTGAATTTATAACCCTTACGATAGTCGAATTTCTCTACCGCTTTCATAAGCCCCAGGTTTCCTTCCTGAATTAAATCCAGGAAAAGCATGCCCCGCCCCACATAGCGTTTGGCAATACTTACCACCAGGCGAAGATTGGCCTCAACCAGTTGTCTCTTAGCTTCCTCATCACCCTCTTCTATTCTTTGGGCCAAATCGATCTCCTGAGCAGCAATGAGCAAGGGTACCCGGCCGATTTCCTTAAGATACATCCTGACCGGGTCATCTATTTCAATTCCATCAGGAATGACTACCTCTTCTGTTTCGATACTCTCATTTTCTTCATCAAGCTCAGCATCCTGTTCAGTTCCTATGGTTATCCCCAGACTCTGGAGATGCTCAAAAATATCGTCTATTTGATCTGCTTCCAGGTTGAAGCTTTGCAATTCCTCAGTTATCTCTTCATAGCTAAGATTTTTCTTCTTCTTTCCTTTTTCCGCCAGAGCTACTACGGCTTCTGCTAATTTTCTATCCAGTTTCATCTTTTCCCCCCTTCCTGGGTATCATTTAGAAAGCTATTTAAATTAAGAATAAATTTAAGAAAGCTATAAAAGTTCCCTTCACTGTCTAAATCTTTAAGCCGGTAAAACTGGTTTTTCCAGGCTTGTTCTTCTTCTTTTCTTTCCACCTGGCGGATAAAGCGCTTGATTTCCATCTCCCCGGGTAAAGATTCTTCTTCCATTAAAAGAGCCAAACGGGCAAAAGCAGAACCAAAACCTTGCTGGTTGGCCAGTAAGCCTAATCGCTCCAAATGATCATCACTGTCGTTATCCTTTAACTTTTCATATATTCCCGCCAGGGCTCTTAAATCTCTTTCTTCCAAAAATTCCAATCCAATCCGGTTCTTAATATATTCGAAAAGCTCCGGTTTTTTGAACATAGCGGCCAGTATCTTCTCATTAATTCCGTAATTGACGTATTTTATATTATCTCTTATTATCTTGCTTTTATTCCTTTTTATACCTGATATATCCCGTTCCCGTTTTTTTAATTCCCGATAAACAATGTTTTCTTCTATCTTGAGCTTGCGGGCCAGTATTTTAATATAATAATCCTTTTCCAGTTCACTGTTTAACTGCCCTATGTCCTTCCTTAAGTAATTTATGGTTCTAATCTGGCTTTCCAGGTTTAGCTCTTTTTCCCGGCTTAGATATCTGTTTATCTTAAATTCTATATTGCTAAGCTTATTATTCTGTATATAGCGTAAAAATTCCTCTTTTCCATATTTCTCTATATAATCATCTGGATCCTCCCCCATCGGAAGGCTTACCACCGATGCTTTAAGACCTTCATTTCCTAGAATTTCCAGAGCTCTGATGGTTTCTCTTTGCCCGGCTTCATCCCCATCATAAAGCAATAATACTTTTTCACAATATCTTTGCAAAAGTCTTGCCTGTTCCGAAGTTAGAGCCGTTCCCATAGTAGCTACGACATTATTAATGCCTAATTGCTGCAATTTAATACAGTCCATGTAGCCTTCTACGATTATGGCCTTATTGGCCTGCCGTATGGAATCCCGAGCCTGGAACAAGCCATAAAGTACCTTGCGCTTGGAAAACAGCTCTGTTTCCGGTGTATTCAGATACTTGGGAAGGCTATCATCCAGTACTCTTCCTCCCAGCCCCACAATATCGCCGTTATAATGCATAATGGGAAATACCAGGCGTCGGCGCAACAAATCATAAAAGTTGTTCCTATTTTCGCTACGCTTTATTAATCCGGATAATTTCAGGTATTCCTGGGAATATCCTTTCTTTAAAAGATGTTCCTCCAACCTGGTCCAGCCGTCCGGAGCATAACCTAATTGATATTTTTTTATTGTCGCTGCTTCGAGTCCCCTCCTGCGCAGGTATTCCCGGGCTTCCTGGCCTAATTTGCCGGCCAGAACCTGTTGATAGAATTCAACTGCAGCCTGGTTCACCTCAATTACTGGTTTTCTATGGTCAGTCTGTTTTCCAGACCGAGATTTTACTAGCTCAATTCCGGCCTTCCCAGCCAAATACTCCATAGCTTCTCTAAATTCTAGACCGTCTCTTTTCATTACAAAAGAAAAAATATCCCCACCTGCATGACAACCAAAACAATAGAACATATTTTTATCTGGAGTCACACAAAACGATGCTGTTTTTTCCTGGTGGAAGGGGCATAATCCCCAATAGCGGTTACCTTTTCGACTCAGGTTAACACTTTCGGAAACAATTTCTACAATATCCAACCGGTTCAATATTTCTTCCAGTACCTGGTCGTCGTATGTTGCCAATGTCTTCACCTACTATTCTATTTTGAGTTATAAAATCCTGCTAAATATTCGAAATTTGTCATTTTTCTAAACGATTCAAAAAAACCCCAACCAATGCCTGCCATTCGACTAATGGAGTTAAAAACCTTAAATCACGCTACTTACGGTTAAAAATTTTCCCGGCATCAGGTACCAGGGATTGTGGTATATATATATCTTGAAAAAGAGAGATACAATAGGCATCACTCATTCCGGATATATAGTCAGCTACCGCCGTCTCCATTCCTTCCCTATCAGCTATCTCCAGGTAAAGAGGGGTCATTCTTTCCGGATGTTGACAATAATATTTATATAAAAGCTCAATAATAAAGATGGCCCTACTCCGCTCAGCCTGACAAACCGGACCCCGGTAAATCTCTTTAAACATGAAATCACGCAGCCCTATCAGGGCATTTTCTATCCAGGGACTGGGCATAACCTGGGGATGACTACCCTCCAGAATAAGCTGGCGCGAATACTTTATAGTATCCGTTACCAGAGTAGCAATCCTTTGGCTGTGGGTATAACCCAAAATATTTAGATAATCGGCAGGAATATCCTCGATTCTAAGAAGGCCCGCTCTTATGGAGTCATCGATATCGTGTTGTACATAGGCAATCTTATCACTCAGGCGAATGGTCTGACCTTCCAGGGTATAGGAACGGCTTTCACTCTGACCATAGCCGCTATGGTGCAAAACCCCATCCAATACTTCATAGCTCAGGTTCAAACCATTACGACCCTTATGCTGCTCCACCCTGGTTAGAACCCGAATGCTGTTTTCGTTGTGTCGAAATCCCCCGACCAGCAATTGATCAAGGGCCTGTTCTCCAGCATGAGCAAAGGGGGTATGCCCAAGATCATGAGCCAGAGCCATAGCTTCAATCAGATCCAGGTTAAGGTTTAAACCGGCTCCAATTGTTTTGGCTATCTGGTTAACTTCCAGTGTATGGGTTAACCTGCTTCTATAATGATCCCCGGGGGGTGCTATGAAAACCTGGGTTTTATGTTTTAAACGGCGAAAAGATTTGGAATGAACCACCCGGTCCCGGTCCAGCATGAAGCATGTACGAACCGGATCGGGTTCTTCTTCTATCTCCCGCCCCCTCGACCTGCTGGATAGACTGGCTGCTTTATCGAGCATAGCGTTTTCTCTAGCTTCTATTTCTTCCCGGATGCTCATTTTCATTACCCCTTTACTTTATCCGTAAAGAAAAAATCCTCGGGCTTGAGGCTCAAGGATTAAAAATTTCGTCTCTTCAATAAAACCTTAAAAACATTATCGTATCCTCAAATCCCTGGTAGCCATGGCTACTTCCCATATTCTTTTTCCCAGTATACGGCTGCGGTTTATAGCATTATCATCTTCAACGGCCGGACGTTGTCCAGCTCCTCCCATATGACCGCAATCGTCTTCATGGAAGCCATCTCCTACAACTATCATTCCCTGTACCATCATCATATCCTGAATAGCCCGCAGGGTAGTTTCTTGTCCTCCAAAACGGGAAGCACCTACCGCAATTGCTCCCCCTACCACATTCAAAAGCTTCTTATCCGCTCGCAAAGAGCGGCCTTTATCCCAAAAAGCTTTGAGTTGGGCGGAGGCCGTTCCAAAATAGACCGGGCTACCAACTATCAAGCCCTCAGCCTGAGAAATCATAGTAAAGGCCCGAGCTATTTCTTTTCCTTCCAGACATTTTCCGGCACAAGGCGAAGAGCAGGCTATGCAGAAGGGAATCTTCTGGTCTTTCATTATTTGCTGGCAATGAAGTATACGGGTACTTGCTCCCATCTTCTTGCATATATCTAATGCCTCTTTTAATAGAAAGGCGGTATTGCCATTCTTATGAGGACTACCATTAATTCCAATAATTAGGGGGCGTGACATTTTTTCACCTCCATTTAAATTATATACTACAGTAGATATGCTTAATCCTTCATTTTGTTTCTAAAAATTATTCCTCCGGGAAGATTTACTTTGCCAGTAAAGGGGAGGGGTTCTTGATCATCTCATCCCTAGTACTATGTTTTCCATATCGTCAGTCCTTTCGTCCTATTTTATCAAAAAGGTATTCTTTATCCTTTTTTTTAGGGGTATAATTAGAGGAAATTATTTCTTAAGCATCGGAAGAAACTGCGAAGCAGTTTCAACACACCGATGCGACGTTGCGGGGGATTAGAACGCACCGCCTGTTTGTAAATAGGAACCCAACCGTTTAAAGAAGCGGGGGACATATTTCACCTCGTTATAATGGTGGTATTATGAACAATCAAGCATCTCAGGTTATACAAATAAATACGCGAAATGACGGTTGGATAATAAAACTCATAAAGCCAGATGTGGAGAAGGACATCCTGGAAGAATATTTATCAGAAATGGGTTTAAAGCTTCAATCGCAAATGATGGATAAAATACTGGCCGCTCCAACAGGCACCGAATTTCATATTAAACGCGGTTCCGACTTATTAACAGAAACCAGGATTTGGTCAGATAACTTGCCCTTTGAGATTACGGTTTCACCAGACAAAATGAAGGTTTTTCTTACCTTAAATCCACGTTTGCCAATAAAACCACGCTGTCAAGATCTAGTAGCAGCTCTCAATAATATGGGGATAAGTTACGGAATTGATGAAAGTAATATAGACTACGCTATCAATAATACCGGGCAAACTATAGTGGTAGCGCAAGGTAAATATCCGGTTCCCGGGAAGAATGGATCAGTTCAATATCTTTATCATAAGCCAATTATTAAACCTGTTTTAGATGAAAGCGGTCAAGTCGACTACTATGAACTGGGCTTTATTATACCCATAAAAGCAGGTACTTTACTGGCCAGGAGAAAGGCCGCTACCGAAGGCGAAGCCGGTATAAATGTCTTCGGTGAACCCATTCCCGCCAAACCAGGACGCAACTATAAATTCAATGTGGGCAAAGGAATAATAACCACCAAAGATAAAGCCATTGCAGAATTTGATGGAGCCTTGGCCTGGATAAATGATAAGATTGTCGTTACCAAAATGCTGGCTATTAAAGGCGATATTGATTTTTCTACCGGGAATATTTGCTTTCCAGGGAAAATCATAATCGAGGGAAGTGTAAAAGACGGCTTTGTGGTGGAAGCAGAAGATGATATTGAAGTCAGGGGGGGTATTGAAGCGGCTAGGGTTGTCTCCCAACACGGATCGGTTTTCGTTCAAAAAGGTATTATAGGGGGGGGCAAAGCCCAGGTTAAAGCCGGCAAAAATGTCGAGGCCCGCTTTATTCAAGAAGCCATGATAGAAGCCGGGCAGAATATCATCATTAATGAATATACTGTCCGTTCTAACCTGAAAGCCGGGGACGGAGTTCTTATACAGGGCCGCCGGGGAATAATTCTGGGAAGAAATATAATTAGCGCCCGAACCAGGATCAAAGCTTCTAGAGTTTTAAACTGCCCGGCTCTTGACCTCCGGGTGAAAGGAATTGAGCGCAAGCAATTTTATGCCCAGATAAAAGAGTTGAATTCCCGTATTGACCAGCTAGATATGGAATTAAAAAAAACAGCCGAGCAAATCCGCTATTTGCGCGACAAGTCTTCCGAGCAGAATTCTTTGCAGCAACTGCAAGAAACATTACCTCAATATATGGATATGAAGGATGAATTAGATCGCCTCTATGAGGAAAGAAGGTCTCTGGTCAATATGCTTAAAAGTACCCGTGGAGAAGGAATGATCGAAATAGGCGGTGGCCTGGAAACAGGCATGACTTTCGGCATAAAAGAGGACTTTGTTAAAATTGACCAGCAGGCAGAAAGCCTTCGTATGTACTATGACCCCGATAAAGGGCGTATAGTTATCCTGGAGTAAAGGGACGGGGTTGAGTGACAGGGGGACGGGGTTGTTGACATATCGCGGCCGCGATATGTCAACAACCCCGTCCCCTTGTCAACTTCTAATTATTCAGCAAGCTGGCCTGGGCGGCTGCCAGACGAGCTACTGGTATTCGATAAGGCGAACAGCTCACATAATCCAATCCTACTATATGACAAAACTCGATAGAGCTGGGTTCGCCTCCGTGTTCACCACAGATGCCCATTAGTATATCTTTCTTTACGCTGCGGGCCTTTTCCACCGCCAGGCGCATTAGACTTCCCACACCCTTACGATCCAACACTGCAAAAGGATTGTCCTTGATAATCTTTTTCTCCAGATATATGGGAATGAATTTGCCTTCAGCATCATCGCGGCTAAAGCCAAAAGTTGTCTGGGTCAGGTCATTGGTACCAAAAGAGAAGAACTCGGCTTCACGGGCTATTTCATCCGCCATAATGCAAGCCCGGGGAAGCTCCAGCATGGTCCCCACCGTAAAGTCCAGTTCACAGTTGTTTTCCTTTTTCACCTGCTCATAGACACCCATTATTTCTGCTTTTAATAGGGATAGCTCGGCAATATCCATTACCAGAGGTATCTCGACTTCAGTAAAGCAGTCTATCCCCTCTTTTTGCAGCTGTACCATAGCCTCAAAAATAGCCCGGGCCTGCATGCAGTAAATCTCGGGATAGGTAAGCCCCAGTCTACATCCCCGGTGTCCCAGCATGGGGTTGGCCTCGGACAGGCTATGTACTTTCTTTAGCAATTCTTCCTTTTCCAGCAGTACTTTACCTTTTATCTGCTGGTGTTTCATCTCTGCTATCTCCAACAAGAGGGTTTCCGGATGAGGAAGAAACTCATGCAACGGAGGGTCTAAAAGACGAATAGTAACCGGGTGCGGAGCCATAGCTTTTAAAATTCCATAGAAATCATCTCGCTGGAAGGGTAAAAGTTGGCTCAGGGCCTCTTCTCTATCTTCCAGGTTCTCAGCCAGTATCATCTGTTGAACAATGGGGAGCCGTTCCGCTGCCATAAACATATGTTCAGTGCGGCAGAGGCCTATTCCTTCAGCTCCAAATTCGCGGGCTCGGGCTGCATCTTGAGGGGTATCGGCATTAGCCCTTATGGCCAATTTCTTTATTTGATTGGCCCATTGCAGCAGTAGAGCAAATTCATCAGAAAGGGTAGGTTCTATCATGGGCACTTCACCCAGCATTACATTGCCGCTAGCCCCATCGATGGTAATTACATCCCCTTCTTTAACTACTATCCCATTAACTATAAATTGCCGGTTTCCGCTATCAATCTTTATAGCTTCACAACCACAAACACAGGGTTTACCCATTCCCCGGGCTACTACTGCAGCATGAGAAGTCATTCCTCCTCGCGCGGTAAGGACTCCCTGAGCATATATGATTCCATGAATATCATCTGGTGTGGTCTCACTTCTAACCAAAACGACCTTTTCGCCCGCTCCCCCCATTTTCTCCGCCAGGTCCGCATCAAAGAGAACTTTACCACAAGCGGCACCCGGTGAAGCAGGCAGCCCTTTGGCGATAGCATCTAATTTTACACTCTGGTCAATCTGCCGGTGCAACAACTGGTTGATTTGCTCGGCATCAACTCTCAACAGGGCTTCTTCCACCGTGATCAGGCCTTCGTTTACCATTTCTACGGCTATCCTTACGGAAGCCCGGGCCGTACGTTTTCCGCTTCTGGTTTGCAGCATGTATAGTTTACCCTTTTCCACGGTAAACTCAATGTCTTGCATATCGCGATAATGTGTCTCCAGCTTTTGGCAGGTGTCCAAAAACTGCTGGAAAACCCCAGGTAATTCTTCCTTTAGACGGTCAATGGGGGTAGGAGTTCTTATACCCGCTACCACATCTTCACCTTGAGCATTAACCAGGAACTCACCATATAGTTCCCGCTCCCCGGTGGAGGGGTTACGGGTGAAAGCTACACCGGTTCCGCAATCCAATCCCATATTGCCAAAGGCCATGCACTGCACATTTACTGCGGTTCCCAGTTCATCGTCAATTTTGTTTAAGCGCCGGTATACTATAGCCCTCTGGTTGTTCCAGGAATCAAATACTGCCTGAATGGCCATGGTTAATTGCTCCCGTACATCTTGAGGAAAGGCAAATCCCTTTTCCTGCTCAACTATTTCCTTGTATTCTTCAATAATGCTTTGTAGTTCACTGGAAGGAATTTCATAGTCAAAAATAAGCGCCAGTTTCCTTTTGTATCTTTCCATCACTTCATCAAACCTGGCATGTTCCACTCCCAGAACCACATCACTGAACATCTGGATAAAACGCCGGTAACAATCATAAGCAAAACGACTGTCCCCGGTTAAGCTGGCCAAACCCTGAACTGACTCATCATTCAAACCCAGGTTGAGAATGGTATCCATCATTCCAGGCATGGATACCGCCGCCCCTGATCTTACTGAAACCAGTAAAGGGTTATTTTTTTTCCCAAAAGATTTGCCACTATCCAATTCTAATCTTTCTAAAGCTGTAAAGACTTGTTCCAGGACACCATCAGGAAATTTATGACCCGCAGTCAGGTATTCATTACAGGCTTCAGTTGTTATGGTAAAGCCAGCAGGAACCGGCAGCCCAATCAAGGTCATTTCAGCCAGGTTAGCGCCTTTGCCGCCCAATAACTGTCGCATGTTAGAATTACCTTCTTCAAATAAATAGACATATTTCTTAGACATGGCTTAACCTCCTATAATAAATTTCCAAAATCTTGCTGGCCGTTTCCTCTACTGCACGGTTGGTTACATCTATAACCGGACATCCCAGTCGTTTCATTATTTCCTGGGCATATTCCATTTCTTCCAGAATACGCTCCAGATTGGCATAACTAGCCTGGCCTTTAAGCCCCAGGGTTTTTAATCGTTCGGTGCGAATCTGATTTAATTGTTCCGGGTTGATTACCAGACCAATTACTTTTCCCTTCTCCACTTGAAAAATCTCTTCCGGGGGTTCTACCTCAGGAACCAGAGGTACATTAGCCACCTTAATTCTTTTGTGAGCCAGGTACATGGAAAGTGGTGTTTTGGAGGTTCGGGATACCCCTACCAGAACAATATCCGACTGCATTACTCCCCGGGGATCCTTGCCGTCATCATAGCGCACAGCAAATTCTACCGCTTCCACCCGCCGGTAATACATTTCGTCAACTTTGCGCAATAATCCCGGTTCCCGGCGGGGCTCTATATCACTAACACTCTTGAAAGCCTCTATTACCGGGCCTAAAACATCAACGCAAATCACACCTTTTTTCCGGGCCTCCATCTTCAGGAAATCGGCCAATTCGTTAATGACCAGGGTATAGGCAATGATAAAATTGCTGGCTGCGGCTTGATTAATTATTTCCTCCAGGGTTTCGGTATCAGATATATTGGGAACCTGTCTTATTTCCATATTACCAGAATTAAACTGGCTGGCAGCTGCACGAACCACCATCTCAGCTGTTTCCCCTATCGAATCTGATACTATAAAAACCCCAGGCAAGTGATTACTCAAAATTTAAACCTCCTTGGTTTTATTTGCCGCCAGATCCAGGAAAAGCCTGGCGATATTGGTTTTACTAATTTTTCCTACGACTTCTAGTTTTTCTTCTTCATCTTCTATCCTGCTCTTTACCACCGGAAGGCTATCCACTTCATGTTCTACTATTTTTTTAATGGCAGCTACCACGGTTTCGTCCAGAGCAGCGGTTACTATATTGGGCATTCGGGTCATGATTACGCTCACCGGGACTTTATGAATATCTGCCTGGCCAATGGTGGTTTTTAGAAAATCTTTTCTTGATACTATTCCCGAAAGGTACTTGTTTTCGTCCACTACAAATATGCTGCCGGTATCTTCAATAAACAAGGTAACAATAGCATCATAAATACTGCAGGACTCTTTCATTATTACCGGCAGGGATTGAATGTCTTTGACCCGGTACTGATTTAATACCCGGCGCATAGCACTTTCTACCCCTTCGCTCTTAAAAGTGTAGCCCACCCGAGGTTTGGCTTCCAGATAACCGGACATGGTCAAAACCGCCAAATCAGGACGCAATGCCGCCCGGGTAACATTGAGCATTTCGGCAATATTTTCCCCGGTTATCGGTTCATGTTTTTTGACTATCTCCAGAATTTTTTCCTGCCTATCATTAAGCTGGATAGGATTCACCACCCAATTATGCTATACTTTTTACTTAATTTTCTCTAATTATATATACTATATGGATTAAAAAAATCCTGTTGTCCCTAAAAATTTTCTTTAAGCATCGTAAGAAACTACGGAGCGGTTTCTTCACAGCGCTGCAACGAGGGGGGGGCTAGAACCCGCCACCTGTTTGGTTAATAGGACGGTCGCTTGCGGGGGATATATTTTACCTCGTTATACAATTTTGCTGAAATCTGCGATGGAGTTGAACATATTGGCAATTGATTTTAGGATGCCTAAACGAGCTGCTTTGAGCCTCTCATCGTCTACCATCACCATTACGGCCGTAAAGAACTGGTCTATATCCGCTCTGAGAGCAGCGAGAAGTTCCAGTGCCCGGGTATAGTCCTGGGCTATCAGTGATGTTTCAATTTCCTGCCGGAGCCCAGGCAGTTTCTGGCACAAGTTCTTTTCACTTTCATCCGCCAATAGATCCAGGTCAATTTCTTCACTTTCCCATTTCCGCGATAGATTATGGACCCGATTGTAAACTACCATAAAATCCTCAAATACCGGTGATTTCTTAAATTCCTGCAACTTAAAGGCCCGGTTATAAGTTTCGAATAAATCAAAAGAAGGCCGGAACAGGGCAGCGTCAACCACATCATAAGAAATCCCGCTTTCCAGCAGTACACCCCGCATCCTCTGGTAAACAAATCCCAGAAGTTCTTTAACACTATCTTCCCTGCTCTTTTCTAGATCAATATCCTTATATCCCAGATACGCCTGCTCAAAAACCAGCTTCAAGTCTATACTCAGCTTTTTGTCCAGAATGATGTTTACTAATCCCAGGGCCTGCCGGCGCAAGGCATAAGGATCCTGGGAACCGCTGGGCTTTATCCCGATGGAGAAACAACCCATCAGATTATCCATTTTCTCCGCCAGGCTAAGAACTATACCGCCCGCACTGGAAGGCAACTTATCACCAGCAAAACGGGGCAGGTAATGCTCAAAAATGGCCTCTGCAACCTCGGGCTCCTCAGCACTTCCGCTTGCATAATAACGGCCCATAATGCCCTGCAGTTCAGGAAACTCATAAACCATATTACTCATAAGATCAGCCTTGCAAAGCAAAGCGGAACGCTGCAATTTTTCCGGCTGGCCCAGTCCCGTTTGCTGCCCAATAAAGAGAGCCAGCTTCTGCAGGCGCAGTACCTTGTCGGCCAGGGTTCCCAAGCGTTCATGAAAAAGAACATTTTTCAGTTTAGCGCTCATTTCCTCCAGGGATTTCCTGCTATCTTCATTCCAGAAAAAGAGCGCATCTTCCAGCCGGGCCTTTAAAACCCGTTCGTTTCCCGCTCTAACGATATCCAGACAATAATCAGTTCCGTTCCTCACTCCAACAAAACCGGGTAAAAGCCTACCCTCATTATTATAAACCGGAAAATAGCGCTGGTGTTCAATCATGGAGGTAGTTAAGACCTCAGGTGGAACATCCAGATAGGAGGGAGAAAATTCGCCATAAAAAGCCGTAGGGAATTCCACCAGAAATGCAACTTCCTCCAGCAACTCTTCATTCTCCATGGCTTTACCGCCAGCTTCGCCCGCCACCTTTTGTACCTGCTGCCAGATCATCTTTTTTCTCTCGGCTTGATCCAATATGACATAATGCTCACGCAAGACTCGAAAATAATCGTCAATACTCGTTACTAGCAGCACTCCCGTAGAGAGGAAGCGGTGCCCATAGGTATAATTAGCACTTTTAATATTTTCTATGTTGAATTCCACATTTTTATCCCCAAATATAGCCAAAAGCCAACGAATAGGGCGGGCAAAACGGGTCTGATAATAGGACCAGGTCATGGATTTAGGGAAGGAGAGGGAATGAATCACTTTTAAGAGCAAACCAGGCAGAATTTGCTCCGCCGCCTGTCCTTTTTCTTTTTTGATCGCAAAAAGATACTCCACCCCGCTTACTTCTCGTATCTGCAATTCACGGAAATCAACTCCCTGGCTGCGGGCAAACCCCAGCCCTGCTTTGCTGGGATTCCCATTAGCATCAAAGGCAATGCTTTTTTTCGGTCCTCTATTTTCTAACAATGAATCTTCCTGCTCTTCACTTATTTCCTTCACCCAGAGGCAAAGCCGGCGAGGTGTTCCCAACGTCAAGACTTCCCCGCAGCTCAGACGAGCCTCAGCCAGATTTTTCTGAGCTAAATCTTTCAAATCCTTTAATACTCGGGGCATATAAGCAGAAGGCATTTCCTCCACCCCGATTTCCAGCAGTAGATCTTGCGCCAATTAGAGCACCTCCTCTTCAATGATTAATTGCTTTCTAAGCTTTTCATCCTTTAACAAAGGGTAATTAAGCCTTTTCCTCTGCTCCAGGTATTCCCGGGCCACCATCCGGGCCAGATTACGCACCCGGCCTATATAAGCAGTGCGCTCGGTCACGCTGATAGCTCCCCGGGCATCAAGAAGGTTGAAAAGGTGAGAACACTTTAAAACATAGTCATAAGCCGGTTGAACCAATTGCCGCTCGGCCACTCTTATAGCCTCTTCTTCACAGATATTAAACATGCTGGTCAAAGCCCCGACATCGGCGGCCTCAAAATTATAGTGGGAATAATCCACTTCAGCCTGATGGTGAACATCCGCATAACTAATGCCATCAACCCATTCAATATCAAAAACGCTCTCTTTATTCTGAATATACATAGCTATACGTTCAATACCATAGGTTATCTCCGCTGAAACCGGCAAGCAGTCAAATCCCCCGCATTGCTGGAAATATGTGAACTGGGTAATCTCCATACCATCCAGCCAAATCTCCCAACCCAGGCCCCAGGCTCCCAGAGTAGGCGATTCCCAATTATCTTCCACCAACCGGATATCATGCTTTTCCGGTTCAATTCCCAGATCACGCAGGCTGGCCAGGTAGAGATCAATCACATTATCCGGGGATGGTTTAAGAATAACCTGGTACTGATAATAATGCTGCAGGCGGTTGGGGTTTTCCCCGTACCTCCCGTCAGTGGGGCGGCGTGAGGGCTCAACATAAGCCACCTTCCAGGGCTCCGGCCCCAGAGCCCGCAAAAAGGTTGCCGGATTCATAGTTCCGGCTCCTTTTTCTACATCATAGGGCTGTTGAATTATGCAACCCTGTTGGCCCCAAAAATTGTGCAAGCGCAGAATCAGCTCCTGAAAATTCATGGGTTTACTCCTCCTTAAGAAATATATAGAAATAGAAAAACCCGTCCCCTGAACAGGGACGGGATAACCCGCGGTTCCACCCTGATTGGCTTAATGCCCACCTCAAGGATTCAGGCTTTACTAACCTTACAGGCGTTCCTCCTGACGGCTCCCAAGCGCCTTCGAAAAGCTCGCCTGCCGGTTCCCAGCAATCCCGGCTCTCTGCAAAGGCTACCCTTTTCTACTCCTCTTTTTCATTGCCCTTTTATGAAATTCATTATGGACGAGGTAAAATATGTCCCCCGCAACCGCAATAGTGAGCGAAGCGAACATCAGTGGTGCCCGCAGGGTGCTTCTTTAAGCGGTCGGGTTTCCATTAACAAAACTGGCGGCACATTCTAATCCCCCGCTCGTTGTAGCGGTGTGTTGAAACTGCTCCGCAGTTTCTTCCGATGCTTAAAGTTTACCCGAGCCCGAAGACCTTGTCAATTGGTCGTCAGATGTCAGACATCGCGGGGGAGATGTATTGCAATGGAGAACTATTCTCGCCTATTAATTCACTTTTCATCGGTGGTTGTGTCCTCAATTCATGAGGGTTTAATTTCATTTGCCCCTATATTATCCAATAATACTAAGCACTATTCCAAAAAATGTCCCCTGGACACGGTTTATCTGGCCTGTTTGTTAACCTTTTGCTTTCTTTTCACATAAGTTAAATTAGCAGCAGAAAGGAGGCGAAATAATTGACAACCTATATCACTCTGGGAAGCCGGGTATTAAGACGAGGCGATGAAGGTACGGATGTCGAGCTTTTGCAGAACCTGCTCAAAATCTTACCCGATCCCATTGGTTCAGGTATAAAAGAAAAAGGGGTATTTGGTAAAGAAACAGAAAACGCGGTAAAAAAATTTCAGAAGTATTTCAATCTGGCCATAGATGGGATAGTGGGAGCTAACACCTTTCTTTTTTTAGGTGTACCTACTGCTTCTTATATCCCCCCTGGAGGCAATCTCTTCGGAGCCCGTATTTTGCAAAAAGGCAGTTATGGCTATGATGTCTGGGTCCTGCAAAATCGCCTGGCCACCACCGCCAAAAAATTTGCCGATACTCTGGGGCAGCCGGCAAACAGAAATTTTGACAGTAAGACGGAATCTGCCGTAAAGATGTTCCAGCGTGATGTACACCTGGAAGGCGATGGCATAGTAGGCCCCCAAACAGTTTACCAGTTGTATAATTATGCTACCATGGGGGCACGCATCCTGCAAAAAGGCCGCTGGGACCGCAACCAGGGGTATGATGTATACTGGTTGCAAAGGAACTTGCAAGAGCTGGGCTACTACCAGGGAAAGCTGGATGGTAAATTCGGTTCTCAAACCGAAGCGGCGGTAAAAAAACTGCAGGAAGCCTCTGGCATAAAGGTAGATGGCATTGTGGGCGCCAATACTTTTTATCACCTGGCTAGCTGTTGATAGGGCTTACTTCTCCTGAGGTTCAGGAATTAAAAACGCGATTCGTAGGTCAAGAGGACTGTCAAGGGGACGGTTCTCTTGACACGATAGCAATTCTCCTGCTCTTAACATAAATGCATTTCTTCATCCTTACTCCATTTATTTCTATATGAATAAGCCCCGATTCTTGAACCAGTCTTTAATTAATGCTACTTCTGCTCTGGTGATATTATCCTTTGGGGCTAACCTATTACCGTAGCCTTCATCTCTCCTTTTTTAAACCCTGGCGCATAATATTGTTCATGGTACCTATGGGTGCATCATCACCAAGATGCCCTGCTACTGTTACCCGTCCTTATTTTATTGGGATGATTTCGTGCAGAGTAAAATCATAGATAACTATGCAAGCCAGGTAAAAGTAAACTGACGCCAAAAAGAGTAAAGATGACAATGGCAAATCCGATTATCACCATCCAGGCACTTTTTTGTCCTTTCCAATTATAGCTGCGCCGGGCATGGAGATAGGCCGAATACACTAACCAACTAATCAAAGACCAGGTTTCTTTGGGATCCCAGCTCCACCAGCTGCCCCAAACTTCCTCAGCCCACACAGCCCCGGTAATAATAACAATGGTTAAAAAGGTAAATCCCCCTACTACTAGTTTATATATTCGTTCATCCAGAGCCGACAAGCTTAAACCGCTTTCTCCGCTTCGGCCCAGGTAAACCGTGCCCAAACAGGCCGCTAACGCAAATGAACCATAAGCAATTACCGCTGTAGCAACATGGGCATAAAGCCATCCACTCTGTAACGCAGGCATTAGGGGACGGATTTCGGAAGAGAAGGTGCTGGCAATAGATAAGAGCAGAATTGCTACCAGCCCAACTGTGAGGTCAAATAAAGGCGAATCCAAGCCCCGGCGTACAAATATAGCAAAAAGTAGGACCCCGCCGGAAAAAAGCAGGGTAAATTCATAGGAATTAGCAAAAGGTATTCGTCCCCCTGTGCTCGTTCTCAGCGCGAGTATAGCAACAAAAGTTATTACCGCTATATATAAAAGAGCAGAACTAAAGAGTTCCCCCTGCGCCATCGGCCGCCAAAGCCTGACCAGATTTATCATTATCACCAGCAGCAGCAAGATAAAAAACAGGTTCATTAAGCTATTCTCCATTACCTGCTCCCCCTTTTATCCAAATATCCGAAGCAGTAGCGAATGCCAAGTCCGGTAAGCAATAGAACAAAGCCAGCAAACACCATATATACACCTGAATCCTGTTTAATATGTAATCCTGAATAAGGTAAAAAGGAATCAAAGCGCAGATGATAGGAAGCTAATTCCGCCTCTTCTCCCAGTGGGATGATAGCCATATCAATTATTTTATCCTGCTGAAAAATAATCAACCATGCGTGGGGATGATTAGGAATAGGACTTTGCGAATGAATACCCGTTTTACTATCCACAAAATCTGGCAAAAACATGGCCTGTATACTTATCTTCTCCTGCTCATCCAGGAGATAGCTTTCACGCTCCTTAAGGCAAATAGTTTTCTCTGCCGAACTGCTCAAGTCACTTAATTGCATTACCCATCCCCAGCTGCTCTGGTATATTTTTAAACTACCGGCTTTTAAAGGGTTATTAACATATATATCCTCTTCATAATTTTGTCCTTTATAAGCGGACAAGGTCAAACTACTGGTATATTGGCGCGGTTGAAAGTCCGGATAATAATCTATTTTAAAATCATTTAGAGTAAGCGTCCCTTCTGGAAATCCATATGCAGACAGGGAAACGCTTTCTCCCTTTTTCACTTCCAGCAATGTATCATGGGTCAGGCCCAATGACCATATGGCACCCATAAGTATGAGAACCAGGGCCAGATGCATTAATAATGAGGCCAGAATGCTGATTTTTCTCCCCCGGCGTAGTCGCTGATAAGCGCAGGCTAGAATACTTAAAGACAATAGAATATTTAAGAGTAAAAACCACCATACTTGATAAAGATTGCCCAGCCCCAGCCCATTAATAATAAAAGCAAACGGCTTTCCATAATGATGTATATAAAAAGCCGGTGCCTGTCCCTGAGATATGAATGTCCCCAGGGCACTAACTGCACCGACAATCAATAATAGATATATTGCGGTCTGCATAGAAGCCAGCTTTTCAACAAATAACTTTAAGTACCTGCGAAAAATATTCAAAAATTAAACACCTCAGCAGAACATTCATCTAACTTATTTCAGTCCCCTGGCCTCCCGGGCTTTTTGGGCTGATTTATGGGCAGCATCAATAGCTGTACTTAGATTATTCAAGGTTTCCGTAGGATTGTGGAATCCATAACCATTGGTTACAACTACAAAATCAAGATACCACTGAGCCTGGCGATGAAGTTCCTGAGCCTCCTTTAGTTTCGCCTGGTCAACATTGGCTGCCGCCTGGCTAATCTTGAGCTCATTTATCGCCTCTACAACTGCCTCTCCAGCCAGATCCTGGGTTTGTTTGACCTGGCTCTGGATAGTTTTTATCCGACTGGTCAACCAATCGATTCCATTGCGGTGGCAGGTGGTACAGCTTTGTTCAATATTGTTTAACGGGCTTTGCCATACATGAGAACTTATTTTTTTGCTGCCCACCTTGGTATAGGGCATATGACAATCGGCGCAGGACAAACCGGCTGACTCATGCGTACTATCCTGGAAAGTTTCATATTCGGCATGGCGAGGTTTTACCATTCCCGATCCAGCATCGGGATGCGTCCATTCACTAAACTTCATTTCATCATAATAAGCCAGAACCTGATCCGCTTTTACCCCTTTATCCCAGGGGAAAGTAATCTTTTTACTTCCAGGCTGAAAATAATAAGTAACATGACATTGCGCACAGACCAAACTGCGCATTTCCTGCTGGGATATTTTATCCACATCCCGGCCCTGCCTCTGTAACGCCTCAATCAGGGCTAGCCTGCTCAGTCTTAATTCCATGGTTTTCGGATCATGGCAATCCAAACATCCGATTGCTTCACTAAACTCTTCCTTTATTTCATCAAAGCTCATCAGATAATATTGTTCACCATACTTTTGCATCATTTCCGGTACCTGAGTCGATTTACATGTAAAACATGAGGCCCCGGCCTTTTTTCGAGCCGGGTCAATTGCCAGTATATCTTCAATAGTATATACATGGGCACGCGGTTCATTGTACTCTTTGGCAAAGCCAAATCCCGCATATATGGCTGTCAAATATGGTTTAGCCGTAAAATGCGATGGTTTTTCTGTATTAGCATAATTAGCCTGATAGCTATCCCAGTGAGCAGGATAAAACTTCGCCCAGGCCTGGGCGCTGGTTTCATTGGTAGCAATTTCGCCCTGAGGTCCCTCCAAGACCATTTTATTGTTGTGGTTGAAAAAGAATATTCCCGCTGCCAGCACTATTAACAAAACAGAAACGCTAATCATGAGCAGCTTTTTAACTCTGTCGTTTTTCATACTATCACCTTCCTCCTATTATCTTTCATGAACTATTTCTTGATGACAATGGAAACAAGAGTTTCCTCCATTATGGCTGGTATCACCAATATCACCCATTAAATCACCGTGACAGCGCATACAATTTTCCTGTAAAATTTTTTTGCTCAAGTTAGTAGTGCGGATTTCAAGCGGAGCCGATTTAGTTACCACCCGATAAACATCCCGCGCACCCGAATAAGCGGCATAGGCACTGCCTGTTACCAGAGCATGTGGATCATGACAATCGCCGCAATTAGCTGCATTACGATGAGGAGAATGAAGATAGCTTGACACTTGTTCGTCCATAAGATGGCAGCTGCCGCAAAAATCCGCTTCTGCCAGTCCCAGCGCAGGAATTTTGACCGTCAACATCATGGAAAACCCTAAAATTGCCAGTATCGCCAGCCACATCAGCGTTTTCTTCATATAATCAGTACCATCTCCTTTCAAGAAAGTCTGATACTAGACCATAATCTTTGATTACACTGCGAAAAGTTAAAAATATACTTAGTATGGGCATAATATACTCGCATATTAAGGTAAAAGAGATTTGTATTGCCAAAAGTACTCTATTCTTAGTAGAAATTCGCTATATTAACAAAAAATCCTGCAAAAACGGAATAATACAGCATATATGTAATCCAACAAGTTCCTGCAAGAACTAGGGATGGGACAGGTTTTTTTGGTTCCCTGCTGTCTCCAGCACGCTTAAGAAGTGCTCAGTGATGAACATTCCCAAAGCCATGCCCTTTATGGATTTAGACGAGAATATATCTATAAGAAAAAGGCAGGTCGGAAAAGAAGCCAGAAAAAACACTGCTGTCAAAGAACGCAGAGCATTTTTTCTAAGTATCGCCAAAAATCTGCTCTGCGTTATATAAATGGTAATTATCTAGTTTTTAACCCGGGCATATTTGAAATTGAGTTCTCCATTATATTTCGGTATGAACAAATTATCGCTTTTTTCTATATTTGCTCCAAAACCCAACTCTCTAAAGAACTCTATATAGCCACCCTTTGATTCTAAAGTCTCCAGCATTTTTTCACTATTACCGATAGCTTTAATAACATAAGGATTGTTACACGGAGTACCGTTAATTCGAATCTTGTCTCCCGTACATTCTATTTCACTACTGGCAATCAAGCGTTCATCATTTATTGAGATGGCTTCGGCACCTGCTTTTATTAACTCATTAACAGTAAGAAGAATATCAGTATCATGAACCAGTAATCCATGTTCAGGAATTCCTTTTGTATTATTATCTGCAGCTTGATCAGAAAGGTTTACTATTATCCCTGGTCCCTCCACATCAGCCGTTCCTGCCACTATTTGATTGTTTTTCAAATCACCAAGCAGTTGATTGTATGAGCTCTCATCTATATTGGCTCTTGCAGCAGGATTTTTACTATCCTGAGCATTAGTGCAGCCGAGTACCCCCATGACAATAAATAGTATAAGAGCCGCAACTGTTAAGTTGTGCGATTCCTTTTTAAAATTAGCAATCATGCTAACCCTCCTTTTAATGTGTGGTTTTCCCGTTAAGATTCCTGCTGTTCCAGGAATCCATTGGGTTTTAATAGTCATCTCCAATAAACGAATAATTGTATGTCCATATTCTTTATGTTTTTCAGGTGCCAATCTTGATAAAACCAGGGCATCACATGATAGCTCGCAGTCATGACGCATTCTATAAAAACCATACCATATCACGGGATTGAACCAGTGCAAGATTTGCAGAATGACGGTTATCCAGTTAATAAGGACATCCTTTCTTTTCCAATGGGCTAATTCATGCAACGCAATATAGTTAAAATCACCAGCACCAAGTGATTTAACCATAGAATCAGGCAGCAATAAAATTGGATTTATCAGCCCAAACAATGCCGGGCTTGATACCTGCCTGGTTGTAACAATCGCGAATCTTTTGGAGATATTCATGCTTGACTTGCATTCTTCTAATTCTGCTATGATTGATGAATTGTTAATTATCGGTTCGGACTTGATTTTATATAACAGCTTGAGATTTATGATCAGGGTATATGTGGCCAGCGCAAAAACTCCTGCCAGCCAAATTATAATGAATATGTTTCTCCTGTCTGAATCATTCATATCTACTGATTTTCTGTGATCGTTTAAACTTCCGGCAACCCCCTGGTTGTTTTGTGTTCTATAATCAGCATTTCTTGCTGAAATGCCGGTTGCATCTGTAATACCTATAGCCGGATGCTTTGCTTCCCCCAAATAATCATAGATATTATGAGAATGTATATTTTGACTATTCTGATTCAATAGATTATAGATACTAACCGGACTCTGGGGAGTAAACGGAATAATTAATCTTAAAAGCAGCAGAAACCATATATAATAATGCCAATTTGCTCCCAGCTTATGCTTGAATACAAATTTAACCGATAAAATAAGGCAAATTAATATAGTTCCCATCAGTGAAGACAGTATTATCCAATCAAAGAGTGATGAAATTACCGGCAAATTTACCATCTGCTTTACTCCTTATCATCGAGAATACTTCTTAGTTGCTCAATTTCCTGTTGCGACAGTTTTTCTTCTTCTATAAAACTAGCCAGCATTAGATTAAGGGAACCATTAAATACTTTTTTCAGGAAAAAATCACTTTCTGCTTTTATGCTATCGCGTTCTGAGACTATCGGGTAGTATAAATATGATTTTCCTTCCTGGTAATATCCCAATACTTTTTTGTCTACCAATCGTCT